>OKRY01000381.1_pt1 | contig 34232 bp, 24 predicted proteins | sample 1601121 | NCBI WGS metagenome assembly OKRY01 (sample SAMEA3541546, study PRJEB24748) | human gut metagenome | biome: human gut; feature: human-associated habitat; material: faeces | place: China | collected 2012
TAAAGAAAGAAAAACAAGCGACGCCGAAGGCGGCATTTGTTTTTCTCGTGCGGATAGCGAGCGGACGGCCTGCGAAGCAGGCGAAGAAGCGCGGAGCGAGAGTCCGCGAGCGTTGGTGAATGAGGACAGCGCCGCCTTCGGCGCTGCTGGCAGGAAGGAACAGGCAGTAATGACGACGTGGGTGCAGTTTTGGCAAAAATTTCAGGAAGTATTCCGCTACACATGGGCACATATGGTATGGATCAATCTGGTTCTTGCGATTATTATTATTTTCTTCCAGAGAAAGGAAGCAAAGTCAGCGTGGGCGTGGCTACTGGCGTTGAATGTGCTGCCGGGTCTGGGATTTTTAATGTATCTTCTCGCCGGGACGGACATGCACAAGCGGAAGATGTTCAAGATCAAAGGAATCGAGGAGCAGATAAACGATGCGGTGCGCCGCCAGGAATACAGCGTCAAAAGCCGCGAGCTGGAGCAGGAAAACCCGGATTTGAAGGATTTTTCGGATCTGGTCTTTTTTAACCTGGAAAGTGCCGGATGCATGATTTCCGGAGACAATGCGGTAGAGATTTTCACTGACGGCAACGACAAATTCGATGCTCTGATCGAGGATATTAAAAATGCGGAATCCTATATTTTTTTACAATATTACATCATAAAAGATGACGTGCTCTTCCAGAGGATTCGGGAGGCACTGCTGGAAAAAGCGGCACAGGGTGTAGAAATTCGGATCTTGTATGATGCGATGGGCTGTCGGAGCGTTGGAAAGCACTTTTGGAAAGAAATGGAAAAGCAGGGCATCCATGTTGCGGTCTTTTTCCCGGCTCTGTTTGGCAGACTGCATCTGCGTGTAAACTACAGAAATCACAGAAAAATTGCAGTCATCGACGGAAAAGTGGCTTATGTCGGCGGCTTTAATATTGGCAAAGAGTATATCGGACTGGATCCGAAGTTCGGGCACTGGCGGGATACCCATCTGAGAATCTGCGGCAGCGCAGTCGGTGGACTTTTGCTGCGCTATATTCAGGACTGGGACTATGCAGCGAGAGAGAATCTGTTTGAAAATCCGAAGTATTTCATCCTGCCGGAAGAAAAAGCCGGCAATGTCAAAATGCAGATCATTTCCAGCGGACCGGACTCCGAACTCCAGAGTATCCGGGACAATTACCTGCGGCTGATCCACAAGGCAAAAAAGAGCATTTACATCCAGACGCCATATTTTATACCGGATGAATCGATCCAGACGGCACTTCTGATGGCAACGATGTCCGGCGTGGAGGTCAATCTGATGTTTCCGTGCAAGCCGGATCATCCATTTGTGTATTGGGCGACACTTTCCTATGTCGGCGAGCTGATCATGGCAGGAGCGAACTGCTACACCTATGATAATGGTTTTTTACATGCAAAAGGATTGTCCATTGACGGAAAGGCGTGCTGCTACGGAACAGCGAACATGGATATTCGGAGCTTCGCACTCAACTTTGAGGTCAATGCCATGATTTTTGACCAGAATATCGCAGGGGAAATGGAACGGATTTTCCGGGAAGACTTAAAGTGCTGTACGCGGATCACAAAGGAAATGTACAAGAGCAGATCTGTCTGGATCCGGTTTAAGGAGCAAATCAGCAGACTGCTGTCTCCGGTCTTGTAACAGCCCGCCAAGTGTGATAATATATAGGATATTGCAATTCTATTTACTATGGATTTTATGTCCGTAAGATGATGAGGAGATCAATTTATGAAAAAATTTATGACAGCCGTTACGGCAGTGTCTCTGTCTGCCATGATGCTGGCAGGCTGCGGCAAGACAGATGTGCAGGAGACAACTGTACAGGAAAGCACAACAGCTGAGACAGAAGCAGCAACAGAAACCGAAAGCGAAACCAAGGTATACCCGGACGAAGCTTATCTGGATGGCATCAACCTTGGCGACTTTGTAGAGCTGGGCGATTACAAGGGCGTTGATGTTACGGTTACCAGGGCAGAAGTAACCGACGAGATGGTGGATCAGTACATTCAGAGCGTTTTGGACAGCAACAAAAATAAAGAAGAAGTAGATCGTGCCGTAAAGGATGGCGATGTTGTTGATATCAAATATGTCGGCAAAAAGGACGGTGTAGAGTTTGACAACGGTTCTTCCGACAGCTACGAGCTGACCATCGGCTCCAATACCTTTATCGACGGTTTTGAAGACGGCGTGATCGGCATGAAGAAGGATGAGACAAAGGATTTAAACCTTACCTTCCCGGAGGATTACAATAATACAGACCTTGCCGGTGCAGACGTTGTATTCACGGTAACGGTAAATCATGTTTATGAAGAAACTGACGCGGTTCTGGACGATGCTTTTGTAGCAGCCCGCAATATTGACGGCGTAAGCACAGTAGAAGAATATCGTCAGTACGTTTACGATAACCTGATGAGCTCTGCCAAGAGCCAGCAGGAAACAGAGCTGGAAAGAAATGTTCTGGAGGCGGTAACGGCAAATGCAACCTTCAAGGAAACTCCCGAAGAGATGGTAAGCCGCTATTATGACCGTCTGGTTAAGAACCTGACCACTACTGCAAGCATGTATGGAATTGATCTGGAGACCTTTATGGCATACAGCTACGGCCTGGCTGCGGATGAATATGAAGACGAGCTTCAGAAATCTGCACAAAGCGCAGCAGAGCAGATTCTGGTTATGCAGGCGATCGCAGAAAAAGAAGGTCTGACCTTAACCGATGAAGAGCTGCAGGCAGATCTGGAAAGCAGCGCATCCGAATATGGTTATGATTCCGTAGACGCTTATCAGGAAGCGGTTGGTGACCTGCGCGGCTACAAAGAATATCTGATGTCTGAAAAGGTAACCAAGTATCTGGTTGAGAATGCGAACGTAACCGAAACAGAGGCGTCCACAGAGGAAACGACCGAAGAGACAACAGAAGCTGAAACCGAGACAACAACAGAGACAGCAACCGAAGCAGAATAAGCCGAGGCACAGCTGACGCACGAGGCGAGTGAGGAGAGAGAGCATGGAACTGACAAGTGTAAGACAGTTATTCAGAGAAAAAGAACAGTTTGCCGGCCAGAAGGTGACAGTAGGCGGCTGGGTAAGAAGCAACCGGGATTCTAAAAATTTTGGATTCCTGGTTGTAAATGATGGTACCTTTTTTGAGCCGCTGCAGGTTGTATACGCAGCGGACAAGCTGGATAATTATACAGATATTGCCAAAATCGGCGTCGGAGCAGCTGTCATTGTAACAGGTACGATTGTAGAGACGCCCGGTGCAAAACAGCTCTTCGAGATGCAGGCAGACGAGGTTGTAGTGGAAGGCGCATGCGGACCGGATTACCCGCTGCAGAAGAAGCGTCACAGCTTTGAATATCTGCGTACTATCGCGCATCTGCGTCCCAGAACCAATACATTCCAGGCAGTGTTCAGAGTTCGTTCCCTGATTGCCTATGCGATTCATCAATTCTTCCAGGAGAGAGATTTCGTCTATGTGCACACTCCTCTGATTACCGGAAGCGACTGCGAGGGCGCAGGCGAGATGTTCCAGGTTACAACCCTGGATCTGAACAACGTTCCGAAAAACGAAGACGGTACTGTGGATTATTCCCAGGACTTCTTCTGCAAGCCCACCAACCTGACCGTAAGCGGACAGTTAAACGGCGAAACCTATGCGATGGCGTTTAAGAACATTTATACGTTCGGACCGACCTTCCGCGCAGAAAACTCCAATACCACCCGCCATGCGGCTGAGTTCTGGATGATCGAGCCGGAAATCGCATTTGCGGACTTGAAGGACGACATGGTACTGGCAGAATCCATGCTCAAATACATTATCCGCTATGTGCTGGAGCATGCTCCGGAAGAGATGAACTTCTTCAACAGCTTTGTGGATAAGGGACTTCTGGAAAGACTGAACCATGTATTGAACTCCGATTTCGGACATGTGACCTATACCGAGGCGATCAAGATTTTGGAAGAGCACAATGACGAATTCGATTATAAAGTATACTGGGGCTGCGACCTGCAGACCGAACACGAGCGTTATCTGACGGAGAAGGTGTTCAAGCGTCCGGTATTTGTAACAGACTACCCGAAGGAAATCAAGGCATTCTACATGAAGTTAAATGAGGACGGCAAGACCGTTGCCGCTATGGACTGTCTGGTTCCCGGCATCGGTGAAATCATCGGCGGCAGCCAGAGAGAGGATAGCCTCGAGCTTCTGGAACAGCGCATGGACGAGCTTGGATTGAACAAAGAGGATTACGGCTTCTATCTGGATCTGAGAAAATACGGCTCCGCAAGCCATGCGGGCTTTGGTCTTGGATTTGAGCGCTGTGTTATGTATCTGACCGGTATGGGCAACATTCGCGACGTTATTCCTTTCCCGAGAACGGTAAAGAACTGCGAATTATGATAAAAGGTTTGAGCGGGATGAACTTTTGGGTTTATCCCGCTCTTTTTTTGTTGTATACTGTATAAAGTGAAAACGATGTACTAGAATGCAAAAAAGGAAGATACGGATGGGAAATCATCACTGGAAAAAAATAGCAGCAGTTATGCTTGCGGCAGCGATCGGAATACAACCTGTCTGTGTGCAGGCAAAGACACGGGAAGAAATTCGGCTGGAACGAGAACAGAAAAAGAGCGAGCAGCAGGGCACGCAGAGTCAGTATAAGCAGAGCCAGAGCAAGGTCAGCAGTCTGGAAGGGCAGCAGGACGCTTTGGAGGAAGAAATACAGGAGCTGGATTCCCAGCTGGTAGAGGTCATCGCCAGCGTAAGCCTGATGCAGGATCAGATCAGCGATACCGAAAAGCAGATCGTAAAGGCGCAGGAGGACTATGATGTAGCGAAGGCGCAGGAGGATGCACAGTATCTTGCAATGAAGAAGCGTCTCCGTTATCTGTATGAAAAGGGCGATACCAGCTATATCGAGATCCTGAGCAACGCCTCCAACTGGAGCGGCATGCTCAATCAGGCGAATTATGTGGAGAAGCTGTATGAGTACGATAAACAGATGCTCAACCGCTACATCCTGATTAAAGAAGAGGTTGCACAGAAAAAGAACGATTTGGAAGATAAAAAGAGCGACCTGGAAACGCAGAAATATGAGCTGGAAGAGGAACAGGCTTCCATGCAGCAGATGATCGATGAGAAAAAGTCCCAGGCGAATGATTTCGATGCGCAGATTGCGAAAGCGAAGCAGGAAGCTGCAGCATATAAAGCCTTAATCAAACAGCAGAATTCCGAGCTGGCAAGGCTGGATGAGGAAGAAAACGCGATCATCAAGGCCGAGGAAGAGCGTCGGAAAGCCGAGGAGGCTGCGAAAAAAGCGGCGGAAGAAAAAGCAAAGGCGGAAGAAAAAGCTGCAAAGAGCAGCAATTCCGGCTCTTCTGACAGTAGCTCGAATCGCGCAGGCAGTTCCGACAGCTCCTCTTCCTCCGGCAGTTCTTCGGGCGGCGGCTTAAAGACCGTTCCTCCTGCCAGCGGATCGAGTGGAAGCGACATTGCAGCGTATGCCTGCCAGTTCGTCGGAAACCCGTATGTAGCGGGCGGGACAAGCCTGACAAACGGTGCGGACTGCTCCGGATTTATCTGGGCAGTGTACAGGCAATACGGATACGGCCTGCCGAGAAACTCTGCTGCTATGAGAAGTGCAGGACGCGAGGTTTCCTATGAAGCTGCTCAGGCAGGCGACATCGTCTGCTATGCAGGCCATGTGGCGCTGTATCTGGGCGGCGGACGAATCGTGCATGCCAGCACAGCGAGAACAGGAATTAAGTACGGATATGCGAATTATAAGCCGATTCTGACAATTCGGAGAATTGTAGGATAAAAGAAAAAATTAAAACTCTGGGAACAGGATACCCTCGGTATCTTGCCCCGGAGTTTTTGCGATAATGAAATGTCTGTAAAACGCGCATTTTATTGCTTTAAAGACTGTTTTTAAGAAACTTGATCGTTTCGTCGATCAGCTGGGATACGGACAGATCGGCGGTTCCGATGATGTGGTTGTTGCAGCGATTGACCGGAAGCAAAAGCTTCTGGGCATGGCTCTGTCCGACGGCGACCGCCATGGCGGGCGTCACTTCCCCAAGCAGGGAGTCTGCGGACAAAATGCCGAGGGGACCGATGATAAAATCCGCATCCCGGCAGGCAACAAGCACGGGATTTTCTCCGGTTGCGCCGAAGTCAGCCCCGGCTTTGAGCATGGCAGCGGTTGCGGTTGCATTGGTGCCGATGGCATACAGTTCACAGTCGGGCAGCTGCTCTTTACAGAGGCGGGCAGTCACAAGACTGCCGATTCTGCCGCCCTGACCGTCAATTACTACGATTTTCATAAATCCTCCATTTAGAGACATTTTGCACAGAAAAAATAGGAGCTGAACAATATTGTTCAGCTCAATTTTTTATTTGGCTCAGTCGTCGTTATCTAAAGCCAGTCCTTTTTTATACTTTGCGACAGCAGCCTGGATCTTATCGTTGGGATCGAGCAGATCGCTGATGGAAGTATCATGGTTCAAGGTATCGATCAGATAAGCAACGTACTTGCTCATGTCACAGTTGACGTACCATTCCCGCTTTAACAGCTCTTCAGGCTGATAAATCAGGTTGGTGGTCAGGACACGGTTGATATTGCCGCATGCATAAGCCTTGTCGAATTTCTCCATACCGCTTGTGAACAGACCGAAGGTGGTGCAGATGAAGATCTTACGGGCACCGCGCTGCTTTAATGCGGATGCAACTTCGAGTACGCTTTCGCCGGAGGAAATCATGTCATCGATGATGATCATATCCTTGCCTTCTACGCTGGTACCCAGGAATTCGTGAGCAACGATCGGATTTCGTCCGTTAACAACTCTGGTGTAGTCTCTTCTCTTATAGAACATACCCATATCCAGACCGAGTACGTTTGCAATATAAATTGCACGTCCCATACCGCCTTCATCCGGGCTGATAACCATCATGTGGTTGGAATCGATCTGCAGGTCGGGCTCGGTGCGCAGCAGGTTTTTGATGAACTGATAAGAAGCCTGAACGGTTTCGAAACCGTTTAACGGGATGGAGTTCTGGACTCTCGGGTCATGGGCATCAAAGGTGATGATGTTGTCAACGCCCATCTTTACCAGCTCCTGCAGAGCGAGTGCGCAGTCCAAGGATTCCCGTGCGGTGCGCTTGTGCTGGCGGCTTTCATAAAGGAAAGGCATGATAACGGTAATTCTTCTTGCTTTACCGCCGACAGCAGCGATGATACGCTTCAGATCCTGATAATGATCGTCAGGAGACATATGGTTTTCATGACCGCAGAGGGAATAGGTCTGGCTGTAGTTGGTTACGTCAACCAGCAGATACAGATCCGTACCGCGGACAGATTCCAGAATAACGCCCTTGGCTTCGCCGGAACCAAAACGCGGCACCTTGCTTTTTAAAATGTAGGAGTCACGCTGGTAGCCTGCAAAGGCAAGGCTGTCTTTGTGCTCGCTCTCGCGCTGGGTGCGCCATCTTACAAGATACTGGTCAACTCTCTGTGCAAGGGATTCGCAGCCCCTTAACGGGATAATCCCCAGGGAGCCAACCGGAATGGTTTCGAGATTTCTGGTTTCTTCACGTTCCATCATGGAAGTTCCTCACTTTCTGAAGGTAAAAGTTAATATTTTGGATATCTGCGTCAGCGGACCGGGCCCGAGACTGCGGATACCTTTTTACACATACGAATATCAGGGCCGGTGAGTTTACAGAATTCAAAATTGCTGGCAATTCTGGAAAAAATTCGGTCCTGATAACGGTTTCTGCAATCTTCCAGAGAAAGATTGGTAGAAATGATAACGGATTTCTGCCGGAGCAGACGTTCGTTCAAACAGGTAAAGAAATGGGAGAGCGTCACTGCCGTGGCAGTTTCGGTGCCGAGATCGTCGATAACGAGCAGATCGCAGCCATAGAGATCCGCACAGAGTGCGGAAAGCTCTTCCCGTGCCCTATAGTCAAACGTGTTCCTGGCGAGTAAGTCGAAAAGGGATGCTGCGCTGAAATAAAGCACAGAACAGCCCTGCTCGATACATTCCTTTGCAATGCAATTGGTCAGGAATGTCTTGCCCGTACCTACTGTACCATAAAAGAAAAGGTTTTGGTAGGACGTTTTAAAATTTGTGCAAAAATTTTTACATTTTTCGACAGCCTGGCGATAGGAGGTCAGTTCGTCTCCCTGAAAAAAGGAATAGGAGAGCGTGCCGAAGTTTTCTTTTTCGAGCATTCGTTTCAGGTTGGACTGTTCATAAAGAAGCGCGATCTCCGCCTGACGGAAGCAGTGGCATTTCTGACCGTGCACATAGCCGGTGTCCTGACAGTCAGGACAGTCGTAGATCGGATCGAGAAAATCTGCCGGGTAGCCGTTTTCCAGCAAAAGGGCGGCACGTTTCTGTGCAAGGTCTTTGAGCTGGTCTTTGAGCTGTGCAAGCGCATTTGTATCCCCTGCGAGCATCTTTTTTCCCTGTGCGACAGAGGTGGATGCAACGGCTTCGTCGAGGGCCTGATAGCCGGGGACTGTCTCATAAATATGGTGCAGCCGCTGATCGTGCAGATGGCGGTTGCGGGTCTGATGCTCTTCGTATTGCCGCAGGATGGAATTGTATTGGGAAACAGTCAGTGCCACATCAAACCTCCTTACTGCTTCAAAAGCGCCTCTTCAAGCGCATCGAAATCATAGCTGGAATGCATGAAACTGTTATATTCTGCTGTAGAACCGCTGCGCGCCGGGCGAGATGCACGCTCTTTCTGATAGGAGCTGTCGAGTCTGGCGATGTCCGCGACATGGTGGACGCCTGCCTTGTACCAGGCGGCGAGGATGCTGTCTGCATAGGCGAAGCGGTGTCTGTCGGTAGCCAGGACGGTGCGTCCGCAGGCTTCTAAAATAACGTCGAGCTCAAAGCAAAATTCCTCTGTCCAGCGGCGGATATAGGCGAGCTCATTGCGTGCGGGGGTATTGGTCTTGCCGAGGGCGTTCATAATGGAATAGACGTTCTTGTCATAACGGGAAATATGACCTTCTGCCTGGGCAGGTGTCGTGATCCCGGCTTCCGCCCAGGCGATCGCGACCTTTTCAATGTAGCGGAAATCCTTTTTGCCGCGCTCGACGCAGTATTGCAGCAGATAGTCGATCAGGTCATCGGAGAAATGGAGCTTATCCGTGAAAAAGAGGATCGACTTCATATCGGCGGGGCTTAATGTGCGTCCGAGATACTGCTCTGCGATGAAAATCAGCTGCGCGGTGTTCTCCTGCTGCTGGAAGGATTTGAGCTCGTCCAGACTGTATGCAGGTTTGGCATAGGGATCGGCAGGCTCAAGGGACTGGTGGGAAAACATCGTAACGCTGCGGATCTGCGGTGCGGCCGTGCGCCCGGAGGAAGCAGCCGTGGTGTTGGACGTATCGCGCGCGGCTGCTCCGGGCAGGGCCGCGTCAGCGCCTTGCTCAGAATTGCGGGCTGCGTCACCAAAGCGTTCGGCATCAGAGCTACGAGTCGTGTCCGCAAGCCGTCCGACGTCGCGTGAAATATGTCCGGTGGTCTGCTCCGTAGAAAAATCAGCTTGTCCTGCGTCCTGTCTCTTCCCCTTGGAAAGGGGGAGCAGACGGATCTGCTGCAGGGTTGTGCGGTCGGGCGAAAGCTTAAGCGTCAGGACGCCGCACTTTTCCCAGTAGCAGAGGGCGCGCAGAATGTCCTTTTCCGTATGATTAAAGCGGTCTGCCATGTCCGAAATGCTGACAGGATCGCCTGCCTGCAGACGGCGCACAAGAAAAAGATACACCTTTAACTGTGCATCGTTGGCATCTTTTAAATATTCATCGATAAAAACGTTGGAAAGGACGGTAGCATCCGCTGCTCCGCCGCACAAAAAAATCTCACTCATCCTATTATTCCCGGTTTTCTGTAAAAATTGCTGCAGTTTGTCTGCGTCCTGCAGACTGTGGAAAACTTTTCAATTCCTTTTGGCAAGCCCCATTTTAACACAGACATTTTAAAAAGGAAACAGGAAGTTTCCGGCTCAGGGCTGATAAACACTGGGGTTTTCGTGGATGTGGATAATGTGGAAAATGTGTAAAAGATTGTCAAAGGCGCAGAAATATCATCTTTTTTTGGAAAAAAATATCCACAGCCAGAGAGGAAAGTTTTCCACGTTCTGGCTGTGGATAATGTGGATAAGTTATCTGGAAAGCAGGTTTTCGCCGATATTTACAACATCTCCGGCTCCCATAGTTATCAACAGGTCCCCGTTGATACAATTTTTTAAAACGAAGTCCTCAATTTCCTCGAATGTATGAAAATAAAAACATTCTTTGCCCTCTTTCTGTACCAGAGCCTGCAGATCGGCAGAGCTGATGCCGAGGGTGTCAGTTTCACGAGCAGCGTAGATGTCTGCGAGGATGACCTTATCTGCCAGCGCGAGGGACTTGGCAAACTGAGGTAAAAACGCTTTCGTTCTGGTGTAGGTGTGAGGCTGGAAAATGCACCAGAGCGTCTTGTGCGGATAGTTGAGTGCAGCGTGCAGGGTCGCGGCGATTTCAGTCGGATGATGTGCGTAATCGTCCACAATTGTTATACCATTTATCGTTCCTTTGTATTCGAATCTGCGGTCAGTCCCGTGGAAGTTCAGCAGCGCTTCCGCGGTATCCTGATAATCGATGCCGAGCAGATCGGACAGGGCGACTGCAGCGAGGGCGTTGGAGATATTGTGCTCCCCGGGAACGCCGAGCGTAAGCTGTCTGGTCTGACCGTTTAAGTTGTGCACGGTAAAGGTTGCGTCCGCTGTTTTATTATAGGAAATATCGGAGGGATAATAGTCGGAAGCAGAGGTTGTGCCGAAGGTAACGACGCGGCATGTCAGACCCTCTGTGATCTCCTGCCAGTTTTCGATGTCGCCGTTGATAAACAGCGTGCCGTCCGCAGGCAGAAGCTGTGCAAATTTGCGGAACGAAGCACGGATATCTGCCAGGTCTTTAAAGAAGTCCAAATGGTCTTCTTCGATATTCAAGATGATGCCGATTTTCGGGAAAAAGCTTAAAAAGCTGTTGGTATATTCGCATGCCTCTGCGACGAACAGACCGGAGTGGCCGACGCGGATATTGCCATGGATGGATTTCAAAATGCCGCCGACAGAAAGGGTCGGGTCGGTATTTGCCTGCAGCAGAATCTCGGAAATCATGGAAGTGGTGGTCGTTTTGCCATGGGTGCCGCTGACAGCGATCGGCGTGTCGTAGTTTTTCATCAGCTGTCCGAGAAATTCCGCTCTGGACAGCATGGGAAGCTGCAGCTCTTTGGCACGGGAAAATTCCTGATTGTCTGCATGTACTGCGGCGGTGTATACGACGAGGTCGATGTCGTCTGTGATGTTTTCCGCTTTCTGGGGCTTGCCATAGTTGACGTGTGCGCCGCTTTTTTCGAGGTGCTCGGTCAGGGCAGAGCGGTTCCAGTCGGAGCCGGATACGGTAAAGCCCTCGGATAAAAGAATTTCGGCGAGGCCGGACATGCTGATACCGCCGATGCCGATAAAATAAACGTGAATTGGATGGTTAAAATCTACCTGATACATAAAGAATCTCCATTTCTGAATTGGAATACTGTACTGGGTCAATTGTAGCGCAAACTCTCTGAAAAAACAAATAGAAACTTCGGCGCCGTCTGCAGCGTTTTTTTCTTCGACAAAATAACAATGTGTTATCGGTTGACAAAACATACCGGAAAAGACGAAAAAGGACATTTTGTGAATAATTAAAGAAGGAAATGGAAGCGACAGCGTGAGAAAATTGAATATTTTGAATAAAAACATAAACCTACTAATTTGATTTGTGTCTATATTTCACAAGAAAAAAGGTCGAAAAGGGCGTGCAAATGTAAAATTATTATTCACTTTTACAGATGCGTGTGTTATACTTTTCTTAAGCCCGGCGACAGCCGTGGGAAAGTTGATAGAAACAACGAGGTGAGGACATGATTAAGAAGGAAATGATTGCCATGTTACTGGCAGGCGGGCAGGGAAGCCGACTGGGCGTTCTGACTGCAAAGGTAGCCAAGCCTGCAGTTTCATTTGGCGGAAAATATCGGATCATTGATTTCCCATTAAGCAACTGTATCAATTCCAGTGTTGATACAGTCGGTGTATTGACACAGTATCAGCCTCTGCGGCTGAATACGCATATTGGGATCGGTATTCCGTGGGATCTGGACAGGAATATCGGAGGTGTTACTGTTCTGCCTCCTTATGAAAAAAATGAAAACAGCGAATGGTACACCGGTACAGCAAACGCGATCTATCAGAATATCGAATATATGGAGGGCTTTAACCCGGAATATGTGCTGATTCTTTCCGGTGACCATATTTACAAGATGGATTATGAAGTGATGCTGGATTTCCACAAGCAGAACGGTTCAGAGTGTACGATCGCCGTTATGCCGGTTCCGATGGAAGAAGCCAAGCGCTTCGGTATCATGATCACCGATGAGAACAAGCGGATCGTGGATTTTGAGGAGAAGCCTGCCAACCCGCGCAGTAACCTTGCATCCATGGGTATTTACATATTTAACTGGAAAACGCTGAAGCAGGCACTGATCGATAATGCAGATCAGCCAAACCTGGATTTTGGCAAGCATGTCATCCCTTATTGTCATAAAAACGGCGCACCGATGTACGCATATGAATTTAACGGCTACTGGAAAGATGTCGGAACCCTGACCTCCTACTGGGAAGCGAATATGGAGCTGATCGATGTTGTTCCGGAGTTTAATCTTTATGAAGAATACTGGAAGATTTATACAAAGAGTGAGATCCTGCCTCCTCAGTACGTTGCAAAGGGCGGTGTGATCGAACGCAGTATCGTCGGAGAAGGCTCTGAGATTTACGGACAGGTTTATAACTCTGTGATCGGCTGCGGTGTTACGATCGGTAAAGATACGGTTGTGCGTGACTCCATTATCATGAACAATACAGAGATTGGGGAGAACTGCGAGCTTAACAAGGCAATCGTAGCAGAAAACACGAAGATCGGTGATCACGTCAGACTGGGCGTCGGGGAAGAAGCACCGAACGATACTGCACCGCATATTTATTGCGACGGTATTGTCACTGTTGGTGAGAAGAGCGTTGTGCCTGCCAATGTATCTGTAGGCAAGAATTCCGTTGTATTCGGCATTACGACAGCAGACGATTATCCGGATGGATATCTGGCAAGCGGCAAAACATTGATTAAGGCAGGTGACAAACAGTGAGAGCAATCGGTATCATTTTAGCAGGCGGCAATAACCGCAAGATGAGAGAACTGTCCCAGAAGCGCGCGATCGGCGCGATGCCGGTGGCAGGCAGCTACAGAAGTATTGATTTTGCGCTGAGCAACATGACGAACTCTCATATCCAGAGAGTCGGCGTGCTGACCCAGTATAACGCCAGAAGCTTAAATGCACATTTAAGCTCCTCCAAATGGTGGGATTTCGGAAGAAAACAGGGTGGATTGTTTCTGTTTACTCCTGCGGTAACCGCGGAGAACAGCTCCTGGTACAGAGGCACGGCAGATGCCATTTATCAGAACCTCTCCTTCTTAAAAAACAGCCATGAGCCCTATGTAGTTATTACCTCCGGCGATTGTGTATACAAGATGGACTACAACAAAGTCCTCGAATATCATATTTCCAAAAAAGCGGATGTGACCGTTGTCTGCAAGGACATGCCGGCAAATGTAAACGTAGAGCGGTTCGGTACCATCAAGATGAACGAGGAAAGCCGGATCGAAGAGTTTGAAGAGAAGCCGATTGAGGCACGCTCCAATACCATTTCCTGTGGTATTTATGTTATCCGCAGACGTCTCCTGATTGATATGATCGAGCGCTGTGCAATGGAAGACCGTTATGATTTTGTAAAGGATATTCTGATCCGCTACAAAAATCAGAAACGAATCTTCGGATATAAGATCAAAGATTACTGGAAGAATATTGCAACGGTGGAAGACTATTTCGATGCCAATATGGACTTCTTAAAACCGGAAATCCGTAATTATTTTTTCAAACAGTATCCGGATATTTATTCGAAGGTTGACGATTTACCGCCTGCAAAGTATAATGTTGGAGCGAAGGTTGAGAACAGCCTGATTTCCAGCGGCTGTATTGTCAACGGCACGGTAGAGGATTCCGTAATCTTCAAGAAATCCTTTATCGGAAACAACTGTTACATCAAGAATTCCATTATTTTGAATGACGTATACATCGGCGATAACACGCACATCGAGAACTGTATCGTAGAAAGCCGGGATACAATCCGTGCAAATTCTTTCTATCGCGGAGAAGATGAAATCAAGATTGTAATAGAGAAAAACGACAGATACATTATCTGAAACGCGAGGGGGAATAAGTTATGACGATTACCGATGTAAGGGTTCGGAAAATTGCCAAAGAAGGTAAAATGAAAGCGATTGTATCCATTACCGTGGATGACGAGTTTGTGGTGCATGATATCAAAGTAATAGAGGGAGATAAAGGACTGTTCATCGCGATGCCGAGCAAGCGCAGCGCAGATGGGGAATACCGCGATATCGCCCATCCCATCAGCCAGGGAACCCGGGAAAAGATCCAGGGAATTATTTTGGAAGCATACAATACGGCATTGGAAGAACCGATTGCATAACTTTATAAGTAAACTGAAATAAATACAAAAAGTAAATACAGACTACAACAGACAGTCCCGGTGCAGCGATGTACCGGGACTGTTTTCCTGACCGGATAGCCGGTTAGAAAAGCCATCTGTATGTCGCCGCAGATGGAAAGGGCAGCAGGGTACATTCTCACTTGCCCGAGCGGGGGAAACTGTGCTAACATGAAAGCACAACAGACAGCGCCTGCAAAAGCAAAAAAAGGGCAGGCAGAAGCAGGAAGGAAACGGACAGAACATGTATGTAATTGCAGGACTTGGAAACCCGAAAAAAGAATACGATAATACAAGGCATAATATCGGTTTTTCCGTCATAGATATGCTGGCAGATAAGACTGGAATTTCCGTAAACACGGCAAAGCACAAGGGACTTTTGGGTGCGGGCTATTTAAACGGACACAAGATCCTTTTGGTGAAGCCGCTGACTTATATGAACCTGAGCGGCGAATGTATCCGGGAAGTGCTGGATTATTATAAGGTAGACGGCAGCACGAACCTGATCGTGATTCACGACGATATCAGCCTGGAGCCTGGCATCATCCGGGTGCGCAAAAAAGGCAGCGCGGGTGGTCATAACGGTTTGAAGAATATTATTCAGCATCTTGGAAAAGATCAGTTTGTGCGGATTAAGGTCGGCGTCGGGGAAAAACCGGCAGGCTACGACCTTGCGGACTATGTGCTGGGACATTTTGATCGGGAGGAGCAGGTGCTGATGAAGCAGGTTTCGGAGGAAGTCTGTGAAGCGGTGCAGATGATTCTGGAAAAAGGTCCGGATGCAGCGATGAACGTGTATAACGGGCGAAAAGTGGAGAAGGCATAGCATGAAGGTATTGACAGCTCCGCTTTGGGAATTGGCGGAGTTTGAAGAGGGAAAAGCACTTCTGGACAGAGGAAAAGGGCATGTTGCCTTTTCCGGGCTGTATGATTCCCAGAAGCTTCATATGGTATATGGATTGAGCGATGGTTTTACACAGAAAATCATCGTTACTTTCAGTGACAAAAGAGCGCGGGAAATCGGCGCAGAATATGGGTTTTACGACCGCAGGACGATGGTGTATCCGGGCAAGGATCTGATCTTTTATCAGGCGGATGTTTCCGGCGGCGATCTGGTGCGGGAGCGGATGCGTGTGCTGCGCGCGCTGCTCGAAAAGCGTCCGGTTACGATCGTAACGACGATGTCCGCGTTGATGATGCCGCAGACGCCGCTTTCCGGGATTGTGTCAAGAATACTACATTTCGATAAAAAATCAACGGTAGACGAGAGGAAGCTTTCCGCTCAGCTGGTGGAAATGGGTTATGAAAAGAGCCCGCAGGTAGAGGAACCGGGACAGTTTTCCATTCGCGGCGGAATTATTGATATTTTCGATATGACGGAAGAAAATCCGTATCGAATCGAGCTGTGGGGAGACAGCGTAGAGTCGATTCGAAGCTTTGACGTGCTGTCCCAGCGTTCGGTGGAAAATCTGGATGAGATTGCGATTTATCCGGCAACGGAGCTGATGCTTTCGGAGGCGCGCAGGCAGGACGGCTTTGCGAGAATCAAAAAAGAGACGAAGCAATATGCCAAAAAATTGCGGGAGCAGGGCAATCCGGAGGCAGCGCACCGGATTGAGACGCAGATCAAAGAAATCGAAGAGTCTGCGCAGGAGTTTGGCAGTGTAGTCAATCTGGAAAGCTTCGTGCATTATTTTTATCCGCAGACGGAGTCCTTTCTGGAATTTTTTCATCCGGAAACGACGGCAGTTTTTCTGGATGAGCCACAGCATTTGTCGGAGACGGCGAACGCACTTGAAACAGAATTTCGGGAGAGCATGACCGGACGTCTGGAAAAAGGCTATATCCTGCCGGGACAGGCGCAGCTTTTGTATCCCGAAAAGGAAATTGCAGGGAAGCTGTCGCAGTATCGGGCAGCGTCACTCGCCGCACTGGATGCAAAGAGCAGCCTGTTTAAGCCGGATCGCAGGTTTGAGATCACGGTGCGCAGCATGCCGTCCTATAACAACAGTTTTGAAGCTCTGTTAAAGGACTTAAAACGTTACAAGAAAAATGGCAGCAGAGTGCTTTTGTTATGTGCATCCCGAACCCGGGCGAAGCGTCTGGCAGCCGATCTGCGGGAGCAGGAGCTGAGCGCCTTTTACAGCGAAGACCCTGACCGGGAGGTTTTGCCCGGCGAGACAGAGCTTTTTTACGGACATGTGGAAAAGGGTTTTGAATACCCAATGCTGAAATTCACGGTCATTTCGGAGGGAGATATTTTTGGTGCGCCCAAAAAGAAAAAGCGGAAAATTCAGCGTTATGAGGGCACGAAAATCCGTGATTTCGGGGAGCTGAAGGTCGGGGATTATGTCGTACATGAGACGCACGGTCTCGGCATTTATCAGGGCATCGAAAAGGTCGAGATGGAGGGAACGGTCCGGGATTACATGAAAATTTCGTACCGGGACGGAGGAAACCTCTATGTGCTGGCAACCGGTCTGGACGCGATTCAGAAGTACGCCTCCGCCGATGCAGCGAAAAAACCGAAGTTAAACAAGCTCGGAACGCAGGAGTGGCACAAGACCAAGACCCGTGTCCGGGCGGCAGTGGATGAGGTCGCAAAGGATCTGGTGGAGCTGTATGCGGCGCGCCAGAACGGGAAGGGCTACGCTTTTTCGGAGGATACGGTCTGGCAGCGGGAGTTTGAAGAAATGTTCCCGTTTGAGGAAACGGATGACCAGCTGATGGCAATTGCGGCGACGAAGCGGGACATGGAGAGCAACAAAATCATGGATCGCCTGATCTGCGGGGACGTTGGCTATGGCAAAACCGAGGTTGCAATCCGCGCGGCATTTAAGGCGGTGCAGGACGGCAAGCAGGTTGTTTTTCTGGTGCCGACGACGATTCTGGCGCAGCAGCATTACAATACGTTTGTGCAGCGTATGAAGGATTATCCGATCCGGATTGAGCAGATGTCGCGGTTTCGGACGCCTGCGCAGCAGAAAAAGGTGATCGAGGATCTCAAAAAAGGTCTGGTGGATATCGTGATCGGGACACATCGCGTGCTTTCATCGGATATGCAATATAAGGATCTTGGTCTTTTGATGATCGACGAGGAGCAGCGCTTTGGCGTGACCCATAAGGAAAAGATCAAGAAAATGAAAGAGAACGTGGATGTGCTGACCCTGACGGCAACGCCGATTCCACGGACCCTGCATATGTCTCTGGTCGGTATCCGCGACATGAGCGTGCTGGAGGAAGCGCCGGAGGAACGTCAGCCGATCCAGACCTATGTGATGGAATATAATGAAGAAATGGTGCGTGAGGCGATCACCCGTGAGCTGTCCCGGAATGGTCAGGTGTATTATGTATACAACCGCGTCAATACGATTGCAGATATGGCAGCAAAGATTGGGGAAATGGTGCCGGATGCGAATGTGGCATTTGCACACGGACAGATGTCGGAGAGAGAGCTGGAAAAAATCATGTTTAGCTTTATCAACGGCGAAATCGACATCCTGGTTGCGACGACGATCATCGAAACCGGACTGGACATTTCCAACGTCAACACGATCATCATCCACGATTCTGATCGAATGGGATTGTCCCAGCTATATCAGCTGCGCGGACGTGTCGGGCGGTCGAACCGGACGGCTTATGCATTTTTGATGTATAAGCGGGACAAGGTGCTGCGGGAAATTGCGGAAAAGCGTTTGGCGGCGATCCGGGAGTTTACCGATCTGGGCAGCGGTTTTAAGATTGCAATGAAGGATTTGGAGATCCGCGGCGCGGGCAACCTTTTGGGAGAGCGTCAGCACGGTCATATGGAAGCAGTTGGCTATGATTTATATTGTAAAATGTTGAACGAAGCGGTAAAGAATTTAAAGGGCGAGGACACTGCACCGGACTTTCTTACGACTGTGGAGCTGGAGGTGGACGCTTATATTCCGGCTTCTTACATTGTCAATGAGCAGCAGAAGCTCGACATTTACAAGCGAATCGCCGGCGTGGAGACGGAAAGCGAGAGTGCAGAGATGAAAGAAGAGCTGCTCGACCGCTTCGGAACCGTGCCGAAGTCCGTGGACAATTTGCTGCGGATTGCGCTTTTGCGGGCGCAGGCGCACAAGCTTTATATTATGGAAATCAAGGGGCGTCCGGGGGAGCTGCGCTTTGTATACAGACCGGACGCACGGGTGCACGGGGAAAATATCCCGATGCTTTTCGAACAATATGGGAACAGTTTAAAGTTTTTACCTCAGGGGAATCCGGTCTTTACTTATCAGTTCAAAAGGAGTAATGTAGTGGAGAAAAACTCTGAAGACCTGCTTTCGCAGGCGGAACAGATGATAAAAGATATGCAGCGCTGCCTGCTTTAAGGGGCAGCACTGGATCAAAGGAGGAAATTAAGACTTGAAAATCGTAACACAGGTAGGAATTATCTTTTCGATTTGCTGGATTTCTCAGATTATCGAAAAGCTTCTTCCGTTTTCTTTCCCAGCGAGCGTGATCGGCATGATTTTGCTGTTCATTCTGTTGTGCGTACATATTCTGAAGGTAGACCATATCCGCGAAAAATCGGATTTTCTGCTGGAAAATATGGCATTCTTTTTTATCCCGGCGGGAGTCAGCATCATCAACTATTTTGACGTCCTGAAAAACTGGGTGGTGCAGCTGATCGTGATCTGCGTGGTGAGTACGGTGGTGACATTTGCAGTGACGGCATACAGCATGAAGCTCGCGCTGTATTTGATGCAGAAAAAGAAAAGCGGGAGGGCAAAAGAATGATGCATGAACTGTTTTTGTCTCCGTTTTTCGGAATCGGATTAAGTATCGCCGCATTCTGGGTTGGAACCTGGATCCGCAAAAAGACCGGATTGGTGCTGTGCAATCCCCTTGTGCTTGCAATTGTGATCGTATCCGGCGTTTTACTGATCTTTAAAATTCCGTATGAGGAATATAATGAAGGCGGAGCGCTTATCAACATGTTCCTCGCACCTGCAACGGCATGTCTTGCAGTTTCGATCTACACGCGGGCAGAGCTGTTAAAGAAAAACTGGCTTCCCATCGTAGTCGGTGCGTCCTGCGGATCTCTTGCATCGATGGGGAGCGTGCTGCTGATGTGTAAGCTGTTTGGCATGGACGAGGCGATGACAGTCTCGCTCATTCCGAAGTCCGTTACGACACCCATCGCAGTCAGCGTTGCAGAGGGACACGGAGGAATGGTGCCCATTACCGTTGTTGCGGTTATTTTTACCGGCATTCTGGGAAGCATTTTTGCACCGACACTGATCAGACTTTTCCGGGTAAACGATCCGATGATCGCCGGAATTTCCATCGGTGCATGCTCCCACGCGGTGGGAACATCCAAGGCGATTGAGTTGGGAGAAACAGAGGGCGCCATGAGCGGACTGGCGATCGGTGTCTGCGGTATCCTTACCGTACTGTTTTCGATGATTTTGCTGCATTAAAGCTGGCCGCGCCGTGCGGTCAAAAACTGAGGCACGGGCATAAAAATTATAGCACGGATGTAAGAACGGCGCAGCGCCAAACTACTGCAGCGCGGGGCACGAAATGGGGGAGAGCATGGAGAAAGTGGGAAAAAGGACAGATCGGATCAAAATGGATGTGATACTGGCGGCAGGCTGTCTGCTGCGCCTGTTTTATGTGCTTTTTTCCACGATCTATGACAGACAGTATGATATCGGGATGATCGATCTGGATGCCGGGCATACGGTGACAGGCGGACATCTGGCATATATCCAGTATTTATATGAAAACTGGAAGCTGCCGGATTTTGACCCGACGAGTGTTTATCAGTTCAACCATCCGCCGCTGCACCATTATCTGTGCGCACTGTGGATGAAGCTTTGCTCTCTTTTTATTTCCAATACGGATGTGCTGGAGGAGTCAATCCAGATGGTCCCGTTTGTCTGCTCGCTGCTTATTCTCTGGTTCCTTTTGCGGATTGCAGAGCAGTTTGAGCTGACGGAAAAGGCAAAACGCTTTGTGCTGCTGCTGTTTTGCTTCCATCCGGCGCTGGTGCTGCTTTCCGGAAGCGTGAACAACGATTGCATGAGCCTGATGTTTACGGTGATGTGCGTGTACTATACGATTTTGTGGAGCCGCTTTCCGACGGCGCATAACATCTTAAAGCTGGCGGTTTCCATCGCACTTGGTATGCTGACAAAACAGAGTGTCGCGCAGATGGCCTTTCCGATCGCGGCGGTGATGCTCTGGATGCTGGTAAGAAGTCTGGACAATGGACGAGATTGTAGGGCACGCAGCGTAGAGAACACCCGAAATGCTGCGATTCCCGTCGCTCCGGTAAAGAAGCTGCTCGGTCAGTACGTTCTGTTTGGTGTAGTTTCGATTCCCCTTGGCATGAGCTTTTATATCCGAAATAGGATTCAGTTCCATATGCCCCTCGTGTGGATTTATACGCTGCCGGAGGATTCCTGGCAGTACACCGGAAATGTCCCGGTTTTGAACCGTTTCCTGTTCCCGGTGCCGTCGGAAATGTTGGACAACTTACGTCAGTTTAAGCTGGGCTGCGGCTATAATGTATGGATGCAGATCATCCGTACCTCAGTGCTGGGCGAATGGGATATGGCGGACGTCGGACGCAGTGTAAAGGTGCTGGCAGTGCTTTTGATGCTGGTCGGTGCGCTGCTGGCGCTGGCAGCATGGATGGCATTTATTCGCGTATTTGTCGTTCGGGCAAAGCGCTTCGGCATCGATTCTGCGAGTCGGATTTTATTTGTGGTCGGCTATTTTGTGCACCTGCTCCTGTATCTGAAGTTTGCCTATGACTATCCGCAGGAATGCAGCATGCATTTTCGATATATGGAAATCGAGCTGCTGTTTCCGGCGATTGCGCTGGCGTTTATCTGGCAGGAGGGCACGAAAGATCAGCTTGAGATGCGGCGCAGGGAGGGCGGTGCGACCGGGCATCCGGCGGTGAAAAGAGCAATATCGCAGGTGCTTTTTGTACTGCTGCTGGCATTTTGTATGTTGAGCACGGCGATGACGGCAGTGTGGTGTCTGCTTTAAGGAAGATAGAGTACGGAGAAATCTGAATGGAAAAACGGACAGACCAAAGAGTATTCCGGCATGGAAAACTGAAAAAAGAATCCCGTAAAACATGGCAGGCGACGGCGCTTACTGCACTTTGCAGTGTGGCGCTGTTTTGCCTGCTTTTTTCTTATAAAAAAATGTATCCCTTCGGGGATGGCTCCGTGGCGATCACGGATTTATATTCCCAGTATCTGCCGCTATTGTATCATTTTTACGATGTTGTGACAGGACAGAAAAATCTGTTTCTGGACTTTAGCGTTTCCGGCGGGGCGAATCTGTATGCGGATACGATCAATGAGGTGCTCAATCCGTTTAACTATGTTTTGCTATTGTTTGGGCGGGACAGAATTTATCAGGCGGTCAATGTGCTGGTGCTGCTTTACAGCACTGCATCGGCGGTTACAGCGCATATTTTTCTGGAAAAAACAGCATCGGGCAGACGCTTTCAGAATGTTGCGCTCGCCCTTTGTTACGGGTGCTGCGGGTACATGGCATATAACTATCAGATCATCAAGTGGATGATTTTTCCGGTGATTTTTCCGCTGTTTTGCCTGGCGCTTTTGCGTTTGCTGCGGGAGAAAAAGGGCGGCTGGTATACTGTTTTGCTCGCATGGCAGCTGATGTTGTCCATTCAGCTCGGGTTTATGACGCTTCTGTTTTCACTTTTTGCCGGGGCGATCTGGCTCTATACCTGTGAGAGAAAAGAAAACCGTACCCGAAAAATGGGGTGTATGGGAATTTATACGCTGATCGGAATTTGTATTTCGGCGACGGTTCTGCTCCCGTCTGCGATTCTGCTTCTGCAGTCCGCGCGTTCCGGGGAAAATCTGTCCTATTTCGGTGTGATGAAACGACATGGTTTAGATGATTTGTTTGAGAGGCTGTTCCAGATTGCAAATCCGGTACTGATGGGGCTTCTGTTTGCCTCGGGATGTTTCTGGAAACGCAAAAGGCGCAGCGCTGCGGAACAGGAAACGCACAGCGCTGCAGAACGGTTCTGGCTGTATCTGACGGGATTTTTGTGGCTGACGGTATTGCTGGAACCGGCTAACCTCCTGTGGCATATGGGGTCCTATGTGTGCTTCCCGGTGCGCTATGGGTACATGGCGGTGCTGAGCATGGCGGCACTTGTGGCGGTGAGAAAGGAGCGCGATGCGGATGATTTTCATACAGAAAATGTCTGCAAACATCCGGCAGGTCTCCGCCTGCGCTGTGTGCTCCTGCTGGTTGCTTCAGCTGTATCCGCATTGGGCGCTGTATGCCTGACACTCATTTGGGAAGAGCGTCTGGTGCAGGCGTTTTCCTCTCTGGCGATCAGCAAGGTGTGTCCGAAAGAAACCGCCGTGACAGCGGTTGTATTGCTGCTTGTTGGAGTATCGGCGTGGTGCGGACAAAAGGTGCTGCATGCAAAGACCTCCGGGGAAAAAACAGGAGGGGCAGGGTTCCCGGGAATGGCGGTGCTTGGAGCACTTGTTGGCGGCTTTTGTGTGTATACAATGATTTTACTGCCACCAGATTATGCGGTTCGACAGGAAAATGAAGCGGCGTACCGACAGATGACAGAAATTGCAAAGCAGGCGGAGAATGAAAACGCTGCATCCGCAGAGCCTTCGTGGCTGCTTGCGCGTGAGGCAGATCGGGACGATCTTCCGATCAACGCTGCATTGGTGGACCGGAAAGGCTCGATCAGCGGATACTTTCCGACCGAAAGCAAACAGACAAAGGCGGTTTTGGAAAGTCTCGGTTATCTTGCACCCTGGGTTTCGGTGCGTGCCGTCGGCGGAACGGAAATTTCCGATACAATGCTGCGCAATGTGTTTGTATTCTCAAAGGAAGCTTTGGGGCAGTCGGGCAGCGGCAGCGTACTTTCCAATCAGCGTGCCTGGGCAGAGCTTCTGTCTGCAGAGGATGTTGAAACGAAACATCGACAGACTTCTGAAGAAGAGCAGAGCGTGGATGTGACGACCGGTTCGAAAGAGTATACGAATATTATGGAAGTTTTCCCGGCTCAGGAGCTTGTTTTGGAGGATGGAACGCTTTGTATTTCTGTGACGGACAAGCAGCTTTTGTATCTGGATGCAGGAAGAAGCGCGGATGAAATTTTTATTTCAGTCAACGGTGAGCCGGTTGAAATTCCGGAGAAAAACCAGATGGCGAGTGCACATCGGCTGATTTGGTTGGGAACTTTTGAAGCGCAGGAGGTGATGATTTCTGTTACCGACCGGATGGGGACGCTGGTCGCAGCACAGGAGATGGAGCTTGGTGCGCTGCATGAGAATGCATGGCAGGCGGCGTTGCAGTCAGGAACCGCCAGAATCCTGCAGCCGTCAGAATGTTCCATTTCAGAGCGCAATGCACAAATTCATGTGAGTGTGTCTGCGGCAGAGGGAGAAACGTTGTTTGTTCCGTTCGTTGCGATAGACGGATGGAAGTGTATACAAAACGGAAAAGCTGTGGATATCGAGCCGATACTTGGCGGATTTTTGGGGATAACATTGACAGAGGGCGAAAATGAAGTTGCATTTTCGTTTGAGGAACCGGGACTGAAAGCTGGGGTTGGCATCAGCATTTTGGGGTTTGCATTCCTGTTGATTCTGTTTTTTGCGAGGCAAAAAGCTGAGGCGGGATGGAAAATTGCAGCAGAGCAGAAGGGGAAGGCTGAAAAATGCTTCGGTATGCTGTATCGGCTGCTGTTGGCAGTCTTTTTTGCAGGAATCTATGTGGTTCCCACGATTGGAATGGTCGTTTCTCTGACTGGAAAAATCGTGATGAAATTTTTCGGATAGTAGATAGAAATCGAACTGGAAAGGTTCTGGGATGGCATGAAAGAGAAAAAAACGGGAAAAGACAGCGGAAGGTTGCTGCATGCAGTCCGTGTGTCAAAATTCCTTCAGGTTACAGTGCTTGCTGCCGGAGTGCTCGGAATGTCAGCTGCTTCTCAAAGCATGACAGAAATTTCTGAGAAAGAGCAGCCGTTATGGCAGGTATGGAGTGCGGAAGAATGTGACGCCGGATTGACGGTAGAAACCGTTGGGGAAAATCTGATTTTACAGAAAAAAGCGAAGCTGACAGCGGACAGCGAGGAAGGCAAGGACTTTCGGGCGATGTATGCGGGGGACGGAAATCATACAGACGAAACCCTGCGCTGGTCGTCGGAAAACGATTGGGAAAACAACGATCACTGGCTGATGGCGGATTTTGGAGAACCGGTCAGCATCGGTGCAGTTCGGATATACTGGGAACGGACGAATGCGAAAGGCTATGCGCTGGAATATTCCCAGGATAAAGAGAACTGGCAGCAGGCGTCTGTTTTTGAAGAGGCGCCGGAGCAAAAAGAGCAGCAGATTGTGTTGAATGAGCCTGTAGAGGCGCGGTATTTTCGTCTGCATGTGACGGACGTTTTGAAAGAGGAAAGCGATTTAAGCCTGTATTATCAGAACGTCTCGGTACAGGAGCTGGAAGTGTACGGACAGTTGGAGGATTGTTTTGTGGTTGAAACACCTGTGATTGAAGCTGGGAGCCGCAGAACGCTGGAGCTCCCAACGGTGCCGGAGCCATACAGCATTTCCTTTGGCGGTGCGGATTATGATGTGCTGGTAAATATGGACGGAAAAATCACGGACACGATCGCGGATACGCAGGTTGAGCTTGGATTTATTCTGGAAAAAGACGGAGAAACGCAGGAACTGCCGGGAATACAGACAAAGATTCCGGCATCGGAGAGGGTGGAAGTGGACGGAGAGCGGGAGGAAGTACCGGAAGCCCTCTCGGCAGTGACCCTTCCAGAGGGCTTTACCGCGATGGAGTGGAAGCCCGGTGGCGCGTCCACTGGAGCGACCCACTCTGACTGGACAACCCGTTTCATCCGGGTCGTGTACCGGGACGAGGAGCTGGAGCGGACGGCACAGCTTTTTGCAACGGAGCTTTCCAGACAGTTGCTGCAGGACGTATCGGCAAAGAAGCTGGCGGATACAGAAAAACCAACGGAAGGAGATATTGTCCTGAACTTCTGGAAGGTCGCCGGAGACGGGGAAGAATGGACACAGACCCTTGGGGACGAGGGGTATGAACTGAATTTGGAAACAGAGAGTCCGGGCGTGATTTCGATTTCGGCGCGGACGAAGCGCGGAGTGCGCTGGGGGTGTGTGGCGCTTGGACAGCTTTGGGAGAAATCAGAAGGACAGCTTCCGGCCGGCGTGCTGCGGGACTATCCGGCGTGGTCGGTCCGGGGCTTTGGAATCGACGTAGGGCGCAGACCGGTTTCCCTCGAACTTCTGTACCGCATTGCAGAAGAGCTTTCGAAGCATCGGATGAACACGCTGCAGATTCATTTGAACGACAATCAGATCATTTCCCAGAGCGATTACGATGGGACAAAAGAGGGTGCGCGACAGTTGTATGCGGGTTTTCGGCTGGAATCGGATGTGAAAAATGAAGCGGGACAGTCGATTACGTCGCAGGATCTGTATTATTCCAAAGAGGAATTTGCACAGTTTATTGAGGACGCTGCGGTGATGGGCGTTGAGGTTGTGCCGGAAATCGATACGCCCGCCCACAGTCTGGCACTTACAAAAGTATTTCCGAAGCTTGGGCTTTCCGGCAACCCGGAGAGTGTCGATCAGCTGGATTTGTCCAATCCGGCAGCGCAGAAGCTGACAGAGACGATCTGGTCGGAATACCTGACGGAGTCGGATGTTTTTTCCGGAACGGGGACGGTGCATATCGGCATGGACGAGTATTTTGGGAATCAGAAAGCCTTTGTGGATTATATGAAAGAGCTTTCGGACTATGTGGCGGAGGCAGCGCCGGAAAAGACGATCCGCATGTGGGGCAGTCTGTCGAAGACCGGACAGGATTATTCGGGGCTTTCCAGAAAAATTCAGCTGCAGGTATGGGATACGGACTGGGCAGATCCGCAGGAAATGTATGATGCCGGATTTTCCGTCATCAATTCGCTGAGCAGCAGTCTGTACCTGATTCCGGGCGGCGGCTATGACCGTCTGGATCTGGATTTTCTGGAAAAAAAGTGGCAGCCGAACGTTTTCGAAACGCAGGAGCGAACCTGGGAGCTTCCGCGGTGGTCGAGCCGGACGCTGGGAGCCTGCTACATGCTGTGGAACGATTATGCATCGCAGGATGGAAATGAAATTACGGAGGACGGGCTGTTTGAGCGGTTCGCAGAGCCGCTGGACATCCTGGCACGGAAGTTGTGGAAATAAAGAAAAGGAGAGAAAGAAAAGGAGAGAAAGAAAATGGAAATCACATCAGCTGTTGTATACAAACCGCAGTTTCAGACTGCTCTGGAAAAAAAGACTGCGGACGTATTTTGCAAAAATTTAAAAAAACGAAGCGGTGTTTCTTTACTGCAGTCTAAAACGTCTGGAAAAATCAGCATAGAGTTTTATAAAGAGGACAGCTGCAGCGAGGAGATCAAAGCGCTGTTTGACGGCATCACTGTGCCGGGCAAAGAGGGCTTCCGGATCCGGGTCATCGACAACACGGACGGCAGCGGGCGCATCGTTGTGCTCGGAAAAGACGAGCGCGGTGAGTTTTACGGGATGGCGCGGCTTTTGAGAAAAGCAATTGTAAAAAAAGGCAGCATTGAAATTCCGGACGAGTTGGACAGCCTGAGCATGACGCCGCAGTATCCGCTGCGGGGACATCAGCTGGGCTACCGGGACAAAAACAATACCTACGGTGCATGGTCAAAAAAGGAATTCGAGGCGTATATCGAGGATCTGGCGCTGTTCGGAGCAAACGCCATCGAGCTGCTTCCGCCGAAGACGGACGACCGTTTGTATTCCGCACTTTTCCCGGAAGATCCGATGGAGCTGATGTGCGAGGTTTCCAAAATCATTCATTCCTATGGCATGGACGTCTGGTTGTGGTATCCGAATGTCGGACGCGATTATCATGATTTTGGGTGCATCGACCGGGAGATGGAAGAACGCCGGAGGGTCTTTTCTGCAATTCCTTATCTGGATGCAATGCTGGTTCCGCTGGGGGATCCCGGTTCCCTCTGGCCGACGGATGCGATGCGTCTGACAGAGCATTTTGTGGAAATTCTGCACGAATATCATCCGGAAGCGGGCGTATGGGTTGCACCGCAGCATTTTCAGCCGGAGCCTGGCTGGTACGATACTTTTTATGAAGAAATCGCAAAGGAGCCGGACTGGATTACCGGTGTGTGCTTTGCGCCCTGGGAGCAGGACAGCATCGAAGAGCTGTATGAGAAGCTTCCCGAAAAATATCGTGAAAACATTCGGAACTACCCGGATATTTCCCACAATTCGAACTGTCAATTCCCGGTGGAAAACTGGGATATGGCGTTTGCACTGACGAGCGGACGGGAGGGCTACAATGCGCGTCCGGAAAAAATGAAAGCGATTCACAATATGTTAGAGCCGTATACCATCGGTTCGATCACCTATTCCGAGGGTATCCATGACGACGTCAACAAGATCCTCTGGGCGGATCAGGATTTTGACAGCTCGGTGGCAGCAGAGGAAACGATGGCGGATTATGCAAACCTGTTTATCGATTCGGAAACCTCTGAGCAGGTTGCGGAATTTTTGATGGACGTGGAGCATAACTGGGATGGCCCGGTTCTGGAAAACGACGGAATCGATGCACTGTATGAATCCTTTACAGCATTCGATAAAACCGTATCGAAACAGGTGAAAAACAATTACCGCTATCAGATGTTAAAGCTGCGGATTCTGACGGATTACTGGACGAAACAGAAATATGCAAAGGATCAGGAGCTGGAGCAGCAGGCGCGTGCGGTGCTCGACCTGGCGGATATTACCGGAAGCGAAGCAGTTATCCGGGAGGCACGGACGATCCTGAATCTTTCCAGGGACGTTCCGGCAGCGGAGGATGTGCTGTTTGAAATGCTGAAGCTGGCAGACAGCCTGCGGAATCTGTGCGGTATTCAGCTGACCGAAAACCATCACGGCGGGCAGTGCTGGATTCGCGGCGCGTACCTGCAGACGAGAAGCATGCCGTTAAACGATTATCAGTATTTGATGCAGAGTTTTAAGCGGATTGAAAAGATGCAGAACGAAAAGAACAGATGCGCAGCGCTGCATCAGCTGAACCTGCGTCAGGATCCCGGCGACGGAAACCAGTTTTGCGCGCCCGGCACTTACGAAGGCTTTTCACATGTTTCCGTATGGCACAGCTGGGAGGAAGATCCCGGATATTTAAAAACTCCATTCATCGATCACAGCGTGTATACAATGGTCGGCCTGCTGCATGAGATCGACGGCTGGTACCACGAGTTCCCGATGCCGCTGACCTGGGCGCTGAATGTGACGGTGCTGTATGGAACACCGCTGGAAATGACGTTTACCGGACTTGATCCGGAAGCTTCTTATGGGATGAAGGTATTTTATCCGAATTCATTTTTCCGGGCATTTATGGGACAGACCGCGCTGAAGGATGAAACGCTGGTCAATATCCGTGCCGGAAAAGTCCTGCTGGCAGACCGGATTGCGCAGAATCCGAACGGAAAATCTGTCCGCCGGGAGATCGAGGCTGGAAGAGAGCCGTTCTGGGAATACGACCTGCCGAAGGAATCCTATCAGGACGGCACACTGAAAGTCCGTTGGGAGGTTTACGATACCTTAAAGGCGCTGGCAGTCAGCGAAGTATGGATTATGAAAAAAGAATAGACGATAAAAAGAACCGGTCTTTTATGACTGGTTTTTTTATCGTATAGAGTTCAGAAAATGGCAGCTTTTTGTCTCGCCTCACTGCGGCGTTTGTATTCTGCCTTGTCGAGGGGTACAATCATGCCGCAGCTTTCGCACAGGATGCCGCGTTGTTTTTCAAGACTGACGATGGGGATAAAGAAAAGTGTTACCTGATCGAGCTGGCGGCAAAGGGTTTGGGGAGCATCATGTCCGCAGTTTTTACAGATCGCATGTCCCCATGCGCCTTCCCGCTTGAATAAGGTTCTGGTTCCGTAAGTGATCACCATTGCATACCTCCGTTTACAGATTGTTTCAGCATATCCAGTGCAGTGTTAAAGCTTTTAGATGTATTCGGGCAGGCTGCAACAAGGATCCGCTGTCCATTTTTGAGCTCCAGAGCAATGTAATTGGATGTTGTAGGCTTGCCGTTCACCATGTTGCATTTAAAAACATTATAAAACTGATCGAGGGGGTATACAGAAAAACCATACTGCAAATTGGAAAAGTCAAGGAGATAATGGGGAGAGACAGCGAGACCTAATCCGTCATAAAAAGCAGCGTCAGTTGACTGGAAATCCTGACAGAGTGGTTCGAACTCACCGTCTTGCATAAGCTCCTGAATACGGGTCTGAATGTGATTGCTGTTTTTCCTGAAGGAGATCAGGACGATCACACTGAGGATGAAAAAGACTGCAGAAAATATAAAGAGCACAAGGCTGCTGCCCATCAAAGGTGCGGTGGTATCGAGATAATGATCACCCAAGGTTTGCTCATAGTCGGAAAGGGAGAGCTCAAAGCCGCTGTTATTAAAGTAGTCTACAAGGTATCCGGCAAGCTTTTTGGGGATCTTTTTGCTTTGACCGACAGCAGTCTGAGGAACCAGTGTTTTCAGATCGGCATCGGAAATGGTTTCATTGTAAACCGGAAAGGGACAGGAGTTTTCGGTGCTGATGATAGACCAGTAACCTTTGTCGTTTTCGGCAACATAATATTTCTTTACAGTCCTTCCGTCAGAGGTTTGCTCTGCGAAGGGTCCCATAACATAGACGATATTGAGGGAAGCATAGCCGCCGGAGGTCGGGTCAAAGGGCTGATCCTTGTGGGGGATCAAAAAAATGCCGAACAGCAGAAAGAAGGCAGCAGCAATCAGTAAAATCGTCGGAACAGTCCGGTTTGTTTTTCCCATTTTAAGCAAGTTCTTTTTAAAATCTTCCATTAACGATAACTCTCCTCCCAGAGCTGAAATTGTGTGGAATTTCAGATTGATCTGTGTCATAAGAACAGCATAACAAGTTCGTAACGGAAGATAAAGCAAGAAATTTAAGCTGTGATATCAGTTTTTTTAGATAAACAGCTCGATCAGGAAAACCAGTGCGCAGCAGATCACGGATACCGGAAATAATCCGGCGCCGAGCCATGCGGCGATGATTCCGGCGATCAGGGCAACTGCACCGGAAATCGGCGACTGCGTTGCGTGCAGGATGGCTGGAAAGGTCATCACAGCGAGCGTAACATAAGGCACATAATAAAGAAACGACTGGATAAATGTGTTGCGGATCGGTTTGCGGATCAGCGTCAGCGGAAGGACGCGGATTGTATAGGAAACCAGCGCCATGACGGCGATATAAAGCACATTACGACTCATGTTCGGATTCCTCCTGTGTATTTTTGAGCGGGAAAAAAACCGCTGCGGCAGCGGAAATCAGCACGGTAAGCAAAATCGTGCGGGTTCCGTCGGACAATGCAGAGATTCCGGGCACATAACTGCCGAAAAAGCTCAACGCAAAGCTGATGACGATCAGGATGGCAACGACTTTATTTTTCCGTGCCGGGGGGATGATGATTGCGAGGAACATGCCGTAAAGGGCGACGCTGAGCGCACTGACAGCGCGCAGCGGAAGCGCGTTTCCTGCCATGATGCCGAAGGCTGTGCCGAACGCCCATGCATCCATCCTAGAATCTTTGTCTTCTCTGTCGTTGTTAGAGTAGAAAAACAGATGATGACCTGAGGCTTTGAGCATCTGAGCAACAATGTTTTCAATGAGCATACCTGAGTTCATTTCGAGTTTGTCCTTCAGTATCTTTTGATATAACTCTTCGGATATGATGCCTCGTTCGTCAAAAGCGTGACTGATAAGCAATCCTGTGTCTGCCATATAGCATTTCAGAGTTGAGTCTTCTCTTTTTAGATTAAGTCCGATACTCGGTTCTGTCGTGTTGTAACACGTATTGATAATCATGGCATCTTTTAGCCACAGAAAAGCACTGTCGTAATCACGCATTCTAGCATCCTTGCTTAAATCTGCCAACTTGAACTTTTTCTCATGCTTTTGGAGCTGTGAAGGAATCTGGTCAAAGATGCTTACTACCTTTTCTGCATAGTTGCCTGCATAGTCGTAAATACTGTTGCGGTATAAGGTGAGTATTTGCCTTTTTACTCTGTCTGTGTCTTCGAAACTATGCGTGTCTATATATTTCTGGACAGCTTGTGGCATACCACCAACAATCAAGTATAGCCTAAAGTAATCCATGACCTTTCGATGCAAGGCTTGTCCTAAAGGTTGTTTGTTGGCAAATTGGTTTCTGATGAAATCCATCATCATGTCGTCACCATTTGCCCATAAGAATTCCTCGAAGTCCATAGGATACATATAGATGGTTTCTTCTTCGGAAGGAATCAGAATGTTTTCTGTATTCCTTCGAATAGAGATTAATGAACCTGTCTCTATATAATCATATCTGCCGTCTGCAACCAAATATTTGATGGCTGTACGTGCACGTGGACAGAATTGTACTTCATCAAAGATGATGAGTGATTCTCTAGGATATAGCTTTTTGCCACTGTAAATGCTCAGGTGCATAAAGAGCATGTCTAGATTGTCGAGATAAATGTCGAATAGGTGTTTGACATCTTCCCCGACTCTGTTGAAGTCGATAAGAATATAGCTGCGATATTCCTTCTTGGCAAATTCTTCCACCATATAGCTTTTTCCTACACGTCTGGCTCCTTCCACCATCAATGCGGTTTCACCTTTCCTTTGTTGCTTCCACTCGACAAGCTTATCGTATATTTTCCTTTTCATTATAAACTTCTCTAAAATAGGTTTGATAAATACATTCCTTACACGAAAACGAGATTATTGTTTGGTGAAAATTACACGAAAACAAGGTTATTGTTTGATGAAAATTACACGAAAACAAGATTATCTCGGCTGCAAAGATACTAAAAATATCGTTTTGCGCAAAATAATGAGTCACTATTTTGCGCGAAGTAGGGTAAAAAAGTCATTTCGCGCAGAATAGTGAATAGGGAAGATATTTATTAGTCGTGGAAATGTGTGAAAAATCGATGGGTTGCGTTTGTTTTTCCTGCATTTTCTCGATTTGTATCCCTTTTATACCGAATATTAGCCCCCTAAAAGGGGCTTTTTTCCTAATTTTGTAACCGAAATAAACAATTAGCGTTTCACTAACTTAATAATAACATCAGCAAAATGAATAAACTATTCACATTTATAGTGTTGTGGATGATGTCCTGTCTCCCAACTCTAGCGCAGGCTCCGATGGACGGAGGTGTGTGGAAGGACAATACCGGCAAGCATATCAATGCGCACGGCGGCAACATCTTCAACTACAAGGGTACCTATTATTGGTATGGCGAAAGCCGCTCGGAGAATGGCAAGCCTTACAGCTCTCTCGGCGTAAGCTGCTTTACTTCCAAGGATCTCAAGAAATGGACCAACCATGGATTGGTGCTCCCTGTATCTGATGAACCTGGCAGCGACATCGAGGGTGGTTGCATCATCGAGCGCCCTAAGGTTCTCTACAATCAGAAGACCAGGAAGTTCGTCATGTGGTTCCATCTCGAATTGAAGGGAAAGGGATATGCTGCTGCCCGTTATGGTGTGGCAACCAGCGATACTCCTTTCGGACCATTCAAGTTCGTTCGCTCAGGAAGAGTGAATCCGGGAATCTATCCTATCGGATTCTCAAAACCGGATACCACCGACCTCAAGCATCAGCTCCTCTTCCCGGAACTGAAAAAGTGGTGGACTCCAGCTTGGCGCACTCAGATAGAACGAGGTATGTTCTGGATGAGAGACTTCCAGGGAGGACAGATGTCGAGAGACATGACCATCTTCATCGACGATGATGGCAAGGCTTACCACATCTATTCTTCAGAGGAAAACCTGACTCTCCAGATTGCACAGTTGACAGCCGCATTGGTCTTTGGATATCTGGCTTCGCTGATCTTTGACCCGAAAATGAAAAAGTAGCAGGAAGAAAAGGTTTTCGCAGGAAAGCCTTTTTTTCTCTTTTGCGGAAGGGGATAGTGTGGTATAATAAACCAATAGCGTTTAGAATGAAGACGCAAAGATAAGCGACTGACGTGGAATGTGAGGAAGATAAATATGGATGAGAACAGCAAGAAGACAGCTTTAAGAGAGACACTGCAATCCCTTCGTACACCGGGAGAATTATATGTGATCATGTCGGGAGCGACAAAGCTTCCGTTTGTGGTATGCAATCCGGAGACTTTTGATGATGAGATCCTTCTTTATCATAGAGAAGAGGATGCGAAAAATAAAGCAAAGGAACTGACGGAGGCTCATTATCTGGCAGGTGTGGCAAAGCTGGTGGATGACCAGTTACTGGCATTTTATACCAGTCTGTATCTGATGGGTGTGAACGGTCTTTCTGTGAATGTAGGGACAGACCAGGAGAAAAGAGTCCAGCTCAAAGATCTTGTAGTCCGTCAGAATATGAAGGAAGCAGGAGAAGGAAAGATGATCGTGGAGAATCCTGAGAT
>OKRY01000388.1_pt1 | contig 33953 bp, 32 predicted proteins | sample 1601121 | NCBI WGS metagenome assembly OKRY01 (sample SAMEA3541546, study PRJEB24748) | human gut metagenome | biome: human gut; feature: human-associated habitat; material: faeces | place: China | collected 2012
TTGTTCCTTGTATTCTTGCAACTTGTAATCAAAAAGCCATTTCTCGCTATCGATGCTTTCCGATTCTGCCGCTAAGGACAATGCTACCACCTCCAAATCCGAGAACTTTGGAACCGGACCACAGCGGACAATATTTCCTTGGTCATTAACGAGATTATTGGAAAATTGCTTGCATATCTCAAGTATTCTGACGAATTTTGTGTATAAGTTGTGCATACGATGATTTAAACTTAATGATTTGAGCAACACTAAGTTAATAAAAATCAGAGATATGCGCAACTTTTCAAGCATAATCTTTACTTCATTTAATTCCGCCAACGGGTATATTTTATTATTTCGCCCTATTTTGCAGTATTTTTAACCGATGCAATAATTAGCAATGATGTTTGCAAATTATTCGTGAAATCCCAAGTGTAATAGAATGCGATTATTCCTAAATATTTATCATCAAGGACATAAGTAATGTATGCATCAGTATTTTTATACGGAATCCCCTCCATTAAAGAAAGAATTTCTTCTTTTGTTTTTCCTAAAAGCGGACTGTAATCAGTGAAAAGTTCATGATTTATGGTAAAAACGACTAACTGACGTGAATATGGATACCAAATGATTCATGCAGTTGCTTTGTCATAAGTTTATGTATTAACATAAGCATATTGTTTATCTGCTGTACTTTTTCATAAACATAATATGCAGAATTAAGATATTCATTCGTCTCTGCATTTGTAAATGATGGTGATTCTTTTGCCACAATAGAAACAGCTTTGACAGAATTTGTCCATGTGTCAAAATTAAAAACAAAATACTCAAAATCTCCATCGCTTAATAAGTACATAATTTGTTTATCTATATCTGAATATGGAGATTTTCCAAATTGCTCATATATATCCTCTCGCATTTTGCCAAGAAACTCGCAGTAATTCTCGTTATATTTCATATGTGATTTATATAGATTTAATTCGCCACTTCCAGAGTAATATAATGATGTCGTAAGACCTTGGCTATAAATAATGACTGTTCGCTGGTTATTCACGATTTTGTAACTACCCATTTTGTTGGCATGTGTATTTTCTGATATTTTCATCTTTGCAGAGAAACCGTATCTTATTGTCGGTCCTACATTGATTTGTAAATGACTTATTTTTGTGATAGGAATACGATGCGATAATTGGTATTTCTATCTCGTTGAAAGTATATGACTCTTGATACAGATTCTGAGCATTTCCTTTAAAATAATAATTTTTTTGGTATCACCTAATACAAATATTTCCATTTCTCCAGAGAAATTATTCTTATATTTATAATGCATGTATTTTATGCCAGGCTTTAAATAGAATTTTTTGTATATTCTTATATATGCTAATAAACCAATATTAAATTCACCAGATGATTTATAAGATATGTTTTCACAATTGTCATCTAATGTATAATTAACTACACTACTATAAAATATCATCTAAAATTATTGATGAAGGGAAATAAGTTGCCTGCACTAAATTCAAAAGGAACTGCACACCCACCAATGTTTCTTGTTTCTGTAATGTGACGATGGAAACACCACTATTTTTGTAAAATAAAAAAGGTCCTAATTCTTTTGTTCTTGAATTTCATTCTATCACAGATGACATCATTTATTAACTATGGATGTCACAAAAATGGTGACATGATTCTTTTTGCCTTTCCTTTTAGAATATTCTTCAATGTATTTTGCCGTTGGACGTTTCTTAGAGTAGGCATCCAAACGGGCATATATATTATTTTTATTCGTTTGGAAATATTTTTACTTCATACAATTGAGCAACACCACTATCATTTCCAAATGGAGCATCTCCTGTAATACATCATATATAGTTGCAACAAATACCCATATATCGCTGCTTGTATTCGGTTTATACCCCTCATCGTATATTTCTGTAAACATATATATAGCCGTACCACTGATTTCATTCTCGAAATATCTGTCGTTCTCAACACCCGATTTTAAACTGATTCCAAAATTAGTAACACAATAATTTTTATTTGTATCTATCAGAATGTTTGCAGGCTTTATATCCTAATGGATAATCGGTGGCTCTAAATTATGAAGATAACTCAGTCCAAAAGAAACAGTTGCCATAATTTTCCATACATCATCCTCGTCATTTAATTTACCTTTTAAGGATTCTCCTGAGCCATTATAACAAAATAAAGGAATTCCATCATATATAGAATAGTCTGTTGTAGAAATAAAATTGGCATGGTGCCTGTTGAAGATAGTTTTGAAATCTAACCTAAAACTCTGTTCACCATCAAAATTAAGAATGTTCTTTGGACGATGTATCTTAATTGCTACAAGAACTCCTGTTCCATCTACACGTATGACATCATCACTATCTTCTGACAACTTAGTATTGATGTACTCATAGCTTTCAGCCAATCATACGTAAGCAGTTCCACCTTTAGTACTTAATAGTTTGATAAGTCGATAATGACCATCAAACAACACACCGCCATTTATATATTTACTTAAATCTTGCATTGCTTATTGTAAATACAAAATTTCTCCATTTCTCAGTTTGGAAAAGATGTCAATACCATTCAATTTTGCCAAATACGCTAATTGTATTCCGAATTGTTGGGATATTTCGTATAAGGTTTCATTATCCTTCACTTTATAAGTGTCTTGAAGTCCTAAATACTTTTTTTTCTTCTTTTCCAAATATACAATATCGCCCTCTTTTAATTCTTTAGAAGAAGACAACTCATTGTATTCTAATATTTTAGTTTGAGGAATATCGTATTTTTGTGCGATTGATGCCAAACTTTCCCCAGGATATAAGATTGTACAGCGAACGCCATTTATATCAACTACAAATCTCTTGACAATGCTTGCGACTTCCTTTTCTTCATCACTTTCTTCTGCATCCGACATAGTGTATTCCGCATCGAAAACGGGAATTGTTGTTGATATGTGTTTTGTTATTGTCACAGTCTTTCCAGCACGTAGCTTTACGCCACCATTTACGGCATAAAGTTTATAGGCATCAATAAATCCTATCAAAGCTTTAGCATAGTTTCTTGACGTAGCATAACCTGCCTTCTGAAGTCCTATTGCCCATGCTCGATAATCATATACACTATTTGTAAATAGACTTCTATATCTACTGTTGTTTCTAAGAAAAAGAGCATGGTCTCTGAATGACTCCATTGCAGAAGAATATTTGCGAAATCGGCTTTTTTGACGCTCATCGTCCCATGCAAGATAAATATCTCCTGTCCAACCGCCAAAGGCTTTAACTCCAAAGTGGTTGTTTGCATTTCGAGTCAACATACTTTTTCCAGCACCAGATTCCAATATGCCTTGTGCTAAGGTAATTGAAGCAGGTATACCATAGCGTTTTTCCTGTTCCAATGCAATTTGCCTATATTGGGTGATATATGATTGGATATCCGAAGAAGATTGTGCAAAAATCCTGCTTGGTAATAAGTTGCTTATAATTATACAAAAAAATACAAGTTTGATTTTCATTTATTTATTGCATGATAAGTCCAAGGGGCAACGTTGTTTTGAATTACATTGCGTGTTTTTAGTTGCAAATGCTTGTCTGCAAGAGATTCTCCAGGGTTGTCTGAGAAGAAGAAATAATCTAAAAGCATAGCCCCTATAATTATTACAATCGCAATCACAATTGCGACCCATCCTCCTGCGACAATAGCAGCAGCAACAACAGCGTCTATTATAATTTGTTCAACAAGCTCGCGTAGCGCATCTAAATATAACTTAAAAGCGCCTTCAAAATCACATTGTATCATTTTAATACTTGCTCTCACCATTTTATCAATTACTGAGAAATATTTAAGTCCTGGTATTTTATTCAGAAATTTGACAACTGGAGATATAATGTTTTTAATTTTTTCAAAAGATGTAGTAATTGCTCTTAAGGTTTTCGTAAGTGAACATTTGTTGATGGTTTCTCCTATTTCTGTAATATATTTTATTGCATTTTCTTTAGTAAGATTGTTTCCAATTTCAATAGTAGCAGTATTAATTCCATATTTTCGTGCTTTTTCTACAAATTTCTGACATTTGTTAAGTTGCTTTATCACATTTCGTGCTCTCATTTGTTTTTTTTCAGGAAATTTGGATATACGGCGTAGAAGACTATCATATTGTTGCTCTATTACCTTGTTCCATTCATTAAACAAATATGCTAAATTTTTCTCTTTAACATCTACTGCACTATTTATTGTATAGGTTGCTCCTATAGCATAGCTAGTTATATTATACGTTTCTTTTATTCCGTTCTTGGTAGTGTTGGAATTTTGATAATATGGTTTTATTTTAGGAGAATCTTTTTCTATTATGCATTTAGCTGTTGTAGGTCCGAGAATACCAGAGACTGGACTTAGCTTATATTTTTCTTGAAAGGAAGCTACAACACTTTTTGTTTTTCGACCATATATACCATCAGGAGATAATTTCTCCCAATTATAGTTATTAGCATCTCTTATTGAATTCAATCTTAACTGGATTAATCTCACATAAGGGTCAAACTTATTGTCTTTTGTTACATCATAAAATTCTTTCATTAGACTTACCGTATTATTCAGATAATAATATATACATATAGATTGGCATTGCAAAGCATGAATTGTTTCCAATTTTTTGCTTGATGTATGTGCCTAAACATAATGTTTGAGCCTTCTCATAATTCTTTTTATCCTTGAATTCAATATCCACATAAAGCCCACGCTGAACAGTTTCTTTTCCTGCCGCCCCCTCAACATGTACATTGACATTGATTCTCTTGAACTCTTCTTTACCATAAATAGCAATAAGTTCTTTTCGGACAAAAGCTTCAACGTCCATTTTTGTGTATAATCGGTCGTTGGTCAACGAATAATAGCGGATAAGTTCATATCGTTCGTCCGCTGTTGCCTTGTCCTTGCCTCCTATTGCAGAAATGACAACAGGAACATTACTCTCTATTATCGGCAGTTTCTTACATTCTAATTTTGAGGAAGTTCCTGTGTTTGCTCCAATTGTAAGCGAATTTCCCAAAGTTCCTTGTGTTGTTAGGAAAGAAACCTTTGTAACAGAACTGTTTGATGCTTGTTGGATATTCCTCATAACGTATGTTCCACTGTCATACTTGAACTTATCATTCTTCTCACCAACTGACTTTGCAATTTTATTAACAAGTTCTTTCAACCGCTTTATATCTTGTCCATCCTTCAGTCCGTTGTATTCTATAAAGGCGTAATAATCTTCGACGAAGTGATTGTAAAGATTGCGAATGTCACGATATAAGTCGCCATGATGATAGCAGTGAGCATCGAAATCTCTAACAACAAACTCTTCAGCTGACATTGAGAATCCCTGTTTATGTGCGGCATTGCTTGTTTCAAGAATAGTTATGAAGAAAGAATCTTCTTGTTTTTGAAGTTTTGCCACAGGTGCGGTCTGTGTCAATGTAACAGAATTCATATCTACATTGACGATAGGAATTGTATTCAGCGTTATTTCGCAATCATCACTTACATTGTAGTTCTCAGAAAATTCCATTTGAAGCCACAATGTATCCTCATGGAAGCAGTTTAAGACTTCACTTTCTAACCAATTTTGAAAAATACGTGGATAGGCTCTTTTTTTGAACATATCCCTATTGTGAGTCTTGTCTGTCAGCATAACCAACACACCATTTGGTAGTTCTTGAAGTATTCGTTTCCAATATTCAATAATAGACAAGAAACGAGTGGAAACCTGTTGGGAATCGAAAGGTTCCAACATTTCCACATCTTCCATTCTGTTCATTGTACAGAACTCCATTGCCTCTTTAGTACTTCCTGCAACTGATATTGCTTGTGGATAGATGCTATCGTTTGTTTTCAAGAAGAAAGAAACTCCTTCAAGCGAATCTATTTCTGCCTTTGTGCGGATACCAATCCATAGCGTATTGGATTTGTCCATCTGCACTTCATAGGTTTGCTCTTTTGTGTACAGACGATTTTTCGTGAGTACGTAGATGTCATCGTAGGGAATAAGGGTATTCTTGAAAAGAGGAAGATAATTGATGGTGGCTTTACTCACCTTATCTTTATATGTAAAAGATACACCAGAGTTAAGCTGTACACAGTCACTATCCTTATTCTTCTTAAACAGAGGGGACACCACAGCGAGAGCAGGCATCGCCTCTATTTGCTGCATAGGGATAAAATCCTCACAGAAACGATTAACCAACCGCTGGTCAAAATCGTCAATAACATCACGAATTTTCTGTGTTTCATACAGCAAGGCAACCAACATCATTTTTGCTATCGGATCCATCAGTTGATAGTCTATTGGCTCCGACTTCATTGATTGCAAATGTGCAATGACATCATCAATCCTCTTTTGCAATTCTATATCCATCGTTATATTTTTATTCGTTTGACAGTTGGCTCCATCAAGAAACTAATTTCTTTTTTGTAAGGTGCAATGGTACCAAGTCCATCATCAAGCACCCCTGTGATTATAATCGTAACTTCATATTTGGAAAGCAATTTATGATTAGATTCATTTTCCGTTTTTATCGAACCTAATTCTATTGAAACATTAACTTGCTTTAATTGTGGTTCATAAATAGAAAGGCTCTTCTCTATACTTTCCTTGCATTCTTTTAATGTCACCTCGTTGTAAAGTCCATTGCTGTAAGTCCCATTCTGTCCATGATTAAAACTTCTGAAATGGACATTAGAATACTCATGATTCCAATATTCAAAGCCGAAATCATCGTCTGCAATAAAACTTCCTTTAGGCGAAAAAACAATAAGATCGATAAAATTATCTATCATTGCAACTCTTTCCTCTAAAGTTCTCGCAATGATTCCTGTATTATCTTCGTAAGTTAAAGGAGTCTTAATGAATGCCATATTTATATTTGCTTACCTGCAAAAGGGTTCCCTTTCTTAATTAGCACATTATAGGTCTCTACATCAGAAAACGCCCCATCTTTGTATGCTACAACTTTAACTGTTACATTTTTAGGCGGTTCTTTATGCCAGTCATCAGTAAATCCGCTATCAATTACTATTGTATTGCCTGATTTAGAAGATTTTGTAGGAGTACTTCCATCAATCGTATAATAAATGGTTGCTCCTGGAGCATTATTGGTAATCTTCACTTGTGCATTTCCTGTTTTTACCGTTTGGTGTAATTGGGTATTGCTGATAGATGGAGCTGGCACAGAAGTATGTTCTTCATAAGCAGGTTCTGCGCTGAAAGCTTTAATTTTCTCATTGATAGAAAAAGATAAATTTACTCCTTTATTTATAATCTCATATACATTTCTATAGTTATAAGGAGTATTTATAAATGAGATGTATTGTACAGGGTCGTAGATATCAATATTGTCATCTAAACTACAAGCACAATAGAATGCACTCACAAGTTTTTGAAGTTCTGACAGAAAGTCCATAGGAGTCATGATGTCTTTCCTTTTATCTACAGAAATCATAATCTGCTGGGCTAATGGCCAGAATATCTTTACGGCGTCTTTCTTTTCCGTATATAACTGCTGAGGAAGTCCTGAATTTATCTCTTTAAGTACTGCTGCAAATTTTAGTACAAGCTCCTCATATTTGAAATGTGATCTTATATACAAGCATGGTGGAACAAAATCATTTTCATCTGAACGCCAACAATATTCATCATATAGGATTCTTGCAATTGGTAAGGATTTTTCTGGAATAGAGGAATTTTCTTCTACAAGAATAAAACCATAAAGATTTTCACACATCCCATCATTTGTGTCTCTTATACCATCAAGAACAGAAATACATAGATAATACTTTTTACTTGTGTCCTGATTAGGAATTACTACACGAGTGTCAAATGAATTAGTATAGTTTGTATCGTATTGGACATCAATAAGGCTTCCATCTCTGCTTACTCCGAGACAGTCAACTGACACAACATCTATAACATCGTTGTTAATGTCTAAAGATATACTAAACTTTCTGCTACTTGGCATAAGTCCCATTCGTCCACATGATCCAAGTGCGAAAGCATTGGATACAAGTTCTTCCATGCATTTGTCAGAAAGTGCGAGAATTTCATCAGTAAGTCTCATTCCCTTTTTCCATAAAATTCTTTTTGCCATATCAAATGTTTGTATTATAATTCAAGTAATTGTATTGTGTGGTATCTGAGATTCTCAAAGGACTTAAATCCTTTGAAACGTCAAACACTAATACAGAATCAACAGAAATAAAATAATCTTGCACAAATTGCCGAAATATCTCCAAATCGTTGACGAATAGAAGAAATTCATCATTGCAGTCCTCATCAGACCAATATGAAATTGAATATGTAAGTACTGATTCTGAATATGTATTGCCTATATATACGTCTCCTATCTCACATCCTTCAGAATTACCATATCTTGGTTTTTCATCTGTAAACTCCGTCCGTTTGCTTTTGACATTTATTTTTATACCTTCATCAGCCAACACCTTTCTTAATAGTAGTGTTATAAGAGTTCTATTGCCTCTTATTGTCTTACAAGATGAAATATAAGGTATCGTTCTTTTTATAAACCTGTTTTCCCTTTGCTCCGTCGTTAGTTTGTCTAACAGAATATCTTGAATCACAATATTTGATTCTACATATTTGTTCATTCGTTCCCTAACTTCCAACCGTAGCTGAAACAATAAAGTGTCAATCGGGGAAAAGAACTTATAGGCTTGCTCTTTTTCTCTTTCCTGCTTAGCATATTCCTCTGAAAATCTTTGTTTTTTTTCTCTTTCTGGAATATTATCGAACCTATCAATACAGTGAAACAGGTATTCGGGCAATGAATTATAAAGACTGTTGCGTCCTAAGTGAAGCAAAAACTTATCTTGTTCCTTTTCTATGTCTAATATATCATTATAGGCATTGCGTTTATGCAAACCGCAGAATTTAACACGGAAAGTATCTTGTGGAAAAAAGTCAAGAAATACTTCCGCATTAATGTCCTGTGGAACATTCTCAGGCACAACAATCTTATTATAATCCAAAATATCCTGCATCTTTACTTAATTCAACATATTTAAGTCCCTTGTCTGTTGATACTTGAATGATGTCGTATCGAGGTATTCCGATTTCTATTAATGACAATTCCATATAGGGAAAACTTTCATCAATATTCTCATAGAAACACTTATGAAAGATGGTTCTATAGCTTAGCTTTCGGAGTTCTTCGTTTGACTGAATCGTATCTTCCAACTTTGACTCAGGAATATGCAAGACAAATTCTTTTTCAGGTCTGTCAGATATAATTTTATCTATGAATTTGTTATTGCGCATATTGATTTCCACAACACTGACATTCAGAATCTTTTTCAGTTTTTCCAAAACTTCTTTTACTTTCATTTCTGCTGAAAGTTCATCACACTGGATTATTTCCGTCCAACGTTCATGAGCAGGGCAGTTGTTCTTCCAAGAAGAATATTTGTACATATTGATTGTATTAGTCATACCCTCGAAACGCCACATTTTCCCCGACAAGGTTTTGAATGGGGTAGGTTCTCCATCTGATGTGTGGATGATTTTCATTGCTTCCTGTGCTTGCATAGCACCAACAATTGATGCACTGATAGGTGTTGTAGCCACACGCCCTGCGGAAGTCTGTGCCCTTACGACATCAGCACAACCTGTCCTAAGCATGATATTATTGAATTCTTCTCGTGAAAGATTACACTCATAACAATTGATCCCTGGCGAATACACCTTTACAACCCCTGTCATGTTTTCTATGCTGCCATCAATCCATGTTTTTCCGACACGCATACATAATCTGTTCAATAAGTATCTGGCAATTCTGCTATCTAAGCATCCAATAACCACATCAACATCCTTATAAATGCCCAAACCTACCTCAGAGAATAAATTCCCTACAATAGGAATGACTTTTATCTGTGGATTTATCTCCATTGCCCTTTTAGCGGCAACTTCAGCTTTATAGGAGTGTTCGTATGCATCTTTTTCTCTGAATAAAACAGATCTAGTCAGATTAGATAATTCAATACGGTCAAAATCACATACGAAAATTGTGCCTACACCGAATAGAGTGAGATTTTTTATCACTTCATTACCCAAAGCTCCTGCACCAACAACAAGAACCTTTGCATTTCTCACCTTATCTTGTTTGAACCAGGAGAGGAGCGTAAAAACGCCCTCTCCCCATTCATATTTCTTCACTGTCTGCATAAAGCATTTTATTCATTAAAATACATACCCGATATTAGCACCGACAAATGCACGTCCTATTCTTTGTTTGAAAATGTTATCTTCTGCTTTCGTACAATTTATTCGGTACTCTCCAAACAGTCCCAACTTCAAAAAATGGTCGTTCACAGGAATATAGCCGCCAAGTTCAACTTTTGGTGCTACATATAGACCGCTTTTCTTGTCGGCATCTACATCCTTTCCATCTTTATTCTCCTTTGCACTTAATGTTGTGTAGTATGCAGGAGTGAAACCAACACTTGCAAAAAAGGAAGATGTGTCTTTATTCAAATTGGCAAATTCTACAGACAATGGAACACCGACTTCAAACAATACATCTTTCAGATTGTTTACTTCTTCGTTATAATGTCCATAGGAAATGGCTATTTTTCCTCCATAATTAAGATATATGTTGTTAGTTACCTTTGACTTTGCCGAACCATAGACTCCAAAGGAATTAAACGCTCCCTTTACACCAAATCGAGGCATGGAATAGGTGACACCTACCTCAAAACCTTTTTTAATTGGTTGCACCTTTTTACTCTCTGCAATAATGGTGTCTTTCTGAAGTTTGAAATACTCGTAAAGGTTTATATTCTTTTTCAATCGGAAATTTACGTCACCTTTACCCATATAGTCAACCTCATAAGGTCCAACTTGAAAGTTGTCTATCACTTCTTGGCTCTTAGCCATTGTTGTGGTCAGCAGTCCACATAGAATCAAAAAAAATGTTCTCATTTTGGATGTTATTTAAATTGTTTATTCTGTTTCTACATATTGGAATATAGTATCGCCTATTTTGAACGTATCGTTGTTAGACAATACATTAGGCTTTCCTACACCCAATTCGGCTCTTGTGTTATATATGACTCCTGTAGCTAATGGTTTAAGCATCGGTAGCTGTTTTTCGTGATCTATGTATAACTGAGCATGTTCCTTAGCCACTTTATTGCTTTTTTCCCAATTCATCTGTATCTCGCAATCTCCTGTCATTCCGATAGAAACCTTGTTGCCTCCACCTGTAGCATTCATCCATTTATGAATTGGTATTCTCTGTCCTGCTCTAACTCCATTTTGAATTACGAGGAAGTATTTTTCTGCCAACATTCTTACGGTTACTAGAGAAGCACCCAGACCACCACCATAAATGATGAAGTCAAGCAGCATGTTCATCCACGGCCAACTAACGTTTGTTAGACTCGAAAAGTATAATACGACAAATCCGATAACAGAGGAACAACCACCACCTATCAATGCACTTTTCAAAGGTATCGTTGATTTGAATGTAAGGGCGAGTGACACTGCGACAGAGAACAGAATGTAAGCAGGGAAAGAACAATACCAAGGTATATATGTAGCATTGATAAGGGTAAGTAATACACATAGAACGTCTGCTCCTATAGCAAAAGCTATCATTCCTATCACACCTGTCAGAAGTGACAGCCCGATGATTTTCAAATTAATCTTCCAGTCCTTCTTTCTATATTCATCGTTATATCTAAAGATGAGCGATAAGAAGAAACCTAATAGAAGACCGATGGTAAGAAAAGCAGAAGTCTTGCTTTCACACTCTAATGACAGATTTGGCAAGTTGTCGCTTGGTGTATAGAACATGGCAACAAGACTCTTTGATATTCCCTCAAAACTTCCACGTCCTCCAAGCTCAAAAAATATCCAACTTACAAAACCTGCACATATACCAGCGATGGTCTGATGACAATCCTTCAGAGATTTCCATGTAAACAACTCTTTCCATTCAACATGTTCCTGTATGCCAGTTTTACAATTCTGTCCATACTCTGCACACTTGTAACCATTCTGCTGCCAACAATGTACATGCATAATATGCTTGCATTTCATGACAACGTTTTGCCCTTCTGTTATTGGTTGCTTGCAATAATGGCAAATTCTGCTCGAAATATTCTTTTCTGGTACATATTTTTTATAATACTTGGCTTCAAAGGCTTTTGATCTAAGCAAAGGTATCAATACTTTCATGATGAGGAAGAAGAAGCCAATAGTAAGAAGTGCAACTACAACTGCAACCAAATATTTGTAAATTGAGTCTGATGTTGATGCCACATGCTCAGGCCAAGGTCTTTCTGCCGAACCGATAGAAAATTCTCCTGTACCAATAACATCACCTTTCCATTCAGCCGAATATGAAGTTTTCCCAAAGTAGGTTTTAGAAGAAAGAACACGATATGTAAATGAGTAATCATACATCTTGTCATTTACAATTTCTTGAAAATCATTCAGAACCTGAGCCATGTCATTAGCTGGCTTGTAGTCGCCAATACGACCTTTGACTTTGGGGTTACATATTGCCATCAGTACATTTTCAATATCCGCATCCTTACCCTGCTCTGTATAGTAAAACGCATAAACAGTTGGTACAAGATGCTTGATGTCTTGCTGGTACTCATTTACTTCCAAGAATGCTATGTTCTCTTCAAATGAAGGACTTTTGTTTCCCTCTGTAAAAACAAACAGGATGTTTTTATCCATATTCTTTGTAGCACGTCTTGATATTGTAGCATTTCTTGTATAGTTGGTTTCTCCTTTAACCGAACCTTCTTTCTCTGAGCTTGTTGTGCTGAACTCCGCTAATTTGGAATACAAAGCTCCATACAAATATTTATGTTCAGAAGTCTTAGAGAAATATGGTTCAAATGACTTGAGATTTTCTGGAGTTACAAGTTTGCTTGACGTAACCTCGTCACCGAAGAAAGAGAGGTACACACATCCTTTTGGCGAGATATTGACCAATTGAGAAATGGCTTTGTAAATCTTCGCTTTCCCTTCTTGCGGAATGCTCAAATCAACCAGTACTGAAAATGTATATTCTGCAGGAATACGTTGCCCCGAAGTAATAGCGTTGATTTTGCAAGAAGATGAAGGTATCAAAGCCCCATCCTCTTTTATCACCAAATAGTTCTGAAGTTGATTAGTGGAAATATTTTGCACTCTCTTACCCTCTGCATTCAAGACATTAAAATATAATGTAAGAGAGTCTTTTCCTACACCATATTTATAATTCTTGTCACAGAATTTTATCTGTCTAATGTCTTGTCCAAATACAGGCAAGATTGCAAACATTGCCAAGCAAAAGGCAACCAAATTACGGATTATCTTTTTCTTCGTGTCCATATTTTTAAGTCTTCTAATTTTTCTTCACCATAAGAATCTTCATTCACAGAAAGCTGACCATCAATAACAGGAATTGCTGTCAGGGTATCATCGGCAGTTGAATAGAACAATATGAATTTTATGTTGCTAAAATCATTTGAAATGAGTCTTTTTATTGTAGGTATGCTGCAATGTGCGTCATTGATGTAGCAACCAATAAGCTCATCATCCTGAACAACCTTGTTTTGCGATACCGTTTTTAAGACAAATTCAGTTTTTCCATTGTTCTCACAAGTATATCCATGTACCCATGCCAGCAATCCGTTCCCTTGTGCTGTCTGTAATTGGCACATGTCAATGATTGCACCATTAGACAATTCTACTCCATAATGGCTGTCAATGCGAGTTGAAGCAGCTTGCATAATGTTTCTATGGTCTTCTTGCTTAAATGAGGCTCTGTCGCTCTTGACAGCCCATTGATACAATTCTTCCAAAGAATACATCTTTTGCAAATCAGCCTTGGAGTTGATGCTCATATCATGCTTGAATGTGAATATTCCCAATTCTTGATTTGGGGTAAGAATGTCAATCACAATAGCAACCAAGAATTTAGGATGCGTTGGATGCTTTAGTTGCATTTGTACGCCACTATCGGCATTGCTGAAAAAGACGCCGAGACCAGGATGGGAATGTACCCAGCATGTCATATCATACTGTAGGTTTGTTTCTCTTCTTAATCGTCTCAGTTTCTCGGCTACTTTCAGTTTGATTTTACCTCCAAAATTCAATTCATACTCTTTAAAAATAGCATCGTCACCAGGCTTTACAATTTCCTCTAAGGACACATAATATTCGTCTCTTTCCTCATCATGCACCCAGCGTCCGAGTACCATACATCCGTCCTCATTAGGATTTTCTGGATTTCTGAGGTCTTCTGCATAAAGATTATATATTTCTTTGATGCAAGTGTTCTTCAGATATATGCGTCTTACCGCAGAGTCTGAGCAGAAATCAGTGCAATCAATAGGCAGGTATGCATCGTTATGCTGTACATCTTCCAAACTTTGCTTCTTCAAGATAGAAGTTGTTTTTCTTCTTACCACTATGTCTGCACTGCCGTTTTGTGCCGGTCTGCTTGGTTGTATGGCAGTAGTTCTCTTTTTGCGGGTACTTCTCTTTAAGATTATAATAACAAAGACCACAATCGCAATAATCAATATTGCGAGAACTACATTGATTGCTATAGATTTCCCAGAGAATAAATGTTTGGTCAATGTAGAAGAAAATTCTTCATCAAGAATTTCATTTCGATAGTTGTCCAACAAGTCTTTTCTTTCGGCAATTTTTTCTTCAAGAACATTACGCAATTTCGTTTCATATTCTGAACGATTTGGTAGTTCATTGGAATTGAAATTTGAGGCGACGAAATTACCTATATATGAATCTATTGAATTTTCGTTCTGTACGATTATGGCTTGCTTGTCATCCAAATATTCCCGAAGTTGATATTTCTGTATGTATTCCTCCCTCTTTTCGTTATTCTCTACATAGTTATTAAGAAAGACAATATGTTTGTCTATTTCGTCTTTAATTGCTTGAACAAAAGTTGATGAATAAAAAGAGTCTTTCTCTACTTGGTCTTTAAACAAAGCCATCAGTTGGTCAGAAGAAACTTTCTTTCCATGTAGTATAGTTCTTTCTACTTTGCTTTCAGCAGCATTAGTAGCAACAATTGGAGAAGTCTCAACTTTTGGTTCTTCTTCTCGCTTTTCGTTATCTTGTACAGGATGTGTCTTTTCCCATTCCGCAGAAGTATCACCAGTTCGCCATAAGGTCTTGCTACCTTCCGATGTCTCGGCTTTCACGAACTTGCTGCAACTTTTCTTTATGGCAAGCGAACCACCTGCTGATATAGTCCCGACATAAGTACCATCTACATTGATGCTAACATGGTTCTTGCCGTCATCATTATACACGGCTTTTAGGTAAATTGTAGATTCCGATGTCACATCATAGTCTATTCGTTGTGAATAAGCTGACGAAAACGTCAGAGAAATTAACAATATGCCTATAGCCTTTTTATTAAATATCCTCATGATTTGTCATATTAAATTGATGCTTTTTTTGACTTTCCATTTATTTTTATATTGCCTTTACTGCGAACCGCATCAGAGACTTTTCGTTTGGCTCCTGCCTCGATTCTGTTTTGCTGTGTTCTAATTGCATTTCGGGCTTGTCGTTTGGCTTCTGCTTCTGCTTTGTCGGCAATGTTTTGCTGCATATCCATCATTCGCATTTGATTTTTCTTGTTTCTGATACCTTGAAAAATCTGATTGCCGATGAATGCCAGTATTGCCAAAATGATACCGCCAATAATCATCCAAAGATTACGCTTTTTCTCTTTTTCTGATGCTATTTGTTGAGCATTGGCAATGGAGTCATTTTGAGCCTTTATAGCCTGTGCTTCCTGTTGAGCCTTTAATTCTTCTGCTTGCTGTTGGGCTTTTTGTTCTTCTGTGCTTTTGTCTTCCAACAATCGTTTTTTGGACTCATACTGCTCCATAACATCAGAAATTTTAGAGACAAGGGCATTGTCTGTTATCTCCCGACGTTTTTGGCGCAAATAGCTTATTTCATCCAATAGATTGTCTGAAAAAGGAAGACCATCAGCTTGCGCAAGCAATTCTTTTGCCAGATTTATACTTTCAAGTACTTTAACCGCAATTGTATTATCAGTTTCTATTTCGGCTGTTGAAGTTATCGTTTGTTGAACGGTTTGGGTAGATGCCATTAGCCTATTTGTTCTAGCTCCCACTCTAAGCGGAATTATCAAGTCTCGGCTTTTGGAGAAAAGTTCATACTTGCCCTTCTTTGTTTTGTAAGCCAAATAGATAGGTATAAGCACTCTTGCATCTGCCTTTACCATGAAAGATAATTTGGGCTCTTCCTGTATGAGATAATAGCCGTCTGAAGATTTTTTGAAATGAGCATCGGATGGTGTCATAAAAGCCTCTGGAACCATATTGGAGAATGAGACATCACCACTGTAGTTTCCTGTTCTGTCAAAGAACAGCACCGCAACTTTACTCAAATCCTTATACTTGGAATTTAGTCTGCCCAACTTTTTCTGCTGACCTATGAATTTAACAGTTACTTGGTTTGTTGTATTAACAATATCATATGTCAAGATAATTCTGTCCCCATCGGTAGTATAAATTGTGTCTTTCTTTATCTTACCAACTGTATGAAGAGAATTGAGCGAGCATCCCAACAGTAAAAAAACAGCAAGCCTCATATTATTTAGATTTTATTTTACTGTAATAGGTTGAAATTCTTGACATATAGTTACCTGTTGCTCGTTTACTGTTCTTTTTAGCGCAGTTATACAACTCTTCAACGTCACCCATTATCTGCCCCTTTGTTTTCTTGCCATTATGAAGATCTATGTAATATGCTTCCATCCTATTATATATCTCTCCAATCGGCAATGAACAATATCTGCACTTGTGTTTCGTCTGCCACTTTGGTTTAGTCGCTTTTCTGTCATTCTTGCATGAAGCAACTGTCAAGCTATTCAAATTTACAGCGTTCAATTTCTCCAAGATTCCTGCAAATTGCTTATAACCTTTGTCTGTTGACATGTAATGACGACTACTGAGAACCTGTCGTGTTTGCCTTTTCAAATCATCTATTGATTTGCTGTATATACGTTTCAGTGTCTTTAATGAAGTTCCTTTATGATTTCTGTTGGAGCAGAATATCTGTCGCCCAATTTCATTTATAAGGCTGTCTGTAGAGTTTGACAGTCTTACAAAATCCTCATCAGGTTTCAACTCAACATCAATATTCAGTTCTATAACCTCCTTTTGAGCTAAAGATACCTTACTTTTTTTCACAAAGAGAAATTTCTCATTATTGGTACGAGCAATATATATTGGCAATCTGCATTTTCTACTTTCCTCGTTTTCTTGGAAACTAATGATATTCTTGTTTTCAGAAGGAAGCAACCGGCATGGTTCCGACAATCTCTCACAAGAATCTGTCACTCTTTTTCCTTTTGCTCCAGGGAAAAGTTTGTCATAAACAAGGTTACATGTTTTCTTCAGAGTCTTCTCATTGTAAGGAACATCGAAAAGATACAGTATCTTGTCTTCAGAAATATTCTCTAAATTTATGCTAATTTTATATTGGTTGTCTTCGTCTGTTTTTTGCAATTCCACAAAAATATTACAAAAGGATAATTGAATCGTTTCCTTTTCATGTCCATTATTATCTAACTTAACGTTTTTTGTCTCATCTGCATATGCACAGTGGCCAAAACTTATTATAGCCAACAAAAATAAGAATATTGCCTTTTTCATATCGTTCTTGACTTGATAATTGGTTTTACTTTTTCGATTTTTGTGCTTTCCGCCACTTTAGCAGCTGGTTCAGGCATTTCTTGATTGAAGTGTACCCAATTATTTGGTTCACCTTCTTCACGAACCCATTCTGCCACATTCTGGTCTTCTGGATAAGGATAGGTGTTTTGAGCATGATACATTTGATACTTCAAGTATCTCTCAACTCGAAGCACCAAATCCTTCAACGATGCCAATACACCCATTTCCTTGATGGTCAGACATACATGTCCCTTAAAACTTCCAGAATATCGGATGTTTGGATGCCATACATCTGTTCTGAATGTAAATATCGGATTGCCGTCCGCTGATGGGTAGTTGTTGGGAAGCACGATGCTCATCTTGTGCATATAACCGAACTTCGGTTCTCTCGGCACGGTATCTCCAATAACTCCGACAATAGATTTGCAACGATACCAAATCTCATATTCCGTAGGAAGTCCCATAGCATTCTTTCTGCGAACTATATAAGAAATTGATGGTCGCAGAGGATTTAAGCTAGCAGCCTTACGCTTACTGCACAAAGTGTCCAACTCTTTCCACTCTTTCCAAAGTCTAGCATCCCTTCCAGACAACTCTTTTTGGTTAAAATTGTTAATTGTATTGTTCATATTGCGACGTCTTTATCCTGCTATTGGTACAGAAATTAAATGAAGATGATCACCTGGTTGAATGTTATAGTCAATAAGAGCTTGTTCGCGACCATCTTCATCTTCGAATTCTAAGATTTCGGGGTCTTCTCCTTCATCCCTTATCTGTCCGAGTAAGTACTGGATTGGATTACCACCATTATCAATCTTTGGCAATTCAAACACAGACACAATACTTGATATTTGATCTCGAATTGTTTTGTTTGGATCTGTAACTTTCACTTCCACTTCCTCGAACTCTGTACCGTCAATGGTAAGGTTGATGATGAACTCATCGTCTTCGTACATTTCTTCTGTTGCCATAATGAATTATATTTTTTATTGTTATTATTGTTTTGTCCATTTACCAAATCCATGCTCCACGCTCTTGATTGTAATTATCGGAACGATAATCCTCAAACTTGTTCTTGAATACCAATAGTTGATATACATTTTCTGGTATAATCTGTGGCTCTTTCAAGCCATATCGGTAGAGTGCCAACTCATATTTTCTGTTCTCTGCATCAATACGAATGATGAAGTCGGTCTTAGTGTCAGGGTGGACTCCATAGAACTTGTCAAACACTTCACGAATTCTTTCATCCTCAAACCAAAAGTAAGCAGAATATTCTGATTTGTCGATGTGCCATTTGATGGCAAGTTTTTTGGGCTTGCCTGCTTGATGATATTTGAGAAGTCCACCATCGTGAAGTTTGTCAAAAGTACCATCATAAAGAGATTCTTCTATATAGTAAAACTTACCAATTAGCCCGTTTGTGTTTTCACCATTTTCTAACGTATTCTCATGTTGATTAATTAGATGGATTATATAGCGGTACTTGAATTGACAATTTAACTCCGAATTTTTATCTGCTTTGACTGCTACTTGATATATTAAATCTGATTTTTTATTTGATATTATCCATACGGCTAAGGTGCCATAACTTGTGATACCAACCACAATAATGTCTCCATCTTTTAGATAATTTGCGTGACATAAATCAATTTTATGCGAATAATATGTTCCACAGTCCTTATTATGCCAGTTTATAGTTATTGTATCGGGGACATACAATCGTAAATCTGAGTCCCGGAAAAACAAATCAGGTTCTCCCCAATTATATTGTTCACAATTCCCAGAGTAAGTAGATATAATTATCCCTTTTCGTATCAGAGAAATATCTTCAATATAGATATCGCTATCTTTATCGCAATATATAATCCAATTATATTGACACTTATCTATCATTTCGATGTATAAACTGTTTCCTATTTAGTTTTTGTGATGCTTGTATAGAAATTGTATCATCGACTTCTTTGCCTGCTCTATTTAAAACTTCTTGCTCACGTTTACTTGTCAGTCCTAAAGGTTTTCCTTGTTGACGGAATCTAATGATATAATCTTTTGATATAGAATCTGCATATTCCTCAGATATCTCTCGCTGTATCTTCTCACATTTTCTTTTAATACGAGCTATTTTTTTATTGTGATTTGAATATTTAAACCAACGATTATAGAAATCATTCCACAAATCACCTTCTTTCAAACTTTTAAAAACAACATCTTTTGGGATTCCATATTTCACAGCCGTTTCAACAATGATTCGATTAACTTTTTTCTCCATCTGAATCCCCTCGATTGTCGTTTCGAGCATTTTGATTTCAATTTCAGGGTCTATTTTGTTAACCTCCTTTATAAAAGCCTTTGCATTATATTTTGTACCGTTAGTCCATAACATGGATATTTTCTTTACGCCGCTATCCTTTGCCTTTTTTGTCACATATATGGCTTGACTCATAATATCTTCTCCGTAGAATCTTTTTACACCAGCGGATGTTACTTTTGTGGATTTCGCCAGTTTTGAGCCATACTTAACGACCTTATTTCCTGCGGCTATTGTATCACCTACCCCTGGTACAGCGGCGACAAAAGACAGCCCCATATTAGTAAAATCCCCTTGACATAAATAAATTATGCCATTTGCTATATCCGGAATTGCGCCAAAGGCAGGTATAAAACCTGCTATATCTAATGCTGTGTGTACATTATTTATAAAACCTTTTCCCTTTTTATCTATCTGTTTTGAAGCTTCAATTTCTATTGTAAAATAATCTTCATTTTTCTGAATTATTCTACCATCTGTTTTTATAAGGTCCTCAGGAACATCACAATCTATTTCATCAGGTATGACAGATTCATCATAAATCTCTAATGGAACTATATACAAAATACGTTCTTCCATTTCTTGCAACGTCGCTTTTTTTATTTTTATTTCATTCGCATTAGTTTCACTTCTCATGATTAATACTATAATATTTGTGGTGATTTTTACGAGTTAAAGTCTTCTATGGATTGTTTTTCAATAAATTCAGCCTTATCTTCCTTATCTCTTATTGTCAAGTCGTTATCATATAGTTTGTTGGCCAATTTTTGCAAATCTCCTTGCTTGCACTTTTGATTTAAACAAATCCTTTTATTTCGACTTAAATCCACCTTCTCAAAATCTTTCTGTCCGTCATCAATAATCGTAATACCCCATCCCCATAGACAACGACAATAAGATAATCTCAAGAAACTAGTTTTCTGTTACGTTCATCTTCTTCAATATAATAATTAGATGCCACCCATGTACCTCGTATCGGATAGTCAGCATTTCGACCAAAGAACACTCTAATAGGAGTAGCTTTATGGCAGTTTTCTAATTCCACCTATTTTGGTATATTGTTCAACATTAATTTCAGAACGTGATGTCATTATCGTAAACAAATTATAATATCTAACTTAATTCACAATAATGAACAGCCCCATGAAATATGTCACATAACCTTATGTGCATTTCATCATCGTCATCAAAATATTCAACACCTATAGAACCTATGCTATAACGAGCATATACATCTTCCCACTCCATATAGACGTGTGAATCTACAATTTTCTCGCGGATGTCTTTTATCTGAGAGATTATACTTATCCATATGTCAGAATCTTCACCCTTCAGTGTCAAAGATAATTCTTGTTCTGCAATACGCTGTGTCTCATCTAAGATTTGAGAATACCGTTCTTTCGTATATTGTTTTTCTAAATCGATATACATATTTGAGTTTTTTGAAAGATTAAAGAATCTGACATTTTTTAATGGATTGGCATAAAATATTGTATTGCACCACCTTTAGTCATATAAGATTTTCCAGGGACACTCCAACTGTCCATTGTACCATATGCGGTACTAACAAGAGCATTTTGGGGGTTTACATTATCAATTGTTATATGATATTTCCCAAATTCATGTCCTCCTTTACGAAAGACAAAATTCTCATGAATTCCTAAATCCGTTGGTTTTGCATTAATATCAGAGGTATAATAATTACCTCTTCTTAATTTTCCGTTTTTAACAGATTGATATTGATAAAAAGTTTGTGGTGGTGGAACAGTTTCAATACTAACTGGTTTCTTAAAGTCAATACCTCGAAGATGCGAATCTATATCAGTCTTTCTAAATCCTGCATTTTCGTAGAACTGTTTGGCAAAATTTTTTCTTTCATTTATTACTGCTCGACGGAACATTACTGCTTCATCTTTTGTCATTCCTTTAGCAACAAGTCCTTTTATTGAAACATCAACATTTTTTCCTATGGAAGCCTTTGCTATTTTCGATAAATTGGAAGCGTTTTTATATCCTTTCCTTGCTATTTTTATCCCTGCAGCAACATCACCTACTAATGGAACAGCAGCAAGAACACTCAAACCTGCTTCAGTCCAATGTCCTCTTAATGCAGAAATACTCGCATTTATCAAATCTGGTATAGCACCTAAACCTGGAATAAATCCAGCTGCATCTAATGCTATTTGTATGCCATCAAGTAACTGTTCTGGAGAGAGTTTTCCTAATTTCTCTGCTGTATTCCACTCCTCCTCAGATTCAATTTGCTGTTTATCCAAGTTCGGATTACCCATATCCACTTGTCCGTCATCAGTTATGGTTATAACTCCTCCCCACTTACAACGACAATATGATGATTTCAAAAGGGCTGGTTTCCCTTTAACAATGTAGTCACTCTTTCCATTAATCCATTCAGATACAGTCCCTGGCACACAAGGCATCGGAGTAAGATGTCCATGATTGGCTGCAGTAGCAGAGCCAGTAGGAGGATATGCTACAGTATGACATTTGCCGAATGGAGCAATATTGTACATGGAAACATGATCAGAAATGTTCGCCATCAGCTTTTCCGTTAGAAACACCGTCCTGTCTGGATATACAGATAGCTTGGCGCATTTGTCGCCACAGGAACATCTTATTGTCGCTTGTGATGTAACGTAAGAATCAGGCATGGGATTTTTTTACGCTAATCGGTTGAAAGGCTCTTCGGTAATGGTTATCGTAGAATTACATGAACTATTCAGCAGAAACAGTTGGCTTCTAAAGTAAGACCTATCCACTTCAAATATAGTCAGCGAACTTGTCTTGTTTATGATGTTGAACATAAACGTTTTTTCTTCCTTGCCAGGAATGTTGTTTACTATCTGCCTAATTTTATCCATGCAGGATTCAAAAGCGCCTTCTGTTAGCACTTCGTTGTCATTGACAACTTTTATAAATGAATCATTAACAGTTATGTCAATGTAGATTGTTGATGCGAAAAAGTTTATCATATCGAGTATTTTAATTATTGTACTTTTACAACACCTGATTTTATATCAATCCTATTTCCAGAGTTCATTGCCATCGAGTCATTGGCTTTCTGTTGATGAACATTGGAATATTCAAGGAGATTCTCTGTAGCTTCCATGCGTATGTTCTCCGCCGTAACTTGCAGCTTATGCGCCACCTGCTCGTCCTTATTGTCATTTACCCTTACAAATTGATTAGACTCCACAGTTATAGAGTCATTGCGGTCAATGGAAGTAGAACGGTCATTACCAGCATGTTCACGGATGTCGTTGTCGGCTGTTCGTTGCATGTCGTGAGAAGCAGCAATGAAAATATCGTTGTCGGCGCTTGCATTGATGTCATGCCCTGCGTGCATGATGATGTCGTTTTGGGCATACAGTTCAATGTTGCCTGTAGATTCGAGTTTTATCAGTTTCTCATCAGTAGAGAACGTGAGGATATAGTTTTCCTTTTCATTATCATAGATACGGATATATCCATCCTCTCCCTCATCGTGTATCTCAATAGTGTGACCATTACGTGTACGGATAGCTTTAATCTGGTTGCTGCTGTTATTGTTAGGCAGCCAAGCTGTATCGGGGTCACCCACACCATTATATAATGTGCCTTTGACGTATGGGCGTTCAGCGTTTCCACCTTCAAAGTCAATCATTACCTCTTCATCTATCTCAGGGATAAAACTGAAACCCTTACCACCGCCAGCGTATGGCTGAGCCATACGGAGCCATGGGGTCATCATATTATCATCCAACTGAGCTTGCCAATCAAACTGGACACGAATACGTCCAAGATTGTTAGGATCCTCATTGTCTTTAACCTTTGCACGACATGACTGCGCAACAGGATAAATGTCGCTATCGGAATAAGGAGGATAGTCACATGCTGACGGTATGCCGACAAAGTGATTGCTATAAGTCTCATCGGCTGAGAAATAATGCACAAGCTCTGTAACCAGCATTTCATCCTGCTCCACATTACTTTTCTCCAAAGCCGAGGCATCGGGCATATAGTTGTCAACAATAACCAACTTGCTTCCGATTTTTAGTTTTGAGCAATACGTTGTCCCCGAATAGGTGAGCATACTCGCTTTTTCGCCTCTCGCCTGTGTTTTGGTGGATACATTCAATAAGGTTTCACGTCCGTCTGTATCGGCAAAACCTCCTGAATGTAAGTTCTGGAGCGTAGGCTTCACAAAGCAAGATTGGGAAGCTTGAAACACTTGCTCACTCAGTGTGTTATATTCGCGTTGCATTTCCTCTATGCCTTCCTTCTCGTTGGCATCGTAGGAGTTGTATGATGAAGCGACATGGTTAAATGCTACATGACGCATTTTTAAGTCAACATTATAAGATGGAACATCTTGGCTTGGATAGGCAAGTTTTACACTCTCGCCTTTAAGTAAATTACCGAATACCATTTTCTTTCCATCATTGTATAGCCATTCACCGTAACGCCTTGCCAGACGTTGTAGGAATTGGTAATTAGACTCGTTGTATTGAACACAATATGGAATAGTGTCAGTAAAACGAGCATCAACATCTGTTTTAAGATGCTCGGAATAATCGTCAACAACATCATTTACAATGTCATTCAGTGTCTGATTCTCAAAAGACTTGCAAGTAGGATTGTCATTGAGCAACGCATCCCAACTGCACGCCTCCACATTTACAGAAAATTCACTGCGGTTTCTACTACCTGATGCACCTATAATAACACCGGCAAACTCTATGTCAGCCACTGAATCTGTATCAGCCTTCAATGATTCCTTTTCAACGCTTTCAGTCTCTAATGAAATCAATACTTCCTTGCCGATAATGGCACCACAAACATTGAAAGAAACTTCGTTGATTCTTTCGTCTGGTTCTTTGTGAAGAGAAAACGAAAGAGTATTAGGCGAAAGAAGGGACTGACTCAACATAAAATTGTCAAGTCTCCATCTTGTTCCATCAAGTTCTATACAAAAGCCTAACGATTTTGTGCCATCAATAGCTACAGAAATGTTCTTTATAGATGTTGACATGTTGTTATTTTAGAAATCAGAATAAACATCCACTTGTGAACTCAATGAGGCCCAAGAGTTTGTAAAGATAGCCCTATCCATCAGTCCTGTTCCTATGCGGAGAGCCTCCGCACTGATGGTTACATCAGTGTACATCAACTTGCTGTCATGGTCGTTGAAGTAATCTTTGAGCCTAATGCAATAAGCATTTTTAAATTCGATTGTTTTGTATCTTCTCCGATTGTCATTGGAGAACACGCAAAATCTGAATGTGCCAGAATACACGGCAGTCTTGTTGAACATCCACTTGTAAAAGAACTGGTCATCATCACAAGTGGCAGGCATTACAAACCGGATGGTGCCACCCATAGTACGTGTTGTAGGCTTTCCTGTATCATCTACAGCCTGTGAAAACTCATATTCACATTCAACAATGCCATACTCTCCACCTCCCTGTATTCTTACTTGTCCTTGTAGTGCCATATTTTTATGTCTTTAGAAAGATGATTGAAGGAAACATTGGAGTGTCGCCTCCAATCATCTTTATCGGTTTCTGTTTTCAGAATTACTTGTCAATAGTCCAGCTATTGTTGTGGATAGCATTGCCTACCTGAATCTCTTTTGCAGAGATAACAAACTCCTCAAACTGCTTGGTCTCGTTAGTGTCGTCGTATGTCTCGGCATACTGTACAACATAACCGTTCTTGAAGCTGAGACGCTTCATTTCGCCACCGTCCTTGTCAGGGAATGAAATGACACCATTCTTGCTCATGTAGGTGTCACACATCCATTCAAGAATTTCCGTGTTTCCGTCGTTCTTCGACTTCACCTTGACTGTGATTTTGCCACCGCGTGTACGGCCAGTAGGCTGACCTTCCACATCGGTCTGCTGGTTGAGCTCGTAGCGAACGTAAGCAACTTCGCGCTCCTGAATGCCATCAGCGTTGATGGTAACTGTTCTTGTTTCTGCCATCTTCTAATGATTTTTAAATTAATGAATATTGATTATTACACTCTATGCGTTTTTAGTATTCTGCTCCCAATCTACTCCTGCAGCAGTATTTCTCCCTGTCAATTCAATAAAGAAGTTCTGAGCTGCAAAATATGGAGTAATCTCTACATTGATACTTATATCCTTTGTCTTTGGGTCTTGGTCAACTTTGAGATTGGTGTATTTCTCAATGATTCCACCAGGTCCCTTATAATCACTCAGGAAAGAATGTATGTCCTGTGTTATTTCAGACTTGATTGCAGGTGTCCAAATCTCCATAGCATGATCGTTACAGTAGTTTTCAAACACTTTACCTATCCAGTCGAAAACACGAACGATAGAATACTCCTGCAATCCCTTTGATGCACCATTGTAGAGGGTATGGTTAGAGAATGCCATTGTGCGCCCATCTTCCTCAACCATCGGAATGACTCCAAGATCTATCAGGGCAGCAATCTCCGACTTTCGCAAATCCATACGTGCGCCTTTCACATTGTCGAGAGTACCATATCTCTTGCCTGCTGCAGCCTGTGCTATAACAGTCTCTTCAGTATTTGACATTCTGCCAGCCAAAGCGCCAGAAGCAGGAATAAACAAATCCTCGTCCTCGCCAGCCAACTCTGACTTCTTTCTTCCTAAAATATAATTGGCTGTCATCACGATATTGCCCAAATATGGGTCTGTGCCTTGCAGTCTTGCATCGACAAGTTCTTCCTTTAGCATTTCAAAGTTCATACTGTCCTTGAAATCCGTCAGCATTATCACTTTATTTCTATAGGCTGTTTGTGCCCACATCCTCACAGTTTCTGCATCTCCAAGATAACCAGGCACGACTAACATACTATAGTTATTCTTCAGATTCAAACGGTCGAAATAACGCTCAAGCTCATCACGGACAGCCTGAGTATCTTCCGAGTCATGGTCGCCAAGTTCTTCCTTGTTGACATTCATAAGGGTGATGCAGTCAACCTTACCTTGTCCCGCATTTGCAAAGAAGGCATCAAGACTTCTGTAAGTGGTTTCAAGGTTGCGTATCTCGTCATGAATGCAGAACAAATTCTCGCTAAGATTTCTTTCCGCTTTTTGACACTCTTCCTTACAAGAGTCAACAATCTCCATTGGGTCTTTACCACCAGATTCAAGAATCTCAACCCAAAGGGAAAGTTCATTCTTCAATCTGTTTCTCGCATCCTCGTATGCACTATCGTTCAAGAAAACATTCTTGATGGCTTTTCTACGAGGATCCATATTCTCAATACCTTTGATAAGTCCCTTCAACAACTGGAAACCTCCAAATTTATCCAATCCAGACAGGCTTTTCTGAAGGAGTTCCACAGGATTTGCTACAGTTTGTCTTTCCTGTAGTTCCATTCCATCGGACGAAGATGCTAAATTCTGTTCTTCTACTGCCATAATAATCAATTTTAGTTGTTAATCTGCGTCCTCCAGCTCTGCAAGGAGAGACTTTAACGCATTCTTCAAATCTTCATGCGCAGCATCATTTTTCAATGCGTTACGCAATGTCTTGTTTTTCTCCAACTGACGAATTACAGAATTGTATGCGTCAATCTTTGACTTTTTTCCACTAAGCAACTCACTCTGAGCAATAAGCTGCTCATCCTCGAAGTCTTTCATCTGCTTAAACTGGAAATCTTCATATACAGCACCACCTTCTTCCGTAGAGAGGGTTACGCCCTCTTTTGATGGTTGGAAATGTTCGAAAACTTCCTTCATGCTTTTTGCTTTGAAGCCTTCTCGGTCTTCATCGGTGTTGGGAGCAGCGTCAGTAAACTGGTCTGCATAGAGTGTCCTATTTTGTGGAAACTCTATGACACCATCCTGAGCATTTTCCTCAACAACTTTGGAAATAACGGTTTTTCTTGCCATTGTTCTTCTATTTATTATTGTGTTACTTACTTCTTGTTGTTTTTCTTTTTTAATGTCTGTATTCAACAGACTTTTTAGCCATCTGAAAAATCTCATGATAAACTATTGTAATCAATCAGGAGTTTCTATGTCCCATGCAATTTCTTTAGTTTCTTCATTGTATTTCATGGTAACACTATCACCGCTATTGATGTCACCAGAAATAATAAGTTTCGACAAAGGACGGCGAATCTCTTTTCGGATTATGCCAAGAATAGGACGAGCACCATAATGGGCATTGAAACCTACTTTTGTTACATATTTACGAGCAGACTCATCAATTGTCAAAGAGATATTCTGCTCTCTTAGCATCTTGAGCAGATTTTGTATGTGAATATCAAAAATTCTGTCTATCATCTCTGGCGTAATAGGTGAGAATGGGACAATTTCTGTAAGTCTTGCCAAAAATTCTGGTCTGAATTGACCTTGCATGACTTCCAACATCTGGTCATGTGTCGGAACATGACCTTCACCAAAAGACTTGAAAATATAGTCACTGCCAATGTTAGAGGTGAATATAATCAAGGCATTGGAGAAATCACCAATGCGCCCAAGACGGTCGTGTAACTTACCTTCATCAAGTATCTGAAGGAATAAATCAAATACAGACCTATGTGCCTTTTCTATTTCATCGAACAATACTACAGAATATGGATGCTGTCTGATTTGATTGACCAAAAGTCCACCTTCTTCATAACCAACGTATCCCGGAGGGGCTCCATAAAGGAGTGCGACAGAATGCTCCTCTTTATATTCCGACATGTCAAATCTTAGTATTGAGGTATCATCATTGAAAAGGAACTCGGCCAAAGACTTCGCCAATTCAGTTTTACCGGTCCCTGTAGGACCAAGGAAGAAGAAAGAACCTATTGGTTGCCCCTTTTTATTTAGACCAGAGCGAGACTCGAAAACGGCATCCAAGATACTCTTAATTGCATGATTCTGCCCAACAACTCTTCTATGAAGAATTTCTTCTGCACATGAAAGTCTTTGACGCTCTTCTGATTTGATGTTTCCCATTGGAATACCCGTCATCTTAGCAACAACATTTCTAATATCATCCTTTCTTAAAAGGATAGTATCGGACTCGCCATATTTTGTTGTTTGCTCCAATTCTTTTTCTATTTTCATAGAAGCCATGGAACGATCCAAAAGGTCTATTGCAGATGCTGGTAGGTTACGCTCTGGCATATATCGTTTTGCTAAACGAACAATCTCAGGAACGACATCTTTGTCAAGAGTTATATTATGATACCGTTCATATATATTTTTTTTACTATCCAAGATGTTTGTAGTTTCTTCTTCCGAAGGAGTTTCTAAGGATATTTTCTCAAAATATGCGGTCAGTTCCTTATCTTTTTCAATATACTTTGTATATCCGTCTATTGATGAAGTACAAATAAACTGTATGGTATTATTGGATAGAATCTTTTTTATAGATGGCAATATCGCATTAAGAGGTGAGGATGTTTCTCCTAAACGGTAAAAATTTTCTATAACAAGAACTGGTTGTGAAATATCCGACAACTCATCTATAACAGACTTAAACCTGTCTTCCATCTCACCTTTGTAGCTTACGCCTTGACTTAAAGCGATTAAATCAAGTTCGTATGGCTGTATGTTGTTTATTGATACAGGAAGTTCACTTTTAGTTAACTTTTCTATCAATTTGCGTATTAACGAGGTTTTACCAACTCCCGTTTCTCCAATAACAAGAGCATTTGCCCTGTCTTTCCGAGCCAATGTCTCTATCAGTAAACGCAGATCCTTCTCCATGCCAATTATTTCAAAATCATTATCTACATCGAACAATGAATTGCAATAAACATTCTGAGAATTTCTAGCATTAGTTGATGGGAACACTTCTTTAGAAAAGTTAACGGCATTCTTTACATTCTTGCTTATATAAGATAAAACCTTTTCTCTTGAAAGGGGCATTGTCTTTAATTGTTCTGAAGAAAAACCTACACCAGGACTGACCAATGCGGTCAAAAGAAATTCTAATTTATGCGTCTCCGTTCCATATTGCTCTTCCAAAGATATAGCTTCTTTTATCACATTTTGACTATCTCGTGAAAATTCAACTTTTTTCATAGGATAAGGGGACTTGTCGCATTGCTGAATATGAATATCGCACCAATCAATTAAATAGTAGTAATCCTCATTAAGACTATCCTCTATGTAATTAACCAAACCTGCACTTTTGTGTAAAAGTGCTCTGAATATATGTACTGGCTCTATTTGCGGTGATTTATTGTCCACTGCAAAAGCCTGAGATATATGGATTAAATCAACTTGAAGTCCATCAAAATATTCTGCAATTTTTTTGTTCATCATTTCTGCGTTGAATATGAATAATCATTCTACAATTTCCAAAAATGCACTTGGCACATAAGCTGTACAAACAGTTACCAATTCATCCACCACAACACCAACTCTCTGTTGCCCTTGCCATCTTGCGACCCTCCCAATAACTCCTTTGAATGCGCCATCAATAACTCTCACCAATTGTCCTTTTTCAAACTTTGGTACTTCATCTAATGTCACGATGGTATTGTCCACATCAGCAGCACAGATAATTTTAAGACTATCCATCTGATAGTTGGGAACTATCATTGGTGTCTTTTCTATCTTGCGACCAATATGGATGTGCCGATAATAAAAACGAAGGAATGGGAGATTTACGTTGTCGTAAACAAAAGTTTTGATTTCTTCTTCTGTACCGTATGCAAAGAAAATGTTCGGCAAACGTGATACGGTAACAACTTTGCGCTTACCTTTTATAAGTTTTACAACACTGGTAGTTGGATAGAAAGCCGTAATGCCTTTGGCTGTCATATAGTCGTATGCCTTTTTTTCTCTACCATAAGTGGTGCGTAAGGCATACCAATGGGGAACATCTATCTCTTTTTGAGCCTTTGACTTACTTGCTATATGTGCATTTCTGGTGGACACCCCTGTTTGTGAACTCTCTGCGGAAATAGTGCTTTGAGTTTCGGGGAGGGCGTTGGAGGTAAGTCCAGCGCAAGGAGGGAGTTCACCGCCTCCTGGGGTGTGTACATCTGTTGATGTCCATTCATCGACTTTCATATCGGTGCTAACTTTTTTCTAGACAGAAATCCGTTAAATTCCGACATAAAAAAAGCGTGAGATCGTCCTGTTGTCCATCCCACACATCGAGGCTCTTGCATTGCCTATTATAGTTGAACAGACAACGTCAGAGCCCACGCCGATATGAATATATAAACTCCATGCAGAAACAGATGTACACATCAACATTGCACCCAATAAGATACAATATGAGTATACACAGTGCTACACGGATAGATATAATCACACCCGGGACATCTACCGTTGGCTATGTTCATGACTATAATATCGGAAGTTTGCAAGATTTCGATGTGTCAAGAACAAAGCGTCGATAAACGCCTTCAATATGTCTGGACTGTCATCCCACCCAATGCCCGCTTTTGTATAGATATGTCAGATAAGTGACTTCACTACACTCAGCACGGCGTAGGCTGCCGACTCGGTTATCTTGAAAGAACACGTCTAACAGTGATAACTACGGTCAAGCAAATACAGTCCAATTGCAAAAGTACGAAAATTAATTGAGAAAACAGCAATAATAATTGAAAAAGTATATATTTTGCAGCAAATTTAAGACAAATTAAATCTATTTGCTTGAATATCTCAGAAATTATGTATAATAAATTGTATCATAATAGGTGGCAAACATATCATATATATATGTCTGTCACCTATTATAATATATTAAAGACCTACTCGAAACATCCTGTTTTGAGCAACAGTTGATTCTGTATGGTCGTTTTCGGAGGTGTTATATTCTTTCACCTCGTGTGACTTTCCTTTTTTGTCAATCACTAGAGTAGGTGGAGATAGTTTAAGCTGTATCTTTCTATCTAATAAAGCTAACTCTGCTTTTAACCCTTTTAGTTCATTCTCTTTCTTCCATGTCTTGCTTGCTATCTCTTGCAGTTGTGGTATTTCTTTCTCCAACGTCTTGCATCTTGAATCATACTGCTCAATGTACCCTTGCATTTTCTGCAGGGCATTCACAAAGTTGTTTGCCGCAGCTATCGGGTCTGATTTGGCGATATGTCCGTTGTTGTACTGATACTTGTAATGGCCCTCAACAACAAAGCGGTTATTAACGAAGGGCAGACCGCTCTCAAAGCTTGTCTCGCTCACAACCTTGATAGGGAAACCATAAATGGCACCGATTTCCTTGTATTTCCCATCTGTCCTTTCCCCTTTTGCCATCCTTTGGAGCTGTTTGCCTATCACTTCTAGATTACTGGAATCAAGACCGTTAATCGTGATGAGATTGAGTATATTCCCGTCCTTGTCCATCTTCGCCTGACTCATAAACTTGTCATAGTCCGCTGTCATGCCTTTGAGTATAGCCCGATTGCCATCCAACTCTTCTGACTTTGATTTCAGTTTCAGTTCCGAATCACGTTTGCCCCTGTTGAATGATTTGCGCTCACCCTCCAAGGATGCAATCTTCTTTTCCAACTTCGCCTTGTCAAGCAAGTCGGTATTTCCGGAGAGAATAGCCATATACTCTGAAAAATTCATGCCCGATTTCTCGTCCATCGCTCCCTCGTCAATGGTTCTCGCCCCCAAGGCTCCGCTTTTCAACTGCGAGATAAAAGTCTGCTTGCAGTGCAGGAGGTTAAACTTGTACGAGTCAAGCGACTTTTCCACCGCATAGATGATGACATCAACCTTGTTGTCGGCATACAGCTTGGCAATCTCGTTGCCGGCACGCACACCTCGACCGTCACGCTGTGCCAAGTCTGACGGTCGATCGGGTAGGTCAAGGGCATTACTGCCCTCTTCCCCCTCAGAACCGTACATGAGGGTTTCCCCTCATACGGTTCAAGCTTTTCTAAGTCTCTGTTTATATGCAGAGACCGGCTCATACTACTTCTTGTTTCCATTGGTTTTACGGGATAATTTGAAACATTCGTCATGAACCAACAGATTGCATTTCCTTCCGTCTTGGACGGTTGGCATTACGTTCCATGCCTTATGCGTGTCAATCGGTTCACCACATATCGGACATTTCCGACCTTGCTTTTCCCATAGGTAAAGCAGGGATTTACGTCCTTTCAGCGTCACAAGCATCTTTGACTTCATTCTTTTATTGAAGTACAGGCGGCAGTCTGCGTCAAACGGATTCATGTCCCCCTTTATCTGCGTATATTGCAGAAAAGGAAACGAAGATGCCAGTTTCAACAAGGTAAGTTGGTCTTCTTTGCCGTTTGATTTCTTGAACTTAGCCGCAAAAGTCCAGCTGTTCCCTCGGATATTGTGCCAATAGCGGTCTTTTATCCACCGTTTCCCTTTCTTGGAATGACGGCGTTTAGCCCATTGCCACAAGGCGAGAAATATCTGATGGTCGATTCTGTGAAAAGAATCACGTGTCGCCCCATGCTGATAATATGCTCCCCATCCTCGAATTTTAGCATTCAACATCCTGATTAATGATTCCTGCTTGCAACCCTTATGACCTTTTGTCACCTTACGGATATTCTCCATAAAACGTTTTTCGGCTTTCTTGGTCGGCTTGGTCAATATTTCATTGCCGAATTTGCGGATGTTGAAACCGAGAAAATCGAAGCCGTCATGGATATTGGTTATCACCGTCTTTTCTTCTGATAAGGTCAGACCTCTTTCAGACATAAAGTCGGCTACCAATGGCTTGATTTCCTTTTCAAGTGTTTCACGGTTCTCGCAGGTAATTATAAAGTCATCAGCGTAACGGACAAGATTCACCATTGGCGAATATAACTTACCTTTGATTCTAACTCGTTTATATTTCTCTGCAAGGACTTTCTGCAATCCGTCCAATGTCATATTGGCAAGCGTGGGAGAGATAATGCCACCTTGTGGCGTTCCCTCCTCTGTCGGGAACATCTGTTTGTTGAAGATATAGCCGCATTTCAACC
>OKRY01000389.1_pt1 | contig 33841 bp, 29 predicted proteins | sample 1601121 | NCBI WGS metagenome assembly OKRY01 (sample SAMEA3541546, study PRJEB24748) | human gut metagenome | biome: human gut; feature: human-associated habitat; material: faeces | place: China | collected 2012
TGTTCTGGAATAGAAAACTACTCCCGATATTTTGACGGACGCCAGCCAGGAGAGCGTCCTTACTGTCTGTTGGATTTCTTCCCCAAAGACTATCTGATGGTCATCGACGAAAGCCATGTCACTGTGCCGCAAATCAATGCCATGTATGGTGGTGACAGGGCCAGGAAGCAGAACCTCGTGGAGTATGGATTCCGTCTTCCGGCGGCTTTCGATAACCGTCCCTTACGATTCGAAGAGTTCCACGAGATGATTCATCAGGTCATCTATGTCTCGGCTACACCTGCCAACTATGAACTTCAGGAAGCCGAAGGGGTCGTTGTAGAACAGCTGATCCGTCCTACCGGTCTTCTGGACCCCGAGATAGAAGTCAGACCTTCTGAGAATCAGATTGACGATCTTCTCGATGAAATTCTCAAACGCAGCAACCGCGATGAAAGGGTGCTCGTGACAACGCTGACAAAGCGTATGGCTGAGGAACTTACAGAATATCTGTTAAATCATAACATTAAGGCTAACTACATTCATAGCGACGTAGCCACCCTCGACCGCGTGAAGATCATGAACGACCTTCGGGCTGGTGTCTACGACGTTCTCGTCGGCGTCAATCTCCTTAGAGAAGGTCTTGATTTGCCAGAGGTATCTCTTGTAGCTATACTCGATGCCGATAAAGAAGGATTCTTGCGCAGCCATCGGAGCCTCACGCAGACGGCGGGCCGTGCAGCAAGAAACGTGAACGGAAAAGTGATTATGTATGCCGACACCATCACAGAGAGCATGCAGAAGACTATTGACGAGACAGCAAGGCGAAGAAGTATACAGCTAAAATATAATGAGGACCACCACATCACCCCGAAGCAGATTGTCAAAGACATCAAAGGTTCATTACCATTGTCTGACGGCGAGGACTATGAGACACCGAGAAAGCCAGCCCAGACAGCGTATATAGAGCCTGAGACGAATGCTGCCTTTGCGGCCGATCCTATCATCAACCGGATGACAAGACCGGAGCTCGAAAAGAGCATCGCCAATACCAAGAAGCTGATGGAAGAGGCGGCCAAGAAGCTTGACTTCATACAGGCGGCTCAATACAGAGACGAGATTGTCAGGTTGCAGAAACAACTTGAGTTGAAAAACTAATGCCCTGCAAGCATAACAATTCCGCAAAATAAAAGTTAAAAAGCAAGTCAACACCTTGTTTCACATCTTTTCTTATTAATTTTGCTTTAAATAATTACATGCGCATGAAAAAGATTATTATCATCGTCCTCGCATGCCTTCCATTGGCTGCATTGGCACAAAGCAATGTCTGGGAAATTCCAGACAACGCTAAAGAGAATACAGAGAAAACAGTTAAGGAAAAGAAAGAAAAGGTCATAAAAAAAGAAGATGCAAAATATCTGACTGGCGCTGTGCCTACAGTCGACGGACGGGTGGTATTCACACTCGATAAAGATGTACCGGGGATGAGTGCTGAAGATATCTACCAAAAGGTATACGCTGTCATAGACTCCGTTGTCAATGAGGGAAAATCTGATGACCTACAGCCCCAAAGCCGTATTGCTGCTGTCAACAAAGGTGAGCATACCATCGTTGCTATCATCAACGAATGGCTGGTGTTCTCAAGCAGTTTCATTGCCCTTGACAGAACGCAGTTCAAATACACACTCATCGCCAAGGCTACCGACGGGCATGTCAACGTGACCATGCAACGCATCAGCTATGCTTACGAGATGGACAGACCTACCGGAATGAAAATCAGCGCTGATGACTGGATTTCTGACAGCAATGCTTTAAACAAGAAGGGCACTAAGCTTTATAAAGGAAGCGGGAAGTTCAGAAGGAAGACTATAGACCGCAAGGATAACATATTCGGAAGAATAGAGACGGCCCTTAATATTAAGGCAGAATAATATAGAAATACCCTATATATAGTATAAAGAGCGTTTGACACTAAGAATTCAAAGAAATGGAGACAAAACAGCAATATATGGACAGACGGCACAGTCACGAGTTGCCTGAGAACAGTGATCGTTTCCGGTCCGCACGGCAATGGCTGAACATTATTTTTATGATAGGGGCAGTAATAGGTGTCGTACTCTATCTTGTCCACACACCACAGACTTTAGGCATTATCGTTATCCTCGCAGCCATGGTTTTCAAAATCATTGAGTGCGCTTTACGATTCATTAAATGAAGAAGATAATAGCTCTTATACTTTTGTTGGTTCCCGTCTTGCCGGCTCTTGCACAATACGATGATACCATGAACTCGATTGACACCGACGGAAATATCACAAACGGTAGAAGCAGAAAAAATATCGCTGACTCTCTCGGTACCGACAAGGAGATTCCGGAGGGTATCTACGTGTGGAAGGTTGACCCTAAGTTTGGTGACCGGGTGATGGCACAGCCGGATACCATTCCTCATATGTTCATGAACAGCATCTTCACAACAGGTATGAGGAGTGAATACAATAGCCTGGGCAATTTAGGCTCACCCAGGCAGGCGCGTATCTATATTGACAGAAGGGAAGAAAGTGACTTTATCTTCACGGACCCCTATGACTTTGTTCTCACGCCCGTGGAGGACTTCCTTTTCACCAACACCTTGTCGCCGCTTACCAATATCTCATACAATAATTGTGGAAACCGCACAGACGGAGAAGACCATCTGAAAACAAAATTTGCCGTTAATGCCGGGAAAAAGATTGGAACAGGCTTTCTTTTCGACTACCTCTATGGACGTGGATACTACAACAGTCAGTCTACGTCACACTTGAATTTCTCCCTTTACGGCAGCTACATTGGTGACCGCTATCAAGCCCACCTCCTCTTCCGAACCTTGCACCAAAAGGTAGCAGAAAACGGAGGCGTCACGGATGATAACTATATCACTCATCCGGAATCCTACAATGAGAGCTATGCCACGACAGAGATTCCCACGATGTTGGAGCAAAACTGGAACAGAAATGACAACCAGCATATTTTCTTCACGCATCGCTATAGCCTCGGGTTCAACCGCAAAGTGCGTATGACAGACGAGGAGATCAAAGCCCGCAAATTCGCCATCGCCTCTCAAAAAGAGAAAGACGAGCGACAGGCAAAAGATAAGGCCATGAAAGACGCCAAGGCTCAGGGTAGGGATGTCGATGAAGACAAAGTCAAGGTGCCGCAGACCTTTGCAGGACGACCCGACGATGCGAAAATAGCAACAACGGCAGCCCCGCAGAATGACAAAGGTAATGGACAACGAGTAACCGTTGCCGGAAAAGCTGCTGCCGACAGCCTCATAGCAGCTGCCAACAAAGCGAAGGAAGATACCTCTTGGATGAAAACGGAATATGTGCCTGTCACAAGCTTCATCCATACGCTGGATTTCAATAACTACAGACGTATCTACGAGGCTTACGAGACGCCCGAGAACTATTATCTCAATACCTATAATGTCATTGAGAAGTTAGGCAATGACTCCATCTATGACAAAACGAGCCACTGGAGTCTGAGAAACACCTTTGCCATCTCACTGCTCGAAGGCTTTAATAAATGGGTCAAGGCGGGGGCGAAGCTCTTTGCCTCGCATACACTCAACCATTACACTCTACCCGACTCTATCGGCACAACAACATGGAATGAGAACAGCTTTACCGTCGGCGGACAGCTCAGCAAGACGCAGGGCAAGACGCTGCACTTCAATGTGACGGGTGAAGTGGCTGTTGCAGGATACAACATGGGAGAAATAAAAATCGACGGTGGCGTAGATCTGAACTTCCCCTTGTTCAGAGACACCATGACCCTGGCTGCCTCAGGATTCTTTCACCATGAAAAGCCATCGTTCTACTATCGCCATTACCAAAGCAGACATCTGTGGTGGAATGACGACCTGTCCATGCTCGACCATTTCCATGCGCAGGGAGTCCTAAATTATCAAAAGACACGCACTCGTTTACGCTTCGCTTTCGATGAGATTAGAAACCTGACTTACTTCTCCGGGTCTTATACCACTTCTGAGAATGGGAGACTGTACAATACCGTATCCCCCAAGCAGGATAATGACGCCATCACGCTGCTGACGGCAGAGATTGCCCAAAATTTTACCTTGGGACCACTTAATTGGGAGAGCGTGGTTACCTATCAGAAGTCGACGAAACAGTCTGTATTGCCTGTTCCTGCGCTGAATATCTACACAAACCTCTATCTAAGGTTCAAGATCGCCCGCGTGCTTAATTGCGACTTTGGTGCCGACGTAAGGTATTTCACCAAATATGCGGCTCCCGACTATTTCGCACCACTTGGGCAGTTTGTCATTCAGAACGGTGACAACACAACCAAGATAGGCGGATACCCCATTGCCAACGTATATCTTAACTTCAAACTCAGCAAGGCGCGCTTCTTCGTCATGATGAGCCATATCAACAGTGGCAGTGGCAACAAAGAATATTTCTTCACTCCTCACTATCCACTCAACGAACGCATCTTCCGGTTTGGTATAAGTTGGAATTTTGCTAACTAAGATGATTAACGAAAACGATAATATTCGGACAAATTCTATTGAGGCCTGGCTTCTTGCAGCCAGGCCTAAAACCCTTGCCGGAGCCGCTGTACCGGTGATGATTGCAGTGGCCTTGGCACTCAAGACAACAGGCTGGAGCCACTTCAGGCTTATACCTGCTGTACTATGTTTTCTCTTTGCTTTTCTGATGCAGATAGACTCCAATTTCATCAACGACTATTTCGACTGTGTCAAAGGTAACGACGACACAGCTACACGACTTGGGCCGAAACGAGCCTGCGCTGAGGGATGGATAACGCTGACAGCTATGAGAAAGGGGCTCTTTGTCACATCGGCCTTGGCTTGCCTCGTGGGATTGCCACTTATATACTTTGGCGGATGGGAAATGATAATCGTTGGAGCCGTGTGCGTTATCTTTGCGTTTCTCTACACGACTTTTTTCTCCTACAAAGGTCTTGGAGACATTTTAGTGCTTGTCTTCTTTGGCATTGTCCCAGTATGCTTCACCTATTATGTCATCATGCCGGACAATTTGCAAACGATAACGTGGCAGGTGCTGGCCGTCTCTCTGGGCTGCGGACTCGTCATTGATACTTTACTATGTATCAATAATTTCCGCGACCGACATAACGACAAACGGGACGGAAAGATAACTCTCATCGTAAGACTTGGCGAACAGAACGGCGCCAGGCTGTACAATATTGTCGGCTCGTTAGGGGCCGTCATCACTATGGTGACGCTGATGCTCAGCACTAAGCACCCGCAGATGTCGGCGGTAGTGATTTTTCCTTTCCTTTTCTATGCATACAAACACTCACAGAGCTATGCCATGCTCAAGAAAATTTGGAAGGGGAAAGAGTTGAACCGCGTATTGGGTATGACAGCAAGGGACATGTTTATCTACGGCATTATGACCGTAGTAGCAGTAATAATAACGGAGATATAAGGATGGAAAACATTGTAAATCTCGACATTATGGCTTTTGTAGAGCAGAATATACTGCCCCGATACAATGAGTTTGGAAAATCACACGGACTGACGCATGTCCAACGTGTGATCAAGAACTCTATAGAACTGGCCCGAATGTTGGGAGCCGACATCAACATGGCTTACGTCATCGCAGCTTACCACGACTTAGGCATGTCTGGCCCCAGAGCCATCCATCACATTACCGGTGGAAAAATTCTTGCGGCTGATGCAAGGCTGAGGAAGTGGTTTACCGATGATCAGATAAAAGTAATGAAGGAAGCTGTGGAAGACCATAGAGCTTCTGCATCCCATGCACCCAGGTCTGTCTATGGCAAGATTGTTGCTGAGGCAGACAGAGACCTTGACCCTGAGACGGTTTTCACAAGAGCCATAGACTTCGGACGCGAACATTATCCCGAGCTTGACAAAGAAGGACAATGGCGGCGTTTCGACAACCACATGGAGGAAAAATATAGCATACACGGGTATATTCACCTCTGGATTCCCAACTCTCCTAACGAGAAGAACCTGAGAATTATACAGAGCATCATTGCCGACAAGAAGAAGCTTCGCGAGGTCTTCGAGAGACTCTATTAACTAATTTCAAAGCACTCTATTCCCGTACAACGGCATATGCCACGCAATTCTGCGGCATATGCCATGAATATCAACGGCATATGCCACGTATAACGTTGACATATGCCGCGCATCATAATCCTTACTTCTCTTTTGCTGTTTCTGACTCAGCCGCATCTTTTGGATCAGCTTTTTCTGTCTTCACATCAGATTTGAGAGTTTTGGTTGTCTTTGCCTTAGTTTTATGCGTTTTCTTCGCCTCGTATTTCTCACGAAGCTTAGCCTCAGAAGCCTCAGCCTTCTCAAGACGTGCCTGCAGGCGCGCTATCTCCTTATCCTTAAGTTCTATCTCATCGCCCTCGTTCTTGATAGTGGTGAGCAGAGAATTAAGCTGATCGTTGTCGATGTCGGAAGGATAGAGCTCATTGACACGATTGATGAAATCACCGAGTATATTCATATAGTTGGTGAAGGCATCAAAAGCACTACTGTAGATACCGCGGTCGAGACCGACATGTGAGGGTTTGGTAGACATGAACCGGAAGTTGTTACTTGCCTGCAAATAGTTCCAGTCCTGATTGATCTTCGGGTCGTTGGCAATACGTACTCTATCGGCCACACTGTAGAGCTTGTTGAAAGCCTCACGCTGCATGGGGTTGCCGAGCCAGCTGCTCACATCACGCTCCTCATCAACCCATGACAGTGTGTCGGGAACATTGAGGTCGCCGACACTCTCAAAGTTGTCACAGATCTCAGAAGGTGTGGAGAACGTGATATTCTGTTGCTTAGCAAAACGCGGCAGAGCATGGATGAAATCGAGAATATGAGAAGACAAGGGCTGAGCTATACCTAAAGCCGAAAGCTCCATGAAGATATTGATGACCTTCTCCTTCTCCGGGAAGTTGGCAATGCGACTGATATACTGGTCAGCAAAGAGGGGATAACCCTCCCAGTCGCTGTTGTTGAAGCGCAGACTGATGTCATCGCTAAGGTTGATGTCGCGAAGCAACAGCTTGAGGTTAGGAGCTAAAGCGCAGTTGTAGACATAATGGGGCGACTTCCAGCCCAGCACGTGCTTGGCACCTTCTGTAAGCATTCCCTTGAATCCGAGCTCTGCTGCACTAAGGCCGATGTCATCGCTGTAGATAAGAGACGAGTTGCGAAGAACCGTAGGACGTTTGCCGAAATACTCCTCCATCTTGTCACACTGGTGCTTGACATTGCTGGCGAAGACAGACTTGTCTTTCAAGGCTGAAAGACCATGAGAATAAGGCTCGGCAAGGAACTCCACGCAGCCCGTTCTGTTCAGGTCGCTGAGCTTGTCAAGAACTTGTGGGGCATACAGCTCTAACATTTCCATGCCTACACCAGAGATAGAGAAAGCTACACGGAAATATTTTCCGTTCTCTTTAATCATGTCCTCTAATGTGGTGAGTGCAGGCATGTAAGAACGCTCGGCAATATCAGTAATGCAGCGTTCGTTCTCATAATCGTCGTAATAGTAGTGGTCGGAACCAATATCGAAGAAGCGATAGCGCTTCAAATGGACGATCTGGTGTATCTCGAAATATAAGCAAATTGTTTTCATTGTTTTCTGTTTTTGGTGAACTCTTTATCCTTTGTTATTTACTCGCGAAGAGAATCATTTTTTGGAGAAATTATATCCAATGTAATGTTCTCAGATATAGTTCGCGTATCCAGCGTCCTACCTTCTCCCACGTTATCTGTGCGACCTCCTCTTGTCCCTTTTGCGAGAGATAGTCGAAGAGGCTTTCATTGTGACAGATGCTGTAGATGGCGTCGGCCATGGCATTGATGTCCCAATAGTCTATCTTGATACAGTTGGTGAGAATCTCACCGCAACCACTCGACTTAGAAATGATGGTAGGTGTGCCACACTGCATGGCTTCCAACGGCGATATGCCAAAAGGCTCGCTGACGGATGGCATGACATAGACATCGGAGTTCTTCAGACACTCATAGACCTGCTTGCCACGCATGAAACCGGGGAAGTGGAATCTGTCGGCAATATCACGCTCAGCAGCAAGGTAGATCATCTGGTCCATCATATCGCCCGATCCAGCCATACAGAAGCGGATGTTGTTGGTACGATGCAACACCATATTAGCAGCCTCAACAAAGTATTCTGGTCCCTTCTGCATAGTGATGCGCCCCAGGAAGGTAACAATTTTCTCTTTACCGTGGTGGTCAGGCCGTGGAATAGCTTGGTTCTCAGCACTGAGGGGATAGACGGCATTGTGAACGGTGAAGACTTTACGTGGATCCTGATGATAATGGTTGATGACAGTCTGACGTGTCAACTCCGAGACACACATGATGCAGTCAGCATGGTCCATGCCATCCTTCTCTATGCCATAGACAGTGGGGTTGACATGACCGCGTGAGCGATCCCAGTCGGTAGCATGGACATGGATGCAAAGTGGCTTGCCGCTGACTTGTTTGGCAAAGATGCCAGCAGGATAAGTCAGCCAGTCGTGAGCGTGGATGATATCAAAATTCTCAGCTCGGGCCACAACACCAGCAATGATGCTATAGTTATTGATTTCCTCGTTGAGGTTTGACGGATAACCACCTGCAAACTCCATACAACCAAGGTCATTGACATGCATATAGCTGAAGTCAGCATAGATATTGTCCCGGAAATGGTAGTACTCATTAGGGTCCATGAGATTACCAATACGTTGTTTCACATACCCATAGTCAACGTCTCTGTAGACAATAGGCACACAGTTCATTGCCACAATATGGGCAAAGGTATGATCCTCATCGCCCCAAGGTCTGGGCAGGCAGAGGGTGATGTCGATATCACCTTGCGCGTGCAGTCCCTCAGAGATACCGAAGTTGGCTGTGGCAAGACCACCATACACATGAGGAGGATACTCCCATCCAAACATTAATACCTTCATCTGTTGGTCCTCCTTATTTAATTTTTATATTTTTCAAGAATAGCTGTAGCCCTAAGAATCTCAGCAACATTGACAGCAAAGGAAATCGCTCCGCGGCCAGAGAAGGGCGGATTGCCATCGAAAAGCTCTGGCAGGGTGCCGATGCAATGATTGAACATTTCATCTTCGTAACCCACCATCTGACGACGTATAAAGCTCAGGCGCGAGCGTTTGAAAATCTTCAGACAGGCTTCCAAGTAGAAGCCTTCAAGCCATGGCCAGGCAGTGCCCTGGTGATAAGCATAGTCGCGCTGTGATTGTGGTCCAACATACATAGGGTTGTAGCCTGTACTCTTGGGTGACAGCGAGCGCAGTCCCTTTGGAGTCAAGAGCTCGCGCGTGCAGAAATCCACAATGCTCTTCTGCTGCGCAGGAGTAAGTGGGGAATAGTCTAAAGCCACGGCGAAAATCATATTTGGACGCACACTCCAGCTCGGTGTATCGCCATCTACAAAATCGTAGAGATAACCATACTCATTGACGAAAGTCTCTACAAACGACTTCTTTGTCACCTCAGAGGAGGCACGCAGCTTCTGGGCATCATCGGGAGCGTTGAGCTCGTCAGCAATAGCAGCAGCAAAGAGAAGAGCGTTGTACCATAAGGCATTAAATTCCACGATATAGCCTGTACGCGGAACAACAGGATGCCCGTTAACGGTAGAGTTCATCCATGTTACAGCTTTCTTCTTGCCTTCAGTACTCAGAAGTCCTCTCTCGTCAAGACGTAGGTTGGGATGTTTACCTGAAGAGATAAAACTCATGATGTCGTAGATGAGTTTGCCAAACTTTTGAGCAGCAAGCTTCATACCTATCTTTTTGGCATACTGCTGTACAGCCCATATGGCCCACAGAGGGACGTCAGGCTGTTCCATCTCTGTAATCATACCATCCTGCTCCTTGCCCTCCATAAACTGTCGCAATTGTCTTACGGCTGTCTTCATGGCGTCTTCGAAATAGTCTACTTCGTCAATGGCGAGCGTTAGACCTGGGAGAGCAATAAAAGTATCTCTGGCACGGCACTTGAACCAAGGATAACCTGCTAAGATATATCTTTCACCTGCCTTGTTGTGAACATGAAATTGATGAGCGGCATTGGTAAGACAATGAATAAAATTATCACGCGGTGTGCGCTCGTCAGCTTCTTTTTGGAAGAGTGTTTTTAGGCTGCGCGGTTTACATTCAGTAGTGGAAGCGGCAAAGACGATGCTTTCACCTTTTTCTATAGGCAGAGAGAAATAACCAGGGACATAGAGATCTTCAGTAGAGGAATAGCCACGCTCCTGCTCTTTGGGGTATTCTATCCCGCGATACCAGTCGGGGTCAAAAACGAACTTCGGCTTCTTGGAGAACTGCATGTAGAGGAAGGGGTAGCCATCATACAGACGTGTGCGGATACCATTCTCCACCTCTTCATAATCTCTGCTGGCCCTTGAGTTCTCATGTGTGAACTGTCTCACACTGCGAAAAGCGAGGAAAGGCTGGAATTGCAATGTCGTAGCGGAATGGGCGTCAACAAGAGTGTAGCGAATCAAGACTCTGTCTTCATAATGTTGGAAGAGAACCTCTTTCTTGAGTTCTACACCTCCTACTCTGTAGAAAGTAGTAGGAATCGTGTCACAGTCAAAATCCCGGATGTATTTATGGCCGTTTGGACTAAATGTGTCGCCTTGGTATTTATGCAGGCCAAGGTTGAAAGCTGCTCCATGCTGTATAACTGAGCAGTCGAGAGAAGACAGAAGAACATGGTTGTCATTGTCAAGCTCCGGAACGGGAACAACAAGCAGCCCATGATATTTTCTCGTGTTACAGTCTACAATGGTTGAGCAGGAGTAGGCGCCCGAACGATTGGTTCGCAAGATTTCTTTCTGTAAAGACTCCTGCAAATTGATCATCAGCGCCCTTTCAAATTTGAGATAGCTCATAATCTATAAGGCTTTTAATAGGTTCTACATCAGTTAAAGCAAGCTCTTACTCACTTCCGACTTCAAATTTAGTAAAAATTATTTAGCGTGCAAAATTTTGTGCAAAGACACAGACGTTTTTATATTTTTTTAATCTTGTGCTCGCTCTAAAGGGGGTTGTAAACGGAAGATACGAACAAAAAGACTACTTTTGTCGCTCTTTCCACAATAGGGCTATCTTCCCCACTTTTTCCTCCAAGGGGAGAGCTGCATCAATCCAGGTAATAGGTATGCCCCGCCGCTCCATTCCCCGGAACCACGTCATCTGGCGTTTGGCAAATTGGTGGATGGCGATCTCCAACTGCCGGAACATTTCCTCGTACGTAAGTTTGCCAATAGCATACTCTGTAACAAACTTGTACTCCAAACCATAATATATAAGATTGTCGGCTGAAATGCCCCGGGCGAGAAGACCTTTAATCTCGTCCACCATACCATTGTCAAGTCGTTGTTTCAGGCGGGTGGTAATCTTCCTACGGCGCTCCTCACGGTCTATATGAATGCCCACCACAAGAGAAGGGACAGGAGGCATCGTGCGAAGCGCGGTGGGATGTTCGAGATTGTAAGTTTCTATTTCTATAGCACGGATAGCACGTTGTGGCGTGTCAACATCCGTTTTGTTGTGCATATTAGACCCTGTTTGGGCCTTTAAGTTGACAAGAATCTCTGTCAGTTCCTGTAGATCCTTGCCATCCAGCTCATCGCGGAGCTGCTGATTCTGGGGGACAGGAGACAGCGCATAGCCTTTCAATACTGCTTCGATATAGAGTCCTGTTCCACCACATAAGATAGGGACCACTCCCCTACCCTGAATATCATCATATGCTGTATGGAAGTCTCGTTGATATTGGTATAGATTGTATTTAGTGCCAGGATCTGCAATATCTATGAGATGGTAAGGAATCTTTTTACCGGCTACGATATAGTCGTCCAAGTCTTTACCCGTACCAATGTCCATACCCCGGTAAACCTGTCTGGAGTCAGCAGAAATAATCTCACCGCCAAGAGCGGCTGCGAGATGAGTGGCTATCGTTGTCTTGCCACAAGCGGTAGGTCCAAGAATCGTTATCATTTCCATCATAAGGCTGTTTATTTAAATGCAAAAATAGGAGAAAAAGCCGGAACATCGGGCGTTTTCTCCTATTTTAACATTAAAACGAGCAGAAATGATAACTATGCCGAGATTATCTCCATTCCTTCTTTAACAGCCTGCATATTCAGCGGTATCATATCGTGATGTCGCTCTGGCAGTGTTTTAAACAGTGCCTTGCGCAGACCGTCTGTAGAGACCACCGGGCATACCTTCAACAATCCGCCAAGGACTATCATGTTGAAGACCTTGGAGTTTTTCATCTCTGCGGCCTTATCCATGGCATCAATGCGGTAGATGGTAATATCCTTCCGTTTAGGCGGATTGATGACTCCATAGCCGTCATAGATGAGTATGCCCCCTGCCTTCACTTTCGGCTCAAACTTATCAAGAGAAGGCTGGTTGAGGACAATGGCGATATCATATCGGCTTAAAATTGGTGACGATATGCGCCCATCACTGACGATGACGGTCACATTGGCCGTACCACCACGCTGCTCAGGCCCATAAGCGGGCATCCATGTCACATTCTTTCCTTCCATCAGTCCTGAGTAGGCCAGTATTTTGCCCATTGACAGCACTCCCTGACCACCAAAGCCACTGATGATTATTTCTGTTTTCATAACTTCTCGTTATTATTTTATGCCAGTAGTGTCCTTGAGATCACCTTTGACATATTCTTTAAACATATGTTCGCGCATCCACTCATTGGCTTTGACCGGTGAGAGTTTCCAGCCACTGTTACAGGTTGAGACAATCTCGACGAGAGAAGAGCCCAAGCCCATCATGCTCGACTCAAAAGCTTTTTTGATAGCTTTCTTAGCCTGACGGATAGAAGCGACCGTGTCAACACTCTGGCGGGTAACATAGCAAGTGCCCTGCAGATGGCTGGCAAGTTCTGTAATATTGAGCGGATAACCGTTCACTTTCGGGTCACGGCCATAAGGACATGTACTCGTTTTCTGACCGATGAGTGTGGTCGGAGCCATCTGACCACCTGTCATGCCGTAGATAGCGTTATTAATGAATATGATTGGAATATTCTCGCCACGATTCAGGGTGTGAATAGTTTCGCAAGTACCTATGCAGGCCAGGTCGCCATCACCTTGATAGGTAAAGACAAGCCGGTCGGGGAATACACGCTTGATACCCGTAGCAACAGCTGGCGCACGGCCATGAGCTGCCTCCTGCCAGTCGATATCCAAGTATCGGTAAGCAAAGACAGCACAGCCTACCGGGCAGACGCCTACGGTCTTCTCAGCCATTCCCATCTCCTCAATGATTTCTGCCACAAGCTTGTGTACAACGCCATGAGAGCATCCCGGGCAATAGTGCATCGGGGTATCATTCATCAAGGAAGGCTTCTTATATACAAGATTTTCCGGTGAAATTATATCGTTTTCCATGATTTCTTATCTTTCTATTAATTTCTCCTTGAGGGCCTCCACTATCTCCTCCGGCTCTGGGACAATACCTCCCAACCGGCCGAAATGCTCTACAGGAAGGGCTCCGTTGACAGCAAGCCGTACGTCTTCTATCATCTGACCAGCATTGATCTCACTGACGAGAATGCCTTTCTTGCCTTCAGCAGTTTCCCTTATCTGCCGCTCAGGGAAAGGCCAAAGAGTAATAGGACGGAAGAGTCCGACCTTAATGCCTTGTTTGCGGGCTATACTCACGGCTTCTTCACTGATACGTGCTGCACTGCCAAAACTTACAATGATATAATCGGCATCTTCGCAGAACATTGTCTCGTAACGGACTTCCGTATCCTTTATCTTCTGATATTTTGCCTGAAGAGCGAGATTTTTTGCCTCCATGGCCTCCGGCTGAAGCTCCAAAGACGTAAGGATATTGGGGTTGCGGTCAGCAGTGCGACCAATCGTTGCCCATGGACATTCTTTGCGAATCTGCTCTTCCGTACGACGAGGTTTGACAGGAGGTAAGACGACCTTCTCCATCATCTGACCAATAACACCATCAGAGAGTATCATCGCCGGATTCCGATATTTGAAGGCCAATTCAAAAGCCACATCTATGAAGTCGGCCATTTCCTGGACCGAGTTCGGTGCCAATACTATGACGTTGTAGTCACCATTGCCACCGCCACGCGTTGCCTGAAAGTAATCACTCTGGGATGGTTGGATAGTGCCAAGTCCAGGACCTCCACGCTGTACATTAACGAAAACGCCGGGAATTTCCGCGCCAGCCATATAGCTGATGCCTTCCTGCATAAGCGCTATACCTACTGATGACGACGACGTGAAGACGCGCTTCCCAGCGCCTGCGCCACCATAGACCATGTTGATAGCTGCCACTTCAGATTCCACCTGAACAACAGCCATGCCCGTCGTCTCCCAAGGACGAAGTAGGGTCAATGTCTCTATAATCTCACTCTGCGGAGTAATGGGGTAGCCGAAATAAGCGTCTACACCCCCGCGAATAGCAGCTAAGGCGATAGCCTCGTTGCCTTTTAAAAGTTGTATTTCCTGTTCTGCCATTTTTTACTTTGCCTCCTTCTTTCGATAAACGGTAATGCAGGCATCCGGGCAGACGATGGCACAAGATGCACATCCTACACACTTATCCGGCTGCGAAGCCTCCACATAAGGATAGCCATGCTCATTGACCTTCTTATACGCCAATGCAAGAACATCTTTGGGACAGGCCACCACACAGAGCTGGCAGCCTTTACAGCGTTCATCGTCTATTACTACGGCGCCCTTAAAAATACTCATAATATTCTTTCAATCTTTTACTCATTGGCAAGAGTTGCCAATTTTACGTTCAACACGACAGCAAAAGTAAAGATATAAGACGGCTTACGTCGTGAAAAAAAGGCTGAAGATACTGAAATGTAGATTTTGCATGACGAACCGCACGTTTTTTCTGTCTTTTTTGCGCACATGTCAAAAGCGTGTGCAATCGACAATGCTAAAGACCACTACCTTCTGGCAGGAAAGAGAGAAAATAATCTTTATACAACGACCGCTAACTCAAAAACTCTTTGTAACTTTGCATCCAGACAATAAAAATATAATTTTTCAGCGTTATGCTTACATTAAAACTCATCAGTGAGGAGACGGAACGCGTTGTAAAAGGTTTGGAGAAGAAACACTTCCCAAATGCGCGCGAGGCCGTAGAGAAAGTATTGGAATATGACAAGTTGCGCCGTGAGGCCCAACAGAAACTCGACAGCAATAAGCAGCAGCAGAACCAGCTCTCCAAGCAGATTGGCGGACTGATGAAGCAGGGCAAGAAAGACGAGGCTGAAGAGGTCAAGACTAAGGTGGCTGAGCTCAAGGCTGCCGACAAGGCTCTCCAGGAGGTCTACAACAAGGCTCAGGAGGATATGACCCATGAGCTTCTTGACATACCTAACATCCCTAATGACAAGGTTCCCGAGGGTAAGGATGCTTCAAGCAATGTAGTCATTAAGGAGGGCGGTGTAATCCCTAACCTTCCTGAAGACGCCCTCTGCCATTGGGACCTGCTGAAGAAGTTCAACCTTGTGGACTTTGACCTCGGTGTCAAGATTACCGGTGCAGGATTCCCTGTATATATAGGTAAGATGGCACGCTTCCAGCGCGCTTTGGAAGCTTTCTTCCTTGATGAGGCCCGTAAGGCTGGATATGTGGAGATTCAGCCACCGTATGTCGTCAATGCTGCTTCTGGTTACGGTACCGGTCAGCTCCCTGACAAGGAAGGACAGATGTACCACGCCAATCTCGATGACCTCTACCTGATTCCAACAGCTGAGGTTCCTGTTACCAATATATTCCGTGATGAGATTCTCGACGAGAAAGATCTGCCCGTAAAGCGTTGCGCTTACTCTGCTTGTTTCCGTCGCGAGGCTGGTTCCTATGGTAAGGATGTCCGTGGTCTGAACCGTCTGCACCAGTTCGATAAGGTAGAAATCGTCCGTATTGATACTCCTGAGCATTCTTACGCTTCTTGGCATGAGATGCTCGACCACGTTGAGGGCTTGCTCAAGAAACTGGAGTTGCCTTATCATCTGCTGCTGCTCTGTGGTGGCGACATGAGCTTCACGTCAAGCATCTGTGTCGACTTTGAGACATGGTCGGCTGCTCAGAAGCGCTGGTTGGAAGTGAGCTCGGTATCTAACTTCGAGAGCTATCAGGCTAACCGCCTGCACTGCCGCTTCCGCCGCAGCGATGGCAAGAAGATTGAGCTCTGCCATACCCTCAACGGCTCAGCATTGGCACTGCCGCGTATCGTAGCTACCATCTTGGAGAATAATCAGACACCAGAGGGTATCCGTGTGCCGAAGGTCCTCGTACCTTACTGCGGTTTCGAGATGCTCGACGACAAGATGGATTAATATTTTATCAGGCATTATGAAATGCCAATATCGCCAAGGCTGGAGACATTCAGACGAATGCTCCGGCCTTTATTGTTTGAAACGGAATAGTAATCTCACTACCCTTCTGCAAGGAAAGACGATACTGAGCCGTCTTTATACGTGATGATAGAATTCGCTGAGAGGCAGACGGAAACGCTCACCTCTCACACCTCCTTCTGTACGGATGCCACACGTGATAATCATGTTGATGCCACAATCATGTGGTAGCCCCAAAGCTCGTTTCACCAACAGACTGTCAAAACCTTCGAGCGGACAGGTGTCATACCCTTGCTCACTCATGGCCAACATGAAAGTCTGTACTGCTAACGCACAACTTTTATGGACAACAGTTCGCTCGTCAGCCTCAGTAACTTGACGCACGATAGGACGGAAGATGCCAATAATCTGCACTAACACCTTACGTAACATACCCAAAAGTCCAAAGCACCGTTTGTAGCTAAAAGGCATCAGAACACCATAATATTTATTTTGCAGAGCTATCCTGTGAGCTTTCCGGTCCTCGGGGCTGTTCTGCTCAATGTCCTTGATATTGGCTTCAAGAACAGCCTTGGCATGCGCTTTCCACTTGTCCTGACGGGTGACAAACACCACCATCTGCTTACAGCTCTTGGCACTGCCTTGTCCGAGGCATGCCTCTGACAGTTTCTGTAAGGTGGCTGAATCAGTGACATGATAAGCCTCCCACAACTGCATGTTGGAACTTGTTGGTGCAAGCGTAGCGAGACGAATGCATTCCTTTACCTTTTCGCTATCTAACTCTTTGTCGGCCGCATACTTACGCACAGCACGGCGATGTTCGAGAATTCCTTCTAATGTCATAATATTTATGTTGCATCCCGCTCACCAGTATTCGTATCGCCTAAAGCTAAAATCATATATGAGTCGGAACAAATTATACCAAGATAAATACTAACAAACAAAAATCATGCCATAATAAGACTTCCGTGCAGTTAATATCTTTGCAAAAAAATATCAGAATATAGGTAAGGTGTTTGATTTATTGTTGCTCGTCATCGTTTCACTTTAGCTTTTCTTCGTCTTGAAGGTTATTCATGTCATAGCACTATTCTTTGGCTGTACTCCTCACAGGAGTTACGTTCATCTTTGACCACAACATAGCAGATACCATAGACACAAAGTCGGCGACGAAGAGCTATTTATCATTATAATGTCCCTCAATTTCCAACACATAAACTTCCACAACATCATCATAAATATCATAGATAATTCGGTCATGTGCAGTAATATGGCGGGCCCACGTAACACTCTTGCCACCTATTAACGCTTCTGGATGCCCCAACCCAGTCTTTGGATGCTCTATTAACTCAGCAAGAATCTTCGAGTATTTCTTAAATACTACAGGATTTGACTTCTTCCATTTCTTAGCTACCTTTTCAGCTTGAAACGAAAATCTTAAAGTGTAAATCATAGGGTCTCCAAATAAGCATCAAGCTCTTCTTTCCCATGCACGGTTATACACTTCCCTGCTTTAATATCTTCTCTTGCCTTATCAATCCTTGCCTGTAATTCTTGGGTGATGGCCAGATCATCGTCTTTAATAGGTACAAGCGTGTATGCCTGTTTATGTCTTCTACGAATGACTATCTTTTCCCCTTTGTCTGCCAGGTCAAACACATGGGCTTGCTGGCTCCGGAATTCTCTCGATGTAAAGTTTATTACTGCCATAATATTATTTTTCTGCAAAGATAAGAAATTTACGAATATGTTCCAAATTTTGCGTGCCTTTTTTGGTACACAATCTATAATATACTATTAACAGCCGCCATAGTTTCCCGTGACGGCTGCTATGTGTTTCTAACCTCCTAGCTTCTCTTCCGCCTCCAACATCTTGTCGGCGACGGTGCTGTCAAGAAGCTTGGCGTAGGTGCTCCGGGTAATACGAGTGGAAGAGTGGCCGAGGATCTTCACCACGGTCTCCATATCGACGCCCTCGTATAGTAAGATGGTGGTGCCAGTGTGACGTGCCCAGTGAGTCGCCAACGGCTTGTCAATATGAGCCTTTTGAGCACATACCTTGAGGTATTGTTTGTACTTCACGGAAATAAATGGAAGCCTATAGTCATATCTCCTCAGGACAGCCATAACCGGCTCTAAGAAATGTCTGCATCTTACTGATATTTTTTATAATTTCCTAAGTGTAAAACATGCCAAAGAGGGAGTGTACAACATTTTGTATAATTACCTTTAGTCAATATATGTTTTTACATGTCATTTTATGACATTAAAAGAATTTTGCACTTATCCCTATATAAGCCACATTATCAGTAAGTTACGGAGAAAGATTCTTCTTAATTTGCTGGCATACAACGAAAAAGGGAAGCCCTGTCGGACTTTCCTTATAATGCTTTCAGCGGAAGGTGAGGGATTCAAACCCCCGATACCACGTAATGGGTATACCAGATTTCGAGTCTAGCGCATTCGGTCACTCTGCCAACCTTCCAAAACAAATGCAAAGGTAAACAAAAGATACCACATAATACGAAAGAGAACCTATAAATTAAATATGATTAACACTGGCTACATGCTCTGCCTGAAGAAGCTGAGAATCTGCTCAACCGGGCAGAATGGCCTGATGAAGTTTATGAACTGCCTATGCTGCTGCCCTCGCTACAGCCAACGTTACTACCAACGTTGCTGCCCTCGCTACAGCCAACGTTACTGCCAACGCTACTACCAACACTACCAGAGAAATGCAGTTTATGGCAGCTTTTGCAGCTATAAATGGACAAAATCACAGTATTGATCACATAAAAAGGACGGTATTACGTTGCCAGAAATGATTTATGCCGGACACCTCAACAACTGGCGATATTAGGTGAATTAAAAAAGTTGACCGCCGGAGGACAATAGCAATAACTCTGTTAAGATTTGCTCTTAACCCTGTTATCAGCACCTCCGGATAAAGTTGCAGGAGTGAAAAATAAGAATAGGTTCGAAACCTAAAAATAAGCAACTTATCGGTCAACAATTTAGTATCCAAAAGCAAAGTTAGGAAAAATATCTATATAAAGTCGGAATTTAAAAGACTTTATAGTTTACGCTCTATTTTTAGTACATTTTTACGCTATGGTTATTAATTTTGTACCATTGCCAGCAACAGTCTCTGCCCAACAGCATGGCGGAGCGAATGATTCTCAACATCATTGGGACTGTTAAGAGTCCCAATGATGTTCTTTTCAAGTTTCAAGCAAGGAGTCCAAGAAGCCTTACTTTCTCAGGACCTTTCGCCCATTGATGATGACAATACCCTTGTAGTCCTTGCCCACACGCTGTCCGGCAAGATTATACGCTGGACCTTCCGTGAGACTGCCCCCATCATAATGTATCTTCCCTATGGCTGTCGTAAACGGCAGTCCGGACAGTAAGAAGGCCTTACTCGTGGCCGTCCCCGCTCCACTCTCCGACTTAGTAAGGGGGAGGTAAGCTTTATGAGCCTTGTTCGTGAAAGCAGAACCATCAGCCTTACCAAGATAGAAGCCTACATCTCCTGACTTATTTACACCGAAGAAGTAGTAGATGTCACCACCTGTAGTCAACACATCATCATCACTGCCCCTCAGAAGATTATCCGCATCGCGACCGAGGGAAGAAGAACAAACTGGGAAGGTGTATTGCCCTGGAGTAGCATACAGCACTACCGCCTCTCCTTTTGGTATGATGTCATTTGTGCTGTAGATTCTGCTTGCCACAAGGTTGTTGCCCGAGAATTTCAGCGTGAATGCCGTCATAGATTCCGGCACCATCAACGGAGTATCGCTATAATATAATGTAGCATATTTATGCTCACCGATCTCCACTCCTACTCCACTGCCATCTGCAACCAGAGAGACGTCGTCAAGGAAAAAATCAGAGCCTGAAATCGTGATAGAAGCATCATTGCCTATATCGCCAAGATCTAAGGTGTTTGTGGTCCAAACTCCTTTGTTAACCTTCAATTCCTTTTTAGTGGTATTGGTCCCTTGGATCGTAACCATGGCAGAACTCGTCTTTGAATTACCCCCGACTCTTAAAGATAGATGACAATTCTTTCCACTTAAATTCTTGAAAGGCCCAATCTTGTAAGAGCCATTACTATCAAAATAAGCAGTTCTCTCTGCACCAATTATGTTAATCGCAGAAGTAGGTTCTGTATCATATTTAGCCTTTATCGCAGTTGCGGATAAACCAAAATTTTTGATAAGCTCAGTTCCACCAGGGCTACCAACTAAGAGGTTCGAGTCAAAACTTTCATAAAAGACCTCGTTAGCTAAAGGTCTTCTCTTAATATTCAACACGTAGCTTACCTTTTGATAGCTATATCTATCAGGGACCATGTCGCCATCAGCATTTTTCTTTAAAGGATGGCAGATAGCAATGATCTTGGTGCTCCCAATTCCTTTCACGTTCACTTTACCTGTCTCCTTAGAGACCTCTGCAACGGAAGTATCAGTAGACCAGTAGGATACTGCCAAGTTATGCGGATTTGAGAGCCTTGGTAAGGAATAGGTATCACCTAAATAGTAAGAGCATGTATCAACAGAATATTTCAAATCTGGAGACTCGCAGTCTTTCCAATATTCCGCAGGAGCAGTCAGCACTATATCATCAATACTACTCACACCCTTTGAATTCATAAAGGTCAAAACAATCTTTTCAGAGGGTTTTACATCTACTGTATATACCCCCTTATTAGAGGTTAATGGATGAGAATTCTTACCGACACCATAAGTAACCTTAATATTATCCTTCTTCTCAGCCTTAAAACTCAACTGAAACTGTCCATATACCCCAAGAAATGGGATCTTAACATAGAAAACTTTACTTTTTCTAATTCTTACCTCTGGGCTATGGCCTTTGGCACACTCTGAGAACGAAATGTATGATCCGTAGCTTGAAGGGAAATTATCAGTAAACGTCGGGTCATAATTAAAAATAACGCCATCATAACCATTTTCCTCATACTTGGAGAATCCCGAGAAGTCCTCCTCCCAGACGACGACCCGATCAGCCCCCGATGCTTCCTGTGCAGACACGCACAAAGGAATAAGTAGCATCAACGAAACAAATAAAAGTAGCTTTCTCATTAGCTAAGTTTTGAAGGTTAAACAAATTATCCCTACAGGTGATTTCTCTGTAATCTCAAACATAGGAATATCGGAGATCGAATGTCTGATATAACATGTCATCGTCTGTTAGGTTTATAGGTTTTCTGATCGCAAATATAGGATAAAAAATCCATACAATGAGCGCAAACTGCGTTAAAACTGAGTTAAATTTTACTAACCCGCGTGTTTTATCCACTTAAAAGGCCACTTTTACCATTGTTCCCTCGCCCAATTTCGATTCCATCTTAACTTTAGCACCATATTTTTCCAATATAGCTTTTGCCAGAGCCAGCCCTACCCCATGGCCTATCACACACCCCGTGTTTGAAGCCCTATAGAAAGGTTCGAAGACATGCGGCAGATCTTCCGAAGGAATGCCAATACCCTTATCAGAAATGATGACACAACGACCCGTTATTGTCACAGAGACCACATTCCCATTGGAATATTTCACAGCATTGTTGATGATATTCAAGAAAGCAATATGCAGGAGATTAGCATCTCCGACAACGCTAAAGTCGGCATGGCAACAGATGTCACATTTTCCTTGCCCCACATCCGTAAGGAGCTGTTTCATTGAGACTTTCTCATTGCCTTCCACCACCTTACCACTTCTCACATGCGAGAACTGTAGTAGTTCTCGCATGATGGTCACCACGCGGTCAGCTTCGTGGGCTATGCGTCGCAGTGCATCCTTATATTCAGGTATTGTCCGGTCAGCCATCAGCGCTACCTCGCACTCCCCTTGTATGGCCGTGAGGGGGTTATTGATTTCGTGTGAGGCATTGTTGACGAACATTTTTTCCGTCTGATAGTCACGGTCGATACGGTCGAGCATGCGCATGGCATAGAGCCGGCTGATAAGCCAGAGCACAGCCGCCGAAACGAGCACCAGCAGCAGCAAAGCCCAGCGCAGGGTGTGGGCGATGTCGGTCCCGTAGGGATTACGGCTGAGCACGATGACAGCAAAAGTGCCCGTATTGTCATAGTAGACGAAAGCCGTCCCCACCTCCTCGCCATGCTCGAAGTTAACGGTCTGATTGGCATAGAGACGTTGTATCTGTTCAGCGTTGAGATAGGCCGACAGACTTTGGTGAGCCAACTGACGATTGTCGACCCGGATGAACAGCTCTTTAGAAGTTGGAATGGAGTTTTTACGACGCAACACCACATTGCGGTATTTCACAGGATCAAGTTCATCCTTGGAAAATTTCTCCTCAGCCACGGCGTGCGCCTTCTCCTCCATGTAGTGGAAATAAAGGTTGCGGATATAGTTCGAAGAGAAGAAATAGAAGACCAGTCCTGCCACGAGCAGCAGTCCGATGGTGATGCCCGAATAGATAAGCGAAATCTTATGCCCTGTCCTCATCGTCCTCCTCCTTTCCGAATCGATAGCCTGTCCCCACGATGGTATGGATGAGCTTATGGTCATATCCCTCGTCTATCTTCTGCCGCAGGTAGCGCACGTAGACATCGACCACATTGGTATTCGTGTCGAAGTCCTTATCCCAGACATCGCGCAGCAGCTGTCGCCGTGTAAGCGTCTCGCCCTCATGGCGCATCATGTATTCTAACAGCCGATACTCCTTAGTGCTCAAATCCACTTCCCTCTCCTGCCGCCGCGCCTTGTGTGTGGCCGCATCAATACAAAGGTCACCACACGACAGGGGTGCCGCCTGACGGTAGCTCTCCACACGCCGCAGCAATGCAGAAATACGCGCTAAAAGCTCAGTAAACTTAAACGGCTTGACCATATAGTCGTCAGCTCCGGCTTGCAGTCCCAGCACAATGTCGTCGGTAGTGCCCAGTGCTGTAAGCATCAACACGGGCAATGCATAGCCCTGACTTTCGCGCAGCCGGCGACACACTTCGAGCCCCGTCATGCCAGGCATACGGATGTCAAGCAGCACTAAGTCGTAGTCTTGCCGCTCTTGCAGCCGCTGCCACGCCTCATCACCGCGTTTCACTGTGTCGACCCGGTAGCCAAAGCTCTCCAGTCCACGACTGACGAAGTCAGCGATATTCTCCTCGTCCTCAGCCAATAAGATGCGTTTCATAACTTCATGTAAAGGACGCTCCTATCAGGGAGCGCCGTTGATATATATTCTGTCAATGCATGCAAAAATAGGGAAAAACCTCCACACTGGCAAAGAAAGCAATGGATTTATCTCAGTTTCCGGATATTTACGTGTTTATAGATGCTCTCCACCACAAGCGGGAAGATGAACAATGTGAAGAGGGTAGCTCCCATCAGTCCACCGATGATGACAGTTGCCAAAGGTCGCTGACTCTCACTGCCGATGCCATGGCTCAGCGCTGCCGGCATGAGACCGAGGGTGGCCATCATCGCCGTCATCAGCACACTGCGGATGCGCGAGTGCATGCCGCGCGTCACTGCCTCAGACAAGGCGTAGCGATGGCGCAGGAAGTGCTTGATGTCCATGAGCATGATGACACCATTCTGGATACAGATGCCGAAGAGACAGATGAAACCGATGCCCGCCGAGATGGAGAAGTTGGTGTGGGTGAAGAGCAGGATGAGGATGCCGCCCACAGCCGCGAAGGGCACGTTGGTGAGCACCAGTCCGGCATCGCGTGCATTACCAAAGAGCACGTAGAGGATAACGAAGATGAGCAGCACGCTGATGGGCACCACCTGCGCCAGCCGCGCCGAGGCACGCTTCTGATTTTCGAAGTCACCATTCCACGTTATCTTGTAGCCATCGGGCAGTTTGACAGCCTTGGCCACCTTGGCCCGCGCCTCATCGACGGCGGAGCCCATGTCGCGGTCGCGCACGCTGAACTTCACGGCACAATAGCGGCTGTGGTTCTCACGGTAGATGATAAGCGGCCCGCTGATGGCACGTATCGTGGCCAATTCGCCAATGGGTATCATCTGACCGTCGTCGTTGGGCACCTTTATCTTGGCTATGGCTTCAGCGTTGTCGCGGTAGGGCTCGGCATAGCGCACTACGAGGCTGAACTTGCGCTCGTCCTCATAGACCTGCGAGGCCGCCTTGCCGCCAATGGCCATCTCGATGATGCTCTGCACGTCGTCTTTCTTCACGCCGTAGCGCGCCAGCCGATCCTCATTGATGTCTATCTGCAGTTCTGGCTGCCCCATGTTGCGGATAACACCTAAGTCGGTGATGCCACGGATGGGCTTCATCGTGTGGTAGACCTGCCAGGCCAGCCGCTCGCTCTCGGCCAGGTTCTTGCCATAGACCTTAGCTACGATGGCACCCTTGACACCACTCACCGCTTCCTCGACATTGTCGGAGATGGGCTGAGAGAAGTTGAAGTCGATGCCGGGATAAACGCTCAGCCGCCGATTCATGTCGTCGATGACCTCATCCTTTGTGCGCCCTGTGTGCCACTGGCTCTCGGGGTGCATCTTCACGAAGAGTTCGATGTTGTAGAAGCCGGTGGCATCGGTGCCGTCGTTGGGCCGCCCGGTCTGTGTCATCACCTGACTCACCTCGGGATAGGAGCCGAGGATGGCACGAAACTCGTTGGCCAACTTCACACTCTGCCTCAGCGAGACGCTCTGGGGCAACGTGGCGCGCACATAGATAGAGCCCTCATTCATTTCGGGCAGAAACTCAGAGCCGAGCAGCTTGAAGCAGCCCAGGCCCACAGCCATGCCCACTAACGCCACAGCAATGACCTTACGACTGTTTTGATGGCAGAAGGCGAAGAAGCGGTCGGCATAACGGTAGATGAAGGCGAGGAAGCGGTTTTTCTTCTCGCTGACATTCTTCTTCAACAGCAGCGACGAGAGCACGGGCACCAGCGTCAGTGTGAACAGCAAAGCTCCGAGCAAGGCGAAGCCAAGCGTGTAGGCCAACGGTGAGAACATCTTGCCCTCTACCTTTTGGAAGGTGAAGATAGGCAGCAGGGCAGTGATGATGATGAGTTTGGAGAAAAACACCGACTTAGCCTTGCCGCGCGCTGTCTGGCGTATCATGCCGAGGTGGCTGCGGCGGTTGAAGGCTTCCATGCCGATGCTGCGCGCCTGGGCTGAGAGTGCTACGAAAAGGGCCTCGACCATGACGACAGCACCATCGATGATGATACCAAAGTCGATGGCACCCATCGACAGCAAGTTGGCGCTCATGCCACAGACATGCAGGGCGATGAAGGCGAAGAGCAGTGCCAACGGGATGACAGACGCCACAATCACCGTCGTGCGCCAGTCCTTCATGAACAGCAGTACGACAAGCGTGACGAGGATGATGCCCTCCAAGACATTGTGCATCACGGTGCTCACGGCAAGGTTGACAAGGTCGTCGCGGTCGTAGAAAGGCACTATCTTCACGTCCTTGGGCAAGTCGTCGTGCTGTATCTCGCTGATCTTCGCTTTCAAAGCCTTGATAACCTGTTCGGTGTTCTCGCCCTTGCGCATGACGACGATGCCCTCAACCACATCGTTCTCCTTGCCACGACCTACCTGGCCGAGACGTGGCGCACAACACTCATGCACGGTGGCGAGGTTGCGCACGAGGATAGGCGTTCCCCCGACGTTTTTCACTACGATGTCGCCAATCTCGCGAACGTTGTTAATCAGTCCGATACCACGCACAACATAGGCCTGCGAGCTGCGCTCGATGACGTCGCCGCCAACATTGACGTTGCTGTTGGCGATGGCCTGGTAGAGCTCCAACGAACTCACGCCATAGGTAGCGAGTTGGTTGGGGTTGACACTGACCTCAAAGGTCTTCACCTCACCGCCGAAGCTGACGATGTCGGCGATGCCGGGCACCGACCTGAGCTTGCGCTCGATGACCCAGTCCTGCAGAGTCTTCAGTTCACGTACCGACCGCTTATTACTGCGCAACGTATAACGATAAATCTCCCCCGTAGGGCCGGAGAGCGGCTGCACGTCGGGCTCCACACCATCGGGGAGGTCGGCATCGTTGAGCAGGTTGTAAACCTGTTGGCGCGCGAACTCATCGTCGACATGATCGTCGAAGCACACGGTGACCACGGAGAGGCCGAAGAGCGTCGTCGAGCGAATGTCGGTCTTCTTCTGCACCGAGTTCATGGCTATCTCAATAGGAATGGTGACGAACTTCTCAATCTCCTCGGCCGATCGCCCCGGCCACTGCGTGATGATAGTCACCTTGGTGTTGGTCACGTCGGGAAAGGCATCGATGGGTGTCTGGCGGAAGCTGACCACACCGTGCACGATGACAGCCAGCGTGATAACAAGGATGAGGTACTTGCGCTTGAGCGAGAAGGCGATGATGAAATCGATGAACTTATTCATTGCCAAGCGTGTTAAAGACCAACAATGCATTCTTGCTCACCACCTGCTCACCTGCATGTAACCCGCTGAGGATGTAAGCATAGTCGCTGCCCACATGCTCGGTCATGACAGGCTGACGACGGTAGTGGCGGTGGCCGTCAGCGACCACTACATAGTCGGCACCACCGTCGAAGACGATGGCTTTGGCCGGCACGCGGCACAGGGCCTTCCCGCCCCCACCGGTGCTGACATGCACTGTGGCGAACATGCCCGGGCGCAGCAACCCGCGAGCATTGTCCAAGGTGATGCGCACCTTCATCGTTTTGCTCTCGCTGTCAAGCACATTATACACCTTATCTATATATCCGCGGAAAACTTCTCCATCGTAGGCCATTGTGGTCACTGTGACGGGTGCTCCCTGGTGAACTTTGGCAATGTCGCTTTCATAGACATCGGCGATGACCCACACACGGGTGAGATTGGCAATCTCCAAGGCTTCTCCCCCACCCTCTCCGTCGGGACTGACATAGCTGTCATCATAAACATTCTTCACGGTGACATAACCGCTGATGGGTGAGCGCAACACAGCGGTGGCCCGTCCGCCGAAGCCGTTGATACCTGCCACAGCCCCCAGGCGGCTGCGCTCGGCACGCGCCACTACGAGGGCGGCGCGCGCCTCGCCGACCTCCTTATCCGAGGCCATGCCAGAACGGCGCATGTCTTGCTTCATCTCATAGTCACGCTCGGCCAGGCGTATCTGCGCATCAGCATCGGCGAGTCCTTTGTTATACTCGGCAGCCTCCTCACTGTGGATGACAGCGAGGCACTGTCCGCGCCGCACTTGATCGCCCACCTCAACAGAGAGACCGCTCACACGGCCCGAGCAAGGGATAAAAATCTTGCGTACAAGACGCTCATCACAGCTCACATCGCCGTTGAGCGTGAGCTCATCGCCATAGCTTCCAATTTCCGCCGCAGTAGTCTCCACCACCTCATTGCGTAATGATTGATAGGCATCAGCCACAGGTTTCTTCGATGGCGAGCAAGCTGCCAGACTTAAAAGTCCGGCAAATAATAGCACATTCTGTTTCATCATCTGCTTGATTTTCTTAATAATGTTCCTACTTTCCCCACATCAGCCTTAACCTTTCAGCCGCCTGTAGCAGTTTGTTCTTCGCATCAAGTCGTGCGAGCATGGTATCGCGGTAGTTGGCATAGAGGTCGACGAACTCCATCAGGGTGATGTGGCGGCTCATAAACTGCTGCTCAGCAGAATGAAGCATCGCAGCCATGTCAGTGTCAAGAGAGGCCGATGGCTGACGGAGTTGTCGAAGATATTGGCCAACAATATCAAGGTCGGCCTGACGTTGCTCCTCAAGAGCGAGACGCTGGCGGTCTGCGGCAATAGCAGCTTGTTCTACAGCAGCTTCGGCACTACGTATATTACCACGGTTATGGTTCCATAAGGGCACCGCAATACTCAGTCCCATAGCAAAATAGTTGTGTCCTATATTTCCGTTTTTGTCATATTCTCCCTGTACAGCCATCTGTGGCAAAGCCTGACTACGCTGCCACTTCAGTGCATGCCGTGCTGCCTCGGTCTGACTGGTCAAGACCTGCAGCTCAGGAAGGGTATCAGTCTGTGCAGCGTCCAGACCTTTGAGTGAAAGATAGATTCGTGAGGCTTCCGCAATGGCATTCTCTTCGTTGATATCAGCTTGAAGAGGCGTCGAACCTTGTATGCCCAAAGCAAGGCACAACTGGCTCTGTAAGGCTGAGACGGAAAGAAGCAAGTCCGCTCTCGACTTGCTGAGCTGGTAGACCATAGTGGCGATGCGCTGCGTCTCGATGGCAGCTATGTTGCCCTTATCGCTCTGCTCGCGATAGGCAGCGAGAATCTTCTCGGCAGACGAAATCTCCAAATCGTAGACCTCGGCTTGCCGCTGCTGATAATAAAGGTCAATGAGGGCAATATGGACCTGAGTGCAGACATCGCGCTTGGTAGCCAGCAACTGATAACGGACGGCTTGAAGGAGAGACACATTTTGCCGAACCTGCTCGGCATGTTGTCCGCCAATGGAGAAAGGTTGAGAGACCTGTACATCGACCTCACCATCATGCCCGGCATCCAGCCAGCGGCGGTTGTTAGGGTTGCGCACATTGTACATCATACTCACTGTTGGATTGTCATAGCGGCGTGACTGAGCCAACTGCCCCTCAGCTGCAGTGACATTCCAACGGGCACTACGTAGGTCGTGGTTGTGGACAACCAACAAGCTGTCGGCCTGAGGAAAGCTGAGCGTCTGAGCACGCACTACCATCGGCAGCAAGACAGCCGGGAGCAACAGCCAGCTGCGAAAGAAAGAGAAATTAATTGTTTTCATTGGGCGCAAAATTACATACTTTGCACCAGGTGCTGAAACAGAACGCATGAGAATGCTTTCATACGATATTAAAGGTTTCTAATTGCCTTTCTTTGCCAGCATGGGGAAAGGTCCCTACCTTTGCAGCCGTAAAAGAGAATAATAATATGTTACTAAACTTTTTCCTTACATGCAATAAGATAGGAGCGTTCACCTTGGGTGGCGGCTATGCCATGATTCCCATCATGGAGCGTGAATATGTAGACAAAAACCACTGGTTGACCCGCGAAGAGTTTATGGATATCATGGTAGTAGCGCAGACCACACCGGGTATCTTCTCCATCGACATCGCCAGCCATATCGGTTACAAGCTGCGTGGGGTGTGGGGTGGCATCGTCGGGGCATTAGGTATTGCCCTGCCGTCCATCATTGCCATCCTGCTCATCGCCATCTTCTTCCATAACTTCAAGGATAACGTCTATGTGGAGAAGTTCTTCCGTGGCGTGCGCCCTGCCGTAGTAGCGCTCATTGCTGCCCCTTGCTTCAAAATGGCACGAACAGCCAATATCTCATGGTCGACATGCTGGATTCCTGTTGTGAGCTGTCTGCTCATTGCAGCCTTTGGCATCTCGCCGATATGGATCATCCTCGTGGCTGGAGTGGGAGGATACGTTTATGGAAGAGTTAGGAGTTAGGAGTTAGGAGTTAGGAATTAGCAGTTAGAAATTAGCAATTAGCAGTTAGGAGTATGTTGTTTTTCAAATTATTCTATGTCTTTAGCAAGATAGGCATTTTCAACTTTGGAGGTGGCTATGCCATGCTCTCGCTCATCTATAGCGAGACAGTAGTAAAGAACCACTGGCTGACAAATGCCGAATTCACCGACATCGTTGCCATCAGTCAGTCCACGCCAGGACCTATCGGCATCAACGCTGCCACCTACGTCGGCTATACGTCGGTCATCAATGCCGGCTACCCCGTATGGGCCGCTGTGTTAGGCTCCGTTCTGGCTTCGTTGAGCATCATGTGGCTGTCATTTATTCTGATGATTAGTATCAGCCACTACCTGCTTACCCACAAGGATGCGCCTTGGGTGAAAAACGTCTTCGCTGCACTACGCCCGGCTATCATTGGCCTCATCGCTGCTGCCGCTCTACTATTGATGAATAAAGAGAATTTTGGTATGCCATCGGCAAGCCTGCCACTCTTTGTACTCAGCATCACTCTCTGTATTGCCGTATTCTTCGCCACCCTTCGCTTTAAAGTCAATCCCATCCTCGCCATGCTCATCTGCGGAATCATTGGGCTGATTGCGTATTAACGCCGGTCGAGTCCATCTTCCACGGCATATGCCAACGACATCTATGGCATATGCCAACGACATACGCGACAAATGCCAGCGATATACGCGACAAATGCCAGCGATATGTGTGGCATATGCCTTACACATCGCTGGCATTTGAAGAGACAGATAAAGCGAAGCTTACTGAGCCATCGCTTTGTCAAGAGCTGTGTAAATATCGTCGGTTTCACCGACAAAAGTACCAATAACTTTTCCCTCGGGGTCTACAGCAATCTTAGTCGGGAATGCGGCAACACCCAACTTCTTGGTGATGTCACCGGCTCCCCTGGCGTTGTAGACGTTGAGCCAAGGCAGTGCATGCTTTGCCACGGCAGCCTTCCAACGGGCATCCGTGTCATTGCAGTCTACGCTAACAATCTCCAACTTGTCTTTATGGGCAGCGTAATACTCCTTCATTTTAGGAAAGCCCTTGATACAGTTGATGCACCAAGATCCCCAGAAGTCTACAATGACATATTTGCCTTTCAAAGATGAGAGACTGAAGGACTTGCCATTGATGTCATTGAGCGTGAAGTCTATCGACTCGCCATCAGCCGGCATCGCTGTGACCTGCTGCGTCTCAGTCACTGTAACAGGCGTGGCCGCATGGGCAGAGGTAAGACAAGCCAGCAATACAACACTGAAAAGAATCTTCTTAATCATAATAAATGTTGTCTTGATAAAAAAAGGCTATGCGGCAGTGCCACATAGCCTTCATATGAGTGTTTCGGAAAACTCGAAATATTAAGCGAGCTCAGCGAAGTACTTGATAGTACGAACCATCTGAGAAGTGTAAGAGTTCTCATTGTCGTACCAAGAAACGACCTGAACCTCGTATGTGTCGTCGTCGAGCTTCACAACCATTGTCTGTGTAGCGTCGAAGAGAGAACCGTAGCGCATGCCCAGGATATCGCTGGAAACGATCTCCTCGTCGTTGTAACCGAAGCTCTCGTTAGCCTCAGACTTCATAGCAGCGTTGACGCTCTCAACAGTAACGTCCTTACCCTTGACAACAGCGTAGAGCAGAGTTGTAGAACCATCTGGCACAGGAACGCGCTGAGCAGCACCGATCAGCTTGCCGTTGAGCTCAGGAAGAACGAGGCCGATAGCCTTAGCAGCACCAGAAGAAGCAGGAGTGATGTTGCAAGCACCTGCACGGCTGCGGCGGAGGTTACCCTTGCGCTGAGGACCGTCAAGAATCATCTGGTCGCCAGTGTAAGCGTGGATAGTCTGCATGATACCAGCCTGGATAGGATACTTGTCGTTCAGAGCCTTTGCCATAGGAGCCAGGCAGTTTGTTGTGCAAGAAGCAGCGCTGATGATCTGGTCGTCCTTAGTCAGCGTATTGTTGTTGACGTTGAAGACGATAGTCTTCAGGTCGTTGCCAGCAGGAGCAGAGATAACAACCTTCTTAGCGCCGGCCTTGATGTGAGCCATGCTCTTATCCTTTGAAGTATAGAAGCCAGTGCACTCGAGAACAACGTCGATGTTCAGAGCACCCCAAGGCAGGTTAGCTGCGTCCTTCTCCTTGTAGATGGTGATCTTCTTGCCATCAACAGAAATGTAGCCGGCAGCCTCTTTGCCGTTCTCTGTGAACGGAGTATCGTCATAAGAAACAGTGTGAACAGGCTTCTCACCGATGATGCCCTGGTAGCCACCGTGTGTGGTGTCATACTTCAGGAGCTGAGCCAGCATCTTCGGGCTTGTAAGATCGTTGATAGCAACAACCTCATAACCAGGAGCTGCGAACATCTGACGGAATGCCAGGCGGCCGATACGGCCAAAGCCATTGATAGCTACTTTAACGTTTGCCATTTTTTAATTTTTGTTTTATAAAGGTTTATAAATGCAATCCTTTAAGAAGTTTTTCTTCTTTTCGGTTGCAAAGATACAATTTATTTTCTAATTTTGCCGTTGGTATGTATATTAAATAATATAAAAAACGCATCTGTGCTGGCAAATAGATGTGAACACTTCGTGCTAATAGCAACGTGTGCAATATAGACTTTGCAATTGCGGGAGAGAAATGCCGGCATGGCTGGGGAGAGAGAGATGGCAAACATCAACACATTATATATAATAATAAGACATGGGAAAATTTCTGAACGATTTCAAGGCCTTTGCCGTTAAGGGCAACGCCGTAGACATGGCTGTCGGTGTCATCATCGGCGGTGCTTTTGGCAAGATTGTCTCCAGTATTGTTGACGACATCATTATGCCGCCTATCGGCTGGCTCATTGGCGGCGTCAACTTCTCCGACCTCAAGGTCACGCTGCCTGCCGAGAAAATTGCCGACGACATACAGATGCAGGCTGCTACCATCAACTATGGTAACTTCATACAGACGCTTATCGACTTCCTCATCATCGCCTTCTCCGTCTTTGTAGCCATCAAGCTGATCGGAGCCCTGAGGCGCAAGAGCGAAGAAGCTCCGGCCGCCCCTGCTCCCAAGCCGGATGACGTCGTCCTCCTAGAACAGATCCGGGACATCCTGCAAAAACAGGCGGACGCCAAATAAGCCCTTTTGAACGGTTCATGCCGGTTTCATACGGGACCGGCATATTTTTTCCTCTTTACTTGTTCCGCCGCAGACGGGAAAGTGATTGCATGACTTCTCCGCTGCGCCTTTTAGCATTTGCCCTCCTTCTTGCTCCGTCCCTGCTTCCGGCGGCGGAAAACCAGCGCTTCATTCTGGAACGCCCCTATCCGGTGGCGGAAATCCCGGAACCTGACCGCAGCCTTCCCGTCACCAACGTAATCCTGATGATTGGAGACGGCATGGGCATCCACCACCTTTCCGCCGCATGGGCAGCCAACAGAGGCCGCCTGTTTATTGAAAACTGCCCGGTTACGGGCATTTCCAAAACATGGTGCGCGGACAAGCTGGTCACGGACTCCGCCGCTGCGGGCACCGCCATGGCGACGGGAACCAAGACGCTTTATCATCGAGTCGCCGTATGCCCCAAGGGCAACAGGCTGGATTCCCTGGTGGACAAGGCGGCGGACATGGGCAAATCCACCGGCGTTATCGCCACCTGCGAGCTGAATGACGCCACCCCGGCATCTTTCTGCGCCAATAATGAAAAAAGATCGGATGCCTACGGCATCATTGGGGATTACCCCCGTTCCCGTGCCGATTTCATCTTTGGCGGCGGCGGCAAATACTTCACGCAGAGGCCGGACGGCAGGGATATCTTCCAGGAAATGCAGGCGCAGGGATACCGCGTCGCCCGCACTTGGGAAGAAGCCGGCGCCTTGCCTCCCGGAAAAACGCTGGCCGTCACCGCTCCGGGGAATCTTCCCCCGCCCTCCAAGCGGGGAGACGTTT
>OKRY01000393.1_pt1 | contig 33767 bp, 37 predicted proteins | sample 1601121 | NCBI WGS metagenome assembly OKRY01 (sample SAMEA3541546, study PRJEB24748) | human gut metagenome | biome: human gut; feature: human-associated habitat; material: faeces | place: China | collected 2012
TTAAAGAAGCAAAGAGCAGAGGTGATAGCAATGTCTATACTGGAATATAACGAAGAAGAAGAGCTCAAAAAGATCCGGGCAAGTGAGAGACGCGGAGGCTATGATGATGGCTGGAATGCAGGAAGGATCGAGGGAGAAGCAGCAGGAAAGATAGTAGGAAGGATCGAAGGAGAAGCAGTAGGAAAAAAAGCAGGAAGAATCGAAGGAAAAAAAGAAGCATTACTGGAGATTTTGGAAGAAAAAGGAGCGGTAACAGAAGCGCTGAAAAAGAAGATTCAGAACCAAAACGATATGACAATCTTAAAAAGCTGGATTCAAAGAGCCTGTACGATTGATTCTGTTGCAAAATTTGAAAATGATATCTCCGGGTTTGTCAAGTAAAGTGTGTAAGTTACCGGCAACAAACTTACGCACTTTATATTACACTCTCGCACCTTTATTTTTGAATATTGCCTTTTTCAATGTTTTTTTGAATCAGCCGGTCTGTTATTTCATATAACTTCTCCGAACCAAGTTTTGTCTTTTCCTGTCTGCCGTATACCTGCTTTGCACAGACTCCATGTGCTTTCCAGTCTGCACCGCCATTGCTGTCATTTAACAGTAGTGGTTGCAAATTGTCCATCGTATGTGCAAATTTTGATTCTGCGGATTCAAACGCTTCAAACTCATCAAATAGTGCGATCAATTCTCCTTTCTGCTCGTTTGGAAGAAGAGAAAAAATTCGTTCCTTCGCTGCATCTTCTCTTGCCTTTTGCGTTTTTAATCCCTCTGCATCATATGCATAAGTATCTCCGGCATCAATTTCTACAATATCATGGATCAGACACATCAACATCACTTTTGCAATGTCAACCTCTTCATTGGCATATTCTTTTAACAGATATGCCATGATCGCCATATGCCATGCATGTTCTGCATCATTTTCCCGTCTTCCATGTCCGGATAAATGTGTCTGCCTTAAAATGTTCTTTTCTTTATCAATCTCTAATGCAAATGCAAGCTGCTTTTGTAATCTTTCGTCCATCTTACTTTCCTCCTAGTCAAATATGGCTTCCCATGTCTGTGATCCCATTGTCTGAAAGTACATCCAGACCTACTTCTTCTTTTATTATATTTTCTTTTACGGAACAGTCAACCTCACACCAGCTACACGGAAGGGAAAAACAAATCAAAATCAAAATTTCCAAAAAAATGCTTACAAATTTTTCCCCAAAAAATGATAAACTAAATACTAGAAACTGTGTACGATTTTCATGAAAAGGGCTATTTCATTCAAATGTTACCGAGTGAAGCAGTCCTTTTCTCTTTTTGATTTACTTTATAAAAAAGAAAGGAAAGGAAAAGTTATGTATAAAAAAGGAGACTATGTAGTAAAAATGCCGGAGGGTATTTGTAAAATTGAAAATATTGGATATCCCGACACAACTGAAACGAATAACACTAAAGAATACTATATATTAGTACCAATAAATGAAAAAACATCTAAGATATATCTGCCTGTCGATTACATCGATGGAAGGATCAGAAATATGATCAGTAAAGAAGAAGCCATTCAGTTGATAAAATCAATTCCTAATATCACGAAAACAGAAATTCATAATGAAAAGCTACGTAAACAGGAATATAAAGCAGCAATATTAAGCGGTGATAACAAAAAATTGTAAGCATTATAAAGTTAATCTATACTCGCAAACAAGAACGCATCAAACAAGGAAAAAAAGCACAGCGACCGATGACAAATATTTTAAACAGGCAGAGGATGTACTCTTTTCCGAACTTTCTTTTGTACTGGATGTACCAAAAGAAAATATGGTGCAATTCATCGGAAATATGATCAAAGCAGACCTTTTATGACCCTGCCACAATCCGCTTTGATACAGACAGACTGCTTTTTTATCGAATCCATACAAAATGCTTCTTTAAGATGAACCGATGCAAATAAGAATCCTGTACGGTTAGAAAATCCTGACTGACTGCATGAGGCGGACGAATATTCATCAGACTTCTTAACAGCTTCTTTTGTTCTTCCTCTTCATCCGGAATCGGTATGGTACGATATTCTTTTTTCTCATTTAATAATTGCTGTATCAAATATACTCTTTTTTCTCTCTGATCCATAGTCTCATCTTCTTTCAATCGCTTTTACCGGACAGGGTTCATAACAGCTTCCGCAATGCAGACAATGTTCCTACTGTATCACAAACGGTATACCTTCTGTTATACATTTTTGCGGACAGACTGTCTGACATTTCTTACAACCAACACATTTGTCTGTAATATCATATCCTTTTTCTTTTACTGTAACATTTCCTAATGCATAAGTCTCCCGAAAAATAGGATTTACACCCAGATTAAAATATTCCATCTGTGCGTGATCAATGCAAAAAACAATTCCGATCTCTTTCGTGTCTTTCGGATATACATTTTCTAAATACGGCTGTTCCTGAAAGATCCGGTCTCTCCATTTGATCTGCTCACCCGCATCTACTGCGTATGCTTTGCCCGATAAACGGATCATTTCTTTATATCGCGTATAGCATAAGATCTGTACTCTTCCGTCTGCTAAAAGTTCCTTACAGAAATTCTTTCCTCTTGCCGTAAAGAAATAAAGGGCATCCAGCTCATAATGAATCGCACTGATATTTCTGATCTAGGGTGTACCTTCTTCATCTACGGTTGCAAAGGCTAATACTCCAACTAGTTCCATTTTCTTTAAACAGGTATTCAAATCCATATTTTTACACCTCCTGTCATTTCATTCTTCGTCTTCTACCATATATTTAGGTCTTATCTTTCTACACTTGTAGTGTGCTGTATTCTTACCGTAACTTAGAAATAAAGGGGCAACGCTGACCACGTCACCCCATATATCCCATCACACTACAATTTGCTCTACTTGCCTGTGGCTCCGCATGCTGTTCCACATGTTGCTTTTGTCTCTTCTTTGTCTGCCGCTCCGCACGCTGTTCCACACGCTGTACTTTGCTGCTTACTTTCTTTTTTGCTCCATCCAAAAATGTTTGCTAATGCCATCTTTGTTACCTCCTGTCATTTTTCTTATTTTTATAATATGGCTTTCGCCTGTTGCATCCTTATCATAGCAAGGAAGATCATGCGGTAAAAGTATGCACTTTTTTATTACATAGTTACCTGAAAGTAACTTTTGTGCATTTCATTGCACTTGTTACTAATCTTCGAGAATGCTACAATAGAAAAAAAAGATCTCTTTGTGCTCAGAAATCCAGCCGAAAGGATTCGTTTTGAAAAGATACCGAAAGTACATTTTTATAAAAAAGGAGGACCTACAAAATATGAATGAAATCATAAAAGCAATGAAAGAACGACGCAGCATCCGCAAATTCAAACCGGATATGCCTTCAAAAGAAGATTTAAACCAGATCATAGAAGCGGGATTATATGCTGCAAATGGCATGGGACAACAAGCAGTAATCACAATCGCTGTAACCAAAAAAGAGCTTCGTGACAAAATAGCTAAGATCAATGCCAAAATTGGTGGATGGGATGAAAACTTCGATCCATTTTATGGTGCACCGGCTATTCTTATTGTTTTAGCAGACAAAGACCGTCCTACTCACGTTTATGACGGAAGTCTTGTACTCGGAAATATGATGCTTGCTGCTCATTCTTTAAACCTTGGAAGCATCTGGATCCATAGAGCAAAAGAAGAATTCGAACTTCCTGAATATCAGGAATTATTAAAAGAATTTGGTATCACAGGCGAATGGGAAGGAATCGGTCACTGTGCTGTCGGTTACATAGATGGTGATTTACCGGAAGCAGCCAAACGAAAAGATGGCAGAGTATTCTGGATTGATGAAAAGTCCCACCCTATGCAGAGTATGCATTAAGCGATATCGGTGAATTCATGCCGCCCAATCCTCGATGCGATGAAAGACCGGGGAATCCAGTATAAGAAAACTTTTGAATAATACTTAGAGACAAAAAGCCCATTTCAAGTTTGGTTGTAAGCTTGAAACGGGCTTTATTGTCTCTGCTGAAAGAATAAACTTTAAGCAAACCTCCGGATTATTAATCCATATTTTAATGATGATAATTAATAATTTGGTGTTGCATATCCTAAAACATAACTGCTGTTAATCGTTCTTTTTGCATTCTTTGTAAAACGAACAACCTTGTAATTTTTGTCTGAACAAATAATATTTCCCTCCACAGTCTGTAAATATCCATTTACTGGTGCAGAAGTAATCATTCCTACATGACATGAACTATTCTTAGAGCCATTCGTGTAGTATACAACATCTCCTGCCTTTGGTGTATAATTTCCTCCATAATACCGACTGTAATGAAACTGTCCACGATTTTTGAAAATATTTACTGCTGCTGTACAACTTGCTGTCTTAGGAATAGCATTATTGGATCCGGTTATCTGATAACAGCAATATGCCTGAAAAGCCATACACCATGCATGTCCACTACCGGATACTGTTTTTCCGTAATACCATGTATTATACTTTACATTATTATTTCCTCGATAATCACCAATCCCTAATTGACTAATTTCATAATTAACTAATTTCTGTGCAACAGGTGATGAGGTATTATTACCTACTGAAGTATTATTGCTCACCGAGGTTGAAACCAGTTTCCATTTTTGACTGGCTGTATCATTTGATTCATATATCTGAATGTTATTGCCATTATAAACTTTTCCACAAGATACGTCTAAACATCTGCCATTGCATTTACAAGTAAGTGTATAATATCCACCACCTACATCTGTCAGTTTCCAACGCTGCGCTGAAGACAGGTTAGAATCATACTGCCATACATTTAAACCATTCGCATTTCCACCGGTTGCACAATCTAGAACTTTACCTGAATTTACATTTGTTATGGTATAATATCCATCTGAATTATACGAAAAACTAAACTTCTGGGCATTTGTTCCGTTGCTTTCATAAAGCTGGCAATTAGCACCACTACGTGAATCTCCGCTAGCTATATCTGCAACATAATTATTATTTAATGCTGATACTAATGTATATGTACCATTTGCTATCCTTGCAGCTCCTCCACTGTAACTTCCTTTAACATACTTATCCACATCAGAAGTTCTGGCAAATCCATACTTGAAGCCTCCTGAGACCGGATATTTTATCTGTGTAAAGCTGCCTCTCGTTCCAAGCACCATAACCCTGTCATTCCTATCCGCATATCCGTATGGATTTGCTGTACTGTTTCTTCTGTATGTTGTAAATCTTCCCGATGATGTATAAGCAGAACCACCTGTTGCAGTCAAAATGTTTCCTGTTGCGATATATCCTGTCTTATATCTTCCTCTTGAAATCGGATAAGTTACTTTTGTATACCGACTTGTTACTGTAATCACTTGTACTTCATCTGTCGCATAGATCCAGCCATAGCCCACAGTCAGTCCACTATTCGAATATACTCTGACATTTGATGTTCCAATGATATATCCTTTCCTTGTTGCTGCACTCGCACTTGTCGATTCTCCTGCAAATAGTGATCCAACAAACATAATACATGCTAATACCGTAAGTAAACAATACTTTCTGTAAGTTTTCATAACAATCACCTTCCCTTTCTTCTCTTTAAAGATTGCCATATTTTTCTGTTTCCTTAAAACTGTTTTGTCCATAACCAGTCCTCCCTTCATGAATGATCGTTCTATCATTACATCCAGCCTGATTCTCAAATTACTCACATTTCATCAAACATTTTAGAAAATTCACTAACTATATGCTCCTGTTCCAACTTATACACCATAAGTCTCAACAAATATTCCGGCATTTTTCGTTTCCCATATTCCCATTCTTGTAAAGTTCTTCTTGGAATGTAAAAATATTCCGCAAAATATTTCTGTGACCATTTTGTAGCACCTCTGAGTTGAATTAAAATATTTCTTAAACCATGTTTATCCATACCAAATTATCCTTTCTTCTATCGTTCTATATGGATATCCGAATAATTTTAAAAAAAACTCAAAAAGAATCCTGACTTTTATAAAATCAGGATTCTTTTTTTCAAATATTATATTTTTACTTTATGCTATCAGCATCATCTGACCATATTGCTATCAGATCATTCCTTTTATTCCTTATGTATCATATTTTGATAGCAAACAAATCCCGCCCAATAATATGGTGCCCGAAAGATCTGTTTTGTTTGATCCAGTGTTCTAAGTGTCTCTGGCATATCGCCCGGAATACTGTCTATTGCACTATTTTGAATGATATGTTGATAAACATCCTCTACTGTCATGATCCGTAATTTCCTTTTTGCATTCAACAAGGATTCTTCTACTGTTTTTCCTGCATTCCATTCCTTAGCAAACAATTGCATTAATATTGCTGTAGCAAAATCATCCACCTCCCACAAAGAGGATATAATATAATTCACTCCTGCTGCCGCAAAAGCAATGTGCAATCCTGCAAGATGATTAGAAGAATATAATAAACTGTTACCGGAATTGCACGCTGACAAAACAACCAACTCTGTTCCTTTCAAATCCATTCGACTGATCTCATCAGCAGTTAATATTCCATTTCCATATGTTCCCTGCTCCACTCCTGAATCCATCCAATCGATAATTCCGGCAAAAGACAATGCACTAGAGTACCATACATTTCTCATATCATCTCTTTGAGAAAATCCATGTGTTGCAATATGAAACATCCGATAACCGGATCGGATACAATTTTTCATTGCACTCTTTCCAATATAACATTCTTTATTATATATTCCGGCAACACTTTTCGCTTCATACTCACTAAAAGGCAGCGGAAGTAATTGCATTCCTCTCTTTCCGGACAAAATATCATCGGTATAACAATCTTTTAAACTATAACTTGGATTTCCAATGATACAAATATCTGTCAGGTCTGAACTCTCATGTTGATAAAACAATTCTCTAACCGTCTGTAGATATACCATTTTGCAATTTTGCAATTGGGGGTTCTGGGAAAAGATCACATCAAATGGTACATTTGCATCTAAGAGATGCGGACAAATGTATATAGTATCGATTCCGTCAACATCATCTATACAATCATCAAACATTTTTTTATAAATTTCTGCTGTCCTTTTTTGATACTTCCGATGTGGATCCTGTATCGTTTTCAAAAACTCTTCTAACAGTTCCAGCAATTCTTTTACATTTTCATTTTTATGATAACGTAATGTAAGATCTTCTCCATATATCCAGATAAAACATTCCATCCTATCATAATCATAAAGCTCTAAGGTATTTACTATTGGCTGCATATATAAATCCAATTTAGAAAAAAATAAATCCAAAACAATTGAATGTTTTGGTACTATCTTCATAAATTCATCAACTGAATAATATGGTATCTTATTATATTTTCCATATTTTGAAGAAAACATATTTCCAAGCTCTGTCAAACGGCACTTTAAATTTTCCATTGTTTCTCTACCGGAAGCCAGCGAAAGCACACGACTGGATATTTGTGCCATCATATCCTTAACTTGATTGACTTCCCTTAATATATCACAAAGCTCCGGATTATTCATAATCTGCACATCTCTATACTTTACAATAGTTGGCAATAAATTCTTATAATTCAATATATATTCAAACTTTTCCTTTTCCGGTTCATCTTCTACTAATGTAGAATAAGCAATCGCAAATGCCGATTCTATATTTACGAGAGCCTCCAATATTCTGTCATTGTCTACATAATACTGGCAATGCTGAATATATTTGTATATTTGAAGCATCATATGTTTTCCACATTTTTTTATCCTTATTTTGTCTTTTAATTCTCCATATTCTTTCAATAACATTACCATCTGTGATAAATACGCTACACTCTCGCCCTCAGGGCATTCTTCCCTGACATATCTTTCAAATGCCCTGTCTAAAAATTCAACATACTCTCTCTTTCTTCTTTTTGCAAATATTCCCGATATTAAATCCAACGCTGATTTTTCAGATATATATTCTGATTGGAAATCATTTGTGTGTTTTCTCTTCTCCAATAATAATTCTGCATTTTGATAGATTTCATCACACACTGTAACCTGACATCTTTGTGCCAAATCAATATATAAAAAATAAAGATTCGGCACATATGCTCCTCTTGACAGATCTGACATAATTCCCAATTCAAATGCTTTTTTTATAATATGATATGCTAAACGATATTCTCCATTCATTGCCAATGCAACTGCATACCCATAAAACATTCGATGAATTTCATCCATATCACCAATCTGTACTTCATTTTTTAAGTATTTTATATACAAAAATCTCCCCAGATCAACAGCATGAGTCATCTGTCCTGAAAATACATATGTAAATAATAATTGATTCAAAAAAAATAATTTCAAATTACTGATCTCATCCTCGTAATCTGTCTGCTCCAAAATCTTTGTCCCATAATAAATGGCTACCGCATAATTTCCGAAATTCAAATAATAGGATGCTGCAAAACCAGACGACATAATCTGTAAATACTCTCTTCTTGGTGTTTTCGCTTCATAATCCTGACTAAATGCTGTAACTTCCTCTAATATTTCTTCAAACAATTCATTTGGCTTTCCATCATGGAACAATGACAGCAACTCAATCAATAAATTTTCATACTGTTCTTTGATCATACTAAATTGATCCTCTGAAACATTTTTCTTCGCAAGATTTCTTAAGTATATATAAGTATCTCTGCTATATTGTTTATCCACATCAGGATCATACAACAAGTGGTATCTGGTATGATTGCACTCTACTATCCAGTTTAAAAGCTGATATGGCTTTATCTTTTCCGACATGGCTGCCGCTTTATCAATATACGGTAAGATCTTATCCGTATTGCCATGCTCTTCTTCAAAAACCGCCTGATCATTTAATCGGATCACTTCTTTTTTCAGTTTTGCATTTTTATTCTTCCCAAACATATCATTCACTCCCACAGACAGAAAGATATCAATTATCAAATATAAATTGCCCTTTATTTCTTTTCTTAAATATCTCAAATAAAATATTTAACTCTGTATTATCTTCTACCGGGTAATATTCTGTGCCATCACCTTGTTGTGTCTCCTGCATAATATAAATCTCTTCTGATTCCGGTTCATCTACCGGCAACATAAATACATATGTTTTATTTTCATATTCTACCGTATCACAAATTTCTACTTCAAAACTATCTTCATCTGTAGCCAGTGTACAATAATCACCTGAAAGATCTTCAATTTTCATAATACACACTCCCGAATAATAAGTTCATAATCACTATCTTTTACCTTAATGACAACTTCCAGACATTCTTCTACTTCATTATATAAAAACGGATATATCTTTTCCTTTCCGTTCTCATAATATACCGCTTCATATTTTCCATTTTTAAAATACTCAACATCCAGCCGCACGATCAAATTATCACCTTGCAAAGAAATAAATGAATATTCTGATATTTGATTAACAAATATCTGCATATCATTACTATTCTGACCTCTGGCTGCTGCAAACTGTGGTTCCGGCACAAAGCTCCATAAGTTAGCTTTTGTATGATCAAGCATCCGATTGACGGCTACGTGCAATTTTCCTGCTACGCTATTCATCCGAACCAATGTATTATCTCTTACTGTATCATCATTGTCATTGACTAATATCTTTAAATCAATCAACCCTTTTTTAGCTAATTCATGTGCTTCAACAATGCTGACGCAAAACTCCTCATAACAGGATGAACACTGCACCATATGTTTTTTTGCCTCCAGCAGATCATCCGAAAGTATTTTTCGGTTTAAATAAAAATATGTCAATTTGTTAATCTGTTCTTGTGTCAAATGCTCCATATCCCTGTCACCTCCACTCATCCGATTTCTACTTGTCTAAAGTATAAATAATCTTTTCTGCCCTTCCCACAGCCAGCTTTCGAAACTCTTTATCTCTGCACATTCTTCTTTTGGTATCTTCATATAATCGCATTTCAACTCTGGCTGGCCAATTCTTAATACGTAATCTTTGAAATTCATCTGTGATCACAATATCCTTTACCTTTTTCCCATTATACTGTCTGATCAATGCCTGTAAAAATGATGTTCCCCATGCAAAAGGCATCCCCACGATCGGCTCCTGTTGATATAACTTTTCAAACTCCTCACATAGAAATCCGGTTGTCTGTTCATTCATCGCTTCCATAGCCCACTTCAGTAAAGTGGAACTATTTCTGCTGATCTCTCCACCTATTTTGTCTTCACGAAACCAGGATTTTCCCTGTCCCCTTGCTGACATACGATTGATATTTTCCTTAAACAAGGTATCACTGCTTTCCTTAAACATCATCGGTAATAAAGATGTATAACAATATGTTATCATCTGATATGGAATTTCTTTATTGTCGCTCAATGCCTGTCTAAAAAAATCCAATACTTTTTTATCCGATTCCCATTCTTCCTTTTCCAGCACATCCATTAAAACATCCGATAAGATATTTTCCTCTTGATTTTTTCTGGCATTTATTTTTTCGATATCATCAGATTCATTATTTTTGAATTGTGTTTTTTGCGAATATGTTTTGTTTTTATTTAAAACATGATGATATGCATGAAAAACTACATTGTGCAACAACCCAAATATTCCTTTAGTCAATACAGATTCCTGTAATCCCCTTATGCACATTTTAAAAAAATCCTCACATGCCTGATCCAAAATAATATCCGCATAATCCGATGTCCAGCATGATTGCTTGGCATAACCTGCTGCTAAATCATAAAATTTATAATAAATCACCCGGCAAACAACGTCCATTGCTTCCGGATCATTACGCATAAGGTCTTTTGCTAAATTGTTTACAACTTCTACCGGATCATCCCCATCATGAATCACTGCCAGATATCTTTCCCGATAGAAAGCTTTTGAATCTTGAATCATAATTTTGCTCCTTTGTATATTCTTTCACCATTGCAAAGTATTTTCTCATACAAACTTCAAATAGAACTTCTTTATTTTTATAAAAATGTTTTTGATACCAATAGTCAATATCTTGAATAATGAATTTCTGCCATATTCTGCATTCGTGCAATTCTGTCATCTGAAGACGGATGCGTTGAATATAAAGCTTTCAATATCCCATTATTCGGATTAGAACACAATGCATTATCCAATACATATGCTAATTCCCTTCCAAACCCAATTTTGCACGCATACTCATCTGCAACATATTCATTTTTTCTCATTGACCACATTAAAAATAACATACAAAATTTTGTCCATAACCAAATTATTCCTACAGATATACTTGATATTATGGCAGTCAAAATACTCGCCCAAAAATTTCTAGTAACTACTCCGACCACTAAACTTACAACCATCGTTATGATCCAACATGTAATTCGAATGATATATAAACATCCAAAAATGAATATATTTCCTCCCCCTATCAATAGTTGGATTATTGTATGCCCATATGCCAAATGTCCAACTTCATGTGCTAAAACTCCCATAATTTCATCATCTGAACACTGCAACAGACCTTCTGTTACACAAATTGTTCGTCTACCAATTGCATATGCATTTGCTGCCTGATCATAAATTATTTTCAATTTTATGTAGTCGACCATATCTGGAGTTTCATTCTTTGCCTTACTATAAACCACTTCTAACAAAGGAATCAGTCTTATTTTAAAATCTTTTCGTTTAATCTCCCTTGCACCAACCAAAACTGCTAATCCCCATTCTCCAACAGGTGACAAACTAATAAGTACCGTACACACATAAACACATACTAATGGTATTGCATTTTTAACATTTATCCCATCAGGGCAAAAAAACATAAGTATTATGCCCATATTTAATACAAAAAAGAATAATGTCCCCAGATTTTCCAATCGAAATATTCGCCCTAATCTATGCCAGATATCCATCATATCACCTCTTGTCTCAATGTATAATTATCTTATTGAAATAACTTCGCTATATCTAATATAGATATTTATCATTTATTTCAACCCCAAGAATTTCCATTAAATTATCATGTTTAGAATCTATACATTTTTTCATTGCGTCTTTTATATCATCACTCGAAATGCTATCAGGTAACATTTCTGTTGGTACAATATGATTAAAGATTTTTTTATAATCCTCTTCTAATTTGTAATATTCTTCATCTATTTTTGGTTCAGGCGTATCTAAAAAAGCCTGCATAAAATCTGAAACTTTTTTTTCTGTGTCCATATTATTTACCTACCTTTCTAAATTTCTAACATATTGTTCCGGTTGAATAGACTCTATCATTGTGGAAAAATATGCAAAAGCCGTTGGGAAAAAATGAGCTAACAATGCAAGTTTTTCTTCTCCTCCCATAGATGCTTCAAAAAAATGTGCAAAGGCCTCTGCCTGAAGGGTTCCGGGTCTCGCCCAATATTCCCTTGTGTGTCCATATCTTCCATGTAATTGTCCGTTCGTCGTTGCATCAATTAAATCCGAAAAAGAATGTGCCTCATTAGAATATATTCTTCTCAAAAAAGAATGTTGTTGCCCCGCTGACATCCTATTAAATAATTGCAAAACCCGCTGTCCGTCTTCAACTAATGCTCTTCCAAATTCTGGACTATTAGACAAATTTCCTCTATATCCCGTTGAAGCATGATCAATCATATGCCCCAATTCATGAAAATAGGTTGTTCCTGCACCTTTCGGATTAGACATATCCGAAGTTGCATTATAATATACACCTCGTCTATGCCCCTCATAATTCATAGGAAAATAATGTTGTATCTGATTAGTCGGAAGTTCTGCATCCTGTATCATCAATTGATTCGCAAAATAATCAAATACTCTTCTAACACTTGTTTCTCCCCTGTCATGTCTATCTGAAACTACATTGAGGTAATCCTCAGAAACCTTTCCTCTAGTCAATACCCCTAGACAATATTGATAAGATTGATGATTTACTCCTCCCAATGCCGTTGTTCTTAAATTTTGCACAAAAGAATTGTCAGATAACATACTACCATTGCTATCAATATAAACATTATCATATTCCTGAATACTTTTAGCAAGAGTACATACATATTTTTCTCCTTTTAACATAATATTCAAAATATCATTTAATGCTTTCCTGCAATCATAAATAAGATCCCCTAGTTCTTTATATTTCTTATCATTCCAAGTCTCTCCTAATTGTTGATAAATTCTCTTCATATTGCTTTCAGTTTTCTCTATACTGCTAATAGCAATTTTCATATTATCAACTATTTGCAATAATTCATCTAAATCTGTATTAATATTACTCAAATATCCACCTCCTCTCTCATGCATACGTTCCCTTTTTATATAATATATGGGTAACTATAAATCAGCTAAACAATTCTTTTATTTCTGATATAGTCGGTGTAATATATGGTTTCATTTGGAATGTATTCCTTACTCCATCAGTAAAATAAACGGTATTATCTCTAAGTCCTGATACAGACACATTCTCAATTAAATTATCTGCTTCATTTCCACCAAGTGAAAAAATAATTCTTTCTGGAAATTTTGTGAGCACATTTTCACCATAATACATTGTTTCTCTTACCGTCTGATATTCCAATGATGTAATTACAAAATGAATATCTAATCCAGAACCATCTTCTATCATTTTTACAAGTTTTTCACCAGTAGACAAATTATCACCATTATTTTTCTCTGCAAACATATTATTGATTGCAGCAAACGGATCTGCCGAATTTTCTATCGGCTCCACTACCTCATCATCGATATATTCACTTTCATCAAAAATTTCTCCCTTAAGCATAGATTTTATAATATCCAAAAATTGTAGATTTTTTATAACAATAAATATCACTTCACTACTATTTTGTTTTTTCTTCTCTTGATATTTTTTAAACACTTCTCTAATAAAGTGTAAAATATCAGAACGATTCTGTGCATTATAAAATCTATTTGTTTTTTCAGCTAATGCAGCATATATATCTTTTGATGAATCTTCGCCAACAAATACATCCCCATCTATACAATAAACTTTTGCATTTTTATTTAACAAAGCAGATATTATATAATTATTAGAAACTGTATTTGCCATTTGCTCATTCACACCACAAACTAAAAGATTATGTTTTTTCTTTCTATCAATGGAAATAGCAAATGGTGGTGCTACCTTAATTAAAGTACCCATATGAATCTGAACAGGACTTTCTTCCGTAACACCAATATTTGTATCACAAAAATAATCTATAAGTTTAACAGTTCTACCGCCTTCAAAAGTCTGAAGATTATATGACACATCTGCAAATTGTTCACTTATAAGATGTAAATACTCCTTCTGAGTATCATCATCACAATATGCTGCTCTAAATCCTATATTCGCTAATTCTGTATAATCTAAATTCATAACAGCCGTTCCAATAGGACCTTTCATCATTGAAAGTGCTTTTGTATCATTTTCATCTGAGAAAAGATATCTTGCATCACTTTCTCCACATTTTAATCCTACACGTATTCGCATTTGTTCAATAGTGCCATGTGACAATGTTAAATCTGAAATAACTTTTGTTGACTGTGTTGCCATCAATAAATGAATTCCAAATGCTCTACCTTCTGTAACAAGTCTCTTTGTAAGTTCCGCACAATTCATTGCCACTTTTCTATTTGTAGAATCATTAAATAAAATTTGAAACTCATCCATAATTACAAGTATTCTAGGCAGGGGCAATCCAGTCTCTTGCGTATATCCTTTTAAGCTAGTCTGCCCTGCTTCTTTAAACAATTTTCCTCTTTCTTCCATTTCTTTTACAAGATTTTCAAGAATACTTTCTCCAAACTCCTGCATTGCATCCAATGCCAATAATTGAATATGAGGCAACCTCTCAGATTCATATATTTTAAATTCAGTACCACTTTTAAAATCCATTAAATAAAGATGTAACTGATCCGGTCTATAATGTAACATGCTACTCATAATCAATGTGTGTAATAATGTCGACTTACCGGATCCAGTAGCTCCTGCTATCAATCCGTGATGAGAAGCCCCTTCTCCAATAATCATATTTACAATGGAATCTCCATCACCTATTCCAATTGGAATAGACAAAGATTTTGTCGAACTTTTCGAGAACAAATCTTTAGACAAAATATCTCTAAAAGACAATCCTTTCTTTTTAATATTTTCACTCTTTTCATGATATTCCTTAACAAACTTTTCAATTGTACAATTATTTAGCGGCTCAGGAATATTAATTTTTAAATTATATGGTAACAACTTATACTGGTTATCCTTATATTCAATAGTTGTACAATATTTCATTATTACATTTAAATGTTCATTAATATTTTCATACCTCGAAAAAATAATATCAGGATTGTAACAAATTATTGTAAACACACCGCACTTATTACCATTTCTCAAAATATTTTTTAACAATTCAAGACTTCTGCTATCCATTCCTCCTGGAAAATCATAAAAAATGAGCAACTTGATAGATTCTGCTCTATTAGGTGTATTTTCATTATAATCTAATATATCCATATATTTATTTCCAAGCTTTTCTTGTATAAATTCATCAATCTGGTCATTAATTTCTACAAGTTTATTTATAATATCTTCTTGACTTGTATATATCTTCTGGTCAAAAACATCCGGACAACTTTTTCGAAAATCTAGAAATGGAATTACACTATTCCCATGTTGTACATTATCAAATATACATATATTTACCTTTGTTACTGGTAAAAATGATAAAAAGCTCCATATAATATGGTGCGTAAATGAACATATATTTTTTGCTACTGCCTCTGGAGCATTTGCAAATATATTGAAGATATTTTTCAAATCAAAGGTTAAAGGCAATTCAACAAATCCTACCTCTTCATCACTTATTTCTTCCACACCAAAAGATTCTACTATTTGTTGGTATCCAACACTATCCGAAAAAACATCCGTTGGATAATATACTGTTCCAAGAATAATACTTCCCGGAAATGTAATATCAATTTTAGGCACTTGTGAGTAATTTTTCTCATATACCTCCATCCTATTTTGAATAGCTAATATAGAACTTTTCAAAGCTACCATATCTTTTGCATCTGCTAATTTTTTTATTAATGGCGAAAATACAATTCCACGATTTTGAATCCCCTCAAAAATCAACATATACTTACCCAAAAATTTCGAAAAATCATTTTTTTCAGGCATCGGATAATATTGCAATGGTAATCCACTTATTGAAAAAGAATTATCTCTTTGAACAATAATTGTTGATAACTCCATTATCGACCTTATACTCTGTTCAAATTCAGTTGAATGCCGCTCTCCTACAGCTTCAAAATAGGAAATCATAGTAATAATTCCACATTTTGCTCCATTCCTCAGAATATTTCTCAACTCACCCAATGTTCTCTCATCGAATCCTTTAGGAAAATCATATAATACAATAAATTCTACCCTAGGATTATATTCCTCATGCTCTGATGCATAATCAAATATGTTGTCATATTGATTTCCTAATCTATTCTGTAGCATATCCTCTATATACTCATTTAAGGAAGAAATTTTTAAAGTAATATCTTCTTTCGTTATATATATTTTATCATTAAATAATTCAGGTAATTTTTTCTTCGCCTCAAAATATGGAGTAATACTATTTCCATGATTTTCCGGATCAATAATACTATATACCAGCTTCGAAACTGGTACGGTTGATAATAACCCAAACATTACTGAATGCATAAATTCTTCTATCTTAATTTGATTGCGGATCTCATTAGCTATAAACCATACAGGTGCATCATATAACAATGCAGCAATAGGGAAACGAATAGCTCCATTTGTGACAATTTTTCTGCATTTATCTTTTATCACTGATGATACAATCTGTGATTGAACAAAATAATCTACAGGATATTCAACGTACATCATATTATATAATTCATCAATTAATACATTTGTTGAATTCACTTTATATACTGAAGCATCATATCTGTTCATTACAAGAGCCAAATAATCCACAAATTTATCTGGCAGAATAGTATCCAATTCTGTACAAATTTTATCTGCAACCTCATCTAGTGTGACAAGATGTTTATTTTCAAAATCTGCTATTTCATTCTTTTGTCTTGCTATAATAATATCCTTCTGTGTAAAATAATCATCTCTTACTGCGTCCAGTTCTTCTTCTGTGACATTCGGAAGTTCCGCATCAATCTCCTTTTTTAAGGAATTGATTGTATTTTTTAGTATAATTAATTCCTCATAATCTTTTTTTCTTTGAGCTGAAAACAAATAGTTTAATCCATTAATCAATCCTGGCAGTATATCATCTGAATATTTTCTGAACAAAGCATTAAATTCTTTCTGAATTTTTTCCATTGCTCCAAAATAATCTTTTACTTCTTCATAATTTGAGCTGGTTTTATTCGATAAAAGTTCCTCTCTCTTCTTCTTTGTTTTCACATAATATTTATCGATACCTGATAATTTTTCATCCAATTTTGTAACGTCTTCTAAAATCTGTGCTGCATCACTAATAACTTTCTGAGACCTACTCTTTATAGATGCACCCAAGTCCTGATAATTCTTTTCTAGTGAAGATATAGTATTTGTATGACGCAATTGAATATTTTGCTTTTCCTGCTCATAACTATTCTGAGTAGCAATAATTATGTTTTCAGCACAATCTGCAAATACATTAATATCTGCAATTAACGATAATATTTCACTTTGAGATATTGCCTTCATTTGGATCTTCCTTTCTTCAACTCTGTTAAGACTTAACTATTTCTCTTCAAACTCATATTTACAAGTACACCCTGCTTTACACTTTTCTTTAGAAAAATCTACCACTAACGATGTAGTTATTTGCAATGGATAACTAAAAATCCCAACCATTTCACCACCAATTTCAGGATTACTTGTATTACAAATTACTGTATACTGCTTTAAATCGTTTAAAACTCTAGGAATATAATCACTATTAGTACGATTTAACATATCAATAATAATCTTGATTCCCACAGTTGTAATATAATTAATATCAACAGAAATTCCCGGTTCAAATTTTATTCCTTCGGTGGATTCCTGATTAGAATATACATGGTGATTTGCTTCTGCTCTTGCACTAATATTTCCCCCTTCTCCTAATGCACACTCGTAACAAGGCATTTGCTCATCTGGTATATGATAAAATATTTCACCTGCATATGCTCTTTCCCAAAATCCAATAGAAATAAAATATGCATCATAATAAATACTAATTCTATTTGCATATACATCGGCAGTTCTATTATCTGCACACCCCACAAAAACGGTATCACCTTTGACACAAAAATCATCTAACATGCTCTTAGGAAGATTTTGAACTATTCCCTCAAACTTAGAAATCTGAATATTAGGGTTAATATTTAGCAACTTTCTTTCCAACGCATTGATTTTCAAATCACCAACATCCTCTATGCCACACTGATGTCTGCATATATTGTGATACTCAATAATATCAGGATCTGAAAGCAAAAAATGGGATACTCCTGCACGAGCTAATTCCATAGCCACTAAACTCCCCACAGATCCACACCCTAGGATTACCACCCTCTTTTTATTCATTTTATCCGTTTCAAGTATTCCTTTGTTTCTTGAGAAAATGCTTTGATACAAACCATACGACTCTACTTTAATTTCTTTACCATCAAAATAAAAAGTTAACTTTCCTTCCTTAGGTAAAGCTGCTAACCCCTTTTCCGGAATGTTACTATTTTTATCCAAAACGACTCCTAACACTTCTCCTCTATTTGACAATTTTTCAGGAAAGACATTAAAAATATATGTTTCATCAAAATATTTTCCGTATAATTTTCTAACAGATGTATCATTGAGTTGCTCCTCAGAAATAAATACAGTTTTCTCTATTTCATCATTAAAAAAATTTTGCATTTAATCATCTCCATTTCTATCAAAATGTACCAATCTAAACACTCCATCTATAATTTTTCTTGTCTCCGATATTTCAGCATTAACGCTATGGTTTTCCTCTATTGTATTGCAGTTATTTTTTTCGTTAAATACAATATGATATAAATTTTCAAACAGTCCATCTTCATACACATAACTTTTGCCGTTATACAAAAATAAAATTTTCTTATCCGCCTCATCATATAAAAAAATCAGTTTATTTACACCATTTACTGTATCCTGCACTAATGCCAATACCCCATCATTTTGTACAATTGACATTTCAATGCCTATATCTTCTGACATAAAACTAATATCAGCAACTACAGAATCTATTAGAATGTTTTTTATTTTATCAACATTTCCTGATAGCTTGCTAACCCGCTTTTTTATCTCCCTATCTTTAAATTTAGGTGCAAGCAGCTTTATAAAAGATTTCAAGCTAATTGAACGATGAAGTTCTTCTTGATCCTTGGACTCTTGAATTCCATACATCAATTTTTCATAACATTCAGAAGTCTTAAGCTTTAAATATTTTTCTGGTATTAAATTATCTCCAACAACATATGCAATTTTTTCATATTTGCAAGGTCTTCCAACATGATACATTGTCACCCTGAATTTTGGATCAATATTGACAAGTGCTGATATAGCTCCATATGGTCTCATTTGAGCATATTTTGCATTTGTCCCATTGTCAGTTGTTGAGAATATATCAAACGAGCCCGGATGTCTATGCCATAGACCTATTAATTCCAGCTTTTGTTCATATAGATTTGCTATTTTATTTATTAAATGCTGCGTATATTTCTGATCATACTCAAAATATGCAACCTCAAAAATAGATTTGGGACCAGGATCAATAGCCTCAATTATATACCATGTACCTCTTTCAAATGCCCCTAAAAATAAACCGCCTGTTTCAGTCAATATTTTTTCTGTAGTTTCAGCCATTACCGCAGCATATGCTCTATTCGAAAAGACTACATTCATGACTTGTTTACCTCCATATAAAAATATGAAATGCCTGACTTAAAATTTTAAATCAGGCATCTCATCCATTAATAATTTCCCTCTAATGCAACGTCATCTTCTATTTCACCATTAAGCCACATTTCGCAGAGCATTATCCATTTGCATGCCCAGCTCAAAGCTGACGCTGCTGATGTTGAATATGTTTGTCCCGACTTAAAATATTTCGGATCTGCTGTACAAATAAAATATTCTTCATTTCTACCAAAGTTATCTCTGTAAATATGTGGTAAGCCAAGTCCAAACCCATGTGCTGCTGCATTTTCATAGGAACCATATGTTTGTTCCATTAATGGCATTGTTTTCTGTGCAATATCCTTTAATCTTGGTGATACAGGTAATATTTGCACAGAACCACCATACTCATTCTGCCCAGCATGCGGATGTGTATTCTTATAGATCAGCATTAAATCCCATACCATACCATCTTTACCAGTAGGTTGAACTTTTCCTCTCCAATACAATCTACCTGAACCATCCTGTAACTGATCAATTTTAAAAGAAGGAAAAAATTTCTGCATAGCAGCAACTTCCGCTTGATATAATTGAGGATCATTTTGATACCAATAAAAACCCATATATTAATCCTCCTTTGCCAATTTTCCATTTGGAACTTGAATACCTGACAGTCCATTATCCTGCATATCATCTTTTGTTCCTACTTCACCTGTAGGAGTTACAACAACAGGTTCTCCCTGTCGAAGTGCCTCTGCCAGTGCTCTTCGACGTGCAGTGACTGCATCATTATTTGTATTTTCATTATCCATGTCTCATTCCTCCAATAATACTTTTATTAATTATGCTGCTTTATGAAAATCTCTAATAATTTCTCCATGTTCATTAATCATCGTTGTAGCCTGACGAAGAGCTTCATCAGCTACATTCTCTCCATCATCTCTTACAGATTGTGCATAGGTATTATTATAGAGTTCACTACCTTCATTCATAAGAGTTTCAAGATCAACACCCTTATTCTGACTACGGACAAGAGTATATTCCATATAGTCTTTCATCCGTTGCAAAGCCTGTGTATCTGCTTCGATAAATCCTGCTGTTCTTTTTAAATAAATTATGTACTGTACAGTTTGTGACAATGTAATCCAAATACATTTAAACACAATTACAATTATATTGAATATAATTGACAGTATCGTCAACCAGCCGAATTGACCTGCAAGTGCAATTTTAATACTATCCCATACCAATGAAAAAAAAGCTTTTATTGCACTGAGAAATACTCCACCGATACAGGCATAAATCAATCCAGCAATAAACCCAGAACCAATATCCCCTGAACTTATTCCAGATGACATTCCTAAAATAAAACCAATTACCATTCCGATAATTTGAAGAACAAACTGTCCTTTTACTATGTTCTTATTCGCTGTGAGTTCAGAAATATTGTTTGATACAATCTGCTCACAACAATCATAACACAGTGTTTTATCGGCATATTCACCTATAGCTACAGTATACGCTTTCGCACAATCTTTACATACATATTTTCCACATCTTGCACACTGTGCTGCAGCGGGTTCGTTTGTATGATGATAACACACTGGTCCATTATGCTCATTCTTTGGCGGTGTAAACGTTGGTGTTTTTGGTGGTGTAAATGTAGGAATTGTTCCATTCTGTCCCATTTTTAGTCCTCCTAAGTATTAAATTTCAATTTGCTATATTTACTTTGTTATATTGTTCTAATGACATAGCTAGCTTTTCCAGTTTAGGTAATGCATCATTTAACGTATCTATTGGTGTAGCTGTTAATCGTGCTATCTTTTGCATAAGCATATTAAATTGTGCAGCTTTTGTATCATCCCATTTTTCAGTTGCAGACATACCTGTTTTTATGCCATTGCTTATTTTTTCAATATCTTTTATCGTATTTGAAATTTCTTTTTTCATTTGCCTGATAGTCTCAGGTGAAGCTTTTACTGCCATTAATAAGCACCTCCTTATAAATTTGTAGACTCATATTCTTGTATAGCAGCCAATAAATCCTGTAGATTACTCATGCAATCTTGTAGTTCACTAATTGGTTCTGTTAATGCACTGCAACATTCTTCTATGATTCCTCCCAAAGCAGCATACTTCTGATCCTTCCATCCGCCCGAACCAGCCTGTTGATAACTGCGTTGCAAACCACTAGAGGCAGTTTGCAATTCATGAATTGATGTCTTACAACATCCAATGCCACCTTGAATAGCTGAACTCTCTACTAAAACTCCACTAGACATTCTAATCCCTCCTTGTAATAGTATAAATTTATGTTATGATTTCTAAATCAAAATCATCAAATTGATGTTGCCATATACCCATCTATGCTTTCTATACACTGTTCAATTGCATTTTTATTACGTTGGGTAACATTTTCGGAAGATGTTTCAAATTTCTGAGTTGCTGAAACATATGCATTTAAGTCATCCTCCATTTTTTTATAAGCTTTGTTTAGTCTGTCTAATTTATTTTTTTGTAAATTATATCTATTTTTTTGAACAGATAAATCTGTCCTTAAGTCCTCTCTTTGATGTTCCAAATTTTTTTCTCTACTTTGAAATTCTATTTTTCTTTTTTCTGCATCATTTAAAGAATTTTTGTTTTCAGACAATTCTCGTCTGCTATGTAAAATTTCATTTTCTAATGAAGAGATCTCATTTTGTAGTCGTAATCCATCATCTTCATCATCCACTAATTGCCGATTCAAAACCATTTTCTGTTCTTCCATCGCATTGATGTGTGATTCAATATACATACTCCTTTCATCAAAAAACAATATATTTTTTTCTAATTTGCCTATTTTATTTTTAATCTGACGCAACTCTTCTTCAGTATGGTAAATATTATCTTCTATTTTTTTTATATTTGTTTCCATATTTAATGCAACATTTTCCGTAGCAGATATTTTTGATTTTCCATCAGCCATAATACTCTCGGCTATATTTTTACTTTTTGCAGAAATATCACTTATATCAGTTTGGAAATTTGAAATAGCTGTTTTCACAATATTTAATGCTTCAATTGATACCTCAATCATATAAACCATCCTCTAATATTTTTCATTTGCTATTTGATTCAATTTTTTAATAGATACACCACAATTATCTCCTGCAATAATTACATTTTTAGATTGATTTGCAATATTAGAAACGGATAATGATAATTCAGAATATTTCGGATCATTCCATAACGTTTCTGCTTTTCCTATTTCTCTGCTCAATTTCATTACAGAACTTTTAAACAATTCAATCTCTTTAACTATAGTTTCATCATCCATATTTTTCTTTTATCTCCTATCTTCTCCATTTTTGCTTTTTCAATAGGATTCAAGAATATAGTTAATTCTCACATGAAATCAACTATATTTTATCCACATAATGATTATTATGTTTTTTGGTCTATTACTGTTGAACTATAAAATCAAAAAAAATATATATACACACAATGCGTACAAAATTAGAAACACAACGAAAAAAACTAAAAAAGATTGCATAATCAAGTAGATAATGATATACTTATAAAAATAAATCTTTAATAGTTTTTATAGAATTTTATTTTACTCTAAAATAGAGACTTGATTTTAAATTTATATACCTATTATTAGTATGTTATATAAAATAATAGTTAGGGCAAGATATATTATATATATAATAATCATTATGTAGATTTCAATTATCTATCAGCAAATTTAATTTTTCTAACTGTCTTCGATATTCTATATAAGATTCTTTTAGATATATTCTCGTTGTTTCAATACTATTGTGTCCCAGAATATCAGCCAATTTAGCTATATCCTTATAAAACATATAAAAAGTCCTCGCAAATAAATGACGTAAGTTGTGTGGAAAAACTTTTGTTTGATCCACTTTTGCATCACAACAAAGCTTTTTCATCTCACGCCATATCCATGTACGATCTACTGAATTTCCTCTTGAAGTCTGAAATACTGCACCATTTTTAATGCCCTGCATTCGAATATATCTCAACAAACGAACCTGTAAACTTCTTGGCAATAGTACCTGTCTTTCTTTTCCTTTATTATATATAACAGCCATTCCTCTTTTTACTGAGGAAACAGTGACAGACGATAATTCACTCACCCGAATTCCGGTCGCACAAATTGTCTGTATGATCATTCCTATACGAACCTTTCCTTTATCCATAGCTATTTTTACTAATTGTTTGTATTCCTGCTTTGTCAACTCTCTATTTTCCGGCATAAAGGTCTCTTTTTGCAATTTGAACGTTTTAACCTTAAACTCAAACCATCCTATAAAATCAAAAAAACGATTTGCTGCGACTAAAAATGAATTAATACTACTTGTTTTATAATCAGTAACTTTTCGCAAATACTCCTTATATTGAATAACAAGCAGTTTGCTTATTTCTCTATTGTCAGCAAATTCCATTAATTTCTTTAGATCGCATATATATTTTTGTATTGTTGCTTTGCTTTTTTCCTGTTCATAAAGATAAATTTGATATTTTTCCAATAATTCCTTCGTGATAATATTTTTCATAGTAAATGCCTCCGTAAATTAACAGGCAGATTCTGTAGCGCTTAACATAATCTGCTCTTTATGATTGTCTGTTACTATTTAAAAATATCATAAATGATCAAAAAGCTTCAAAATTATATATATTCCTTAAAACAAAAAAGAACCAATCAAAAATCGACTGGTTCTAGTCTCTCTAAAAACTTATTATAACTTACTTTGATAATTTTCCAATTGATGAAAAATTCCAATTACATTGACAACATCTGCTGTCACATCAAAAATGATGATATAATTCATTTGCGGCACAATGGCTTCGCGATATCCTTTCTTGGCAAGATATTCATCTTTGCATTCCAGAAATTGATATGGATTAAACTCCAATCTTTCATAAATATTATTGATACCATCCAATAGATGTCTAGCAGCCTGTTTATTATTCAGGCGGTCAATCAAATGATATATATGATGATCAAGTAATTCATCAGCATATTCTGTAATATTCAATTTATAAGCCATACTTTTTCCTCATTTCTCCTAGTGCAGCTTTGGCATCTTTTACCTGACCTGCTTCTATCTGCTTTTCAGAAATTTCAATATCTCTATACAAATTAATTTTTCCCATCATTGTCTCATAACTTTCCATGCTCATAATAACCATATCACCATAACCATTTTTTGTTACATAGATCGGTTCCTCCATCTTATGACACATATCAGAAATTTCTGATGTATTTTTTAAATCTTTAATCGGAATAATCTGTGGCATAATATACACCTCCTTATCTATGGATTAATTATACCATAATTATACCCTGTTTCAACCCATTTATTATTACTTCCAATCATTTTCCCACAAAAAAAAGACGATAGCCTCTAACTATCGTCCTCTGAATGCACCAGGTGGGATTTGAACCCACACAGTGTTGCCACCGACGGATTTTGAGTCCGTTGCGTCTGCCGTTCCGCCACTAGTGCATGCTGTGTCACAACAAAAAATATATTATCATACATAATGGAACTTGTCAACTGCCTGATGGCATTTTCCCATCTGTTTTATGAGCCGTTTTTCCACCTGTTTTATACATAAAAAGCTGTTTTTATCAGCACTACGCATGAGATTTATCATATAATAAACATTTCTGCCATCTTGACAATAAAAGCGACTGCACTCGCACCTACCGCAACAGTCAAAAGTCCTTTCTTAGCAAATGCCAATACCAAAGCGACGATTGTTCCGGCAATTGCAGAGACCAGTCCGTTGGTTGAAAAAATAATAGCCGGAAAGGTCATCGCCCCCAGGACAGCATAAGGTACATATGTCAAAAAGGAACGGATAAATACGTTTTTGACCTCACCTTTGCATAACACAAACGGAATTGCACGGATCAGATAAGTAACGCCCGCCATCACTGCTAAATAGATAAAAAATAAAACCGTATCCATAATATTCTCCTTTTGTAAATTTATCCTATCTGTTCTTCCTGTTCCATTGCTTCCATCTCTTCTTCCGATGGCACCGGATACAGCCATGCTCCGATCGCGGATGCCACAACCGCGCAGATAATAACAACAAATCCCGATGAAAGCTTACAAAGAACCGGAAGCCATTTAAACGCACAACTCATCGCTGCCGCGATCAATATGACAAATAAAAAGCGATAATTTTCTTTTGCTTTCGGTATAATGATTGCTAAAAACATTCCATAAATGGCAATTCCCAAGGCATCTGACAAAACAGCCGGCAAAACACTTCCAAGTAACGCCCCCATTACTGTTCCAACTGCCCAGCCAAGATAGGGAACAATGATCAGTCCGGATAAATACCGGCGGTCTACTTTTCCTTTCCGACTCATGGCAACCGCAAAAATTTCATCTGTAATACCGACTCCGGTAATAAAACGCCATGGTGTATTTAATGACTTATCTACTTTCTGCGATAAGGATAATGCCATCAATGCATAACGCAGATTGATCACGAATTGTGAAAGTGCCATCTCAATAAAAGCACCTCCAGCAACCATAATGTCCAATCCTGCAAACTGTCCGGCAGATGTAATACATGTCATAGAGATCAGGACAGCCTGCCACCAGCTCATCCCGACGTTTACAGCCATCAATCCAAATGTAAAACTAACCGAGACATAACCTAATGCGATTGGAATTCCATCTTGCATTCCTTCTTTTAATGACTTCATCCTTCCCACTCCTCACTATTTCTTTCCTATCTTCTGATAATACCTTACACTGCTCTTTTATATTTTTTATAAGATCACGACGCAAAAGAAAAGCACCGTATAGCTATTGCTACGATGCTTTCCTGAAAATCATAGAATCATTCTCAATCTTCTATCAAATAATTAACCAATAATTCTTCTTGCACATGCCGGTGTTCTGTATCTGTAGTTAGAAATCTTGATACCGTCTTTCTTATTACTAGCATGAACAACACGTCCACCACCGATATACATAGCAACGTGACCAATACTTCCACCATTGCGATAGAAAATCAAATCTCCCGGCTGTAAGTTTGAAAAACTTACGCTTCTACCACAACCTGCCTGTGCACCCGATGAATGTGGCAAGCTATATCCAAACTGTGCATAAACAGCCATCGTAAATCCGGAACAGTCTGCACCATTTGTAAGACTTGAGCCGCCCCATACATATGGATTACCAACAAACTTCGTTGCATAGGATGCAATCGAAGAACCTGATCCACTGCTTGATACAGATGGACTGCTCGAACGTCTGCTTGAGCTTGAACTGCTTGATGAACTTGAGCGTCTGCTTGAGCTTGAACTTGAACGTCTGCTTGACGAACTTGAACTGCTTGATGAGCTTGAACGTCTGCTTGATGAACTTGAGCTGCTTGACGAAGACGAACTGCTTGATGATGCACTCTGTCTTTCTCTTGCAAGTTCTTCCAAACGCTGCTGTTCAGCTTCTTCGGCTGCCTTCTTACGACGAGCCTCGGCTTCTTCTTCTTCAATAGAAACAGCCTTTTTAAAACGAACTCTTGTATTCACAAACTCTTTTGCAATATATCCTTTGACACCTTCATCAATCTCTACTTTATACCAATTATCGCTTTCACCAAGGATTTCATACTTTTCATCCTCAGGAATCTGTGTAATGATCGTTGAAGTTGTACTCTTCTTAGAACGGACATTTAATGTAATGACACCTTTCTTTAAGAACGCATATGCTGTGCCATATTTTCCTGCTAACTTCTGAGCATCTGCACCAATAGCAAGAAGATCCTTACGAATATAACCTGTAACAGAGCCGGATGAAATCTTAACCCATCCATTCTTTTCACTTAAAATCTCTGCTGAGGAACCTTTATAAAGTTTTCCGACGATTTTACTGTCTGTATTTGGCTTCTTACGGATATTTACATAATCACTTGCGGTTGAAATACCAAGATTTCTAAACTGCTTTGCAACTGATTCTTCTTTTCTCTGCTCTTCTGTCTGAGCTGCCTGTGCTGCCTGCGTTGCAGCAGGATCTGCTGTCTGTGCAGCCTGAGCATTCTGTGCAGCATCTACTGCGGCATCCGTTGCCGGAACAGCACCTGCTTCTACACTTGCTGTTGCAACAGGATCTGCTGCTTGTGCTTCCTGCTCCTCCTGTGCTACGTTCTCTAAATAATATTTATCAAGCGACAAGGAAAGACCTGCCATTTCTGTTTCCTGACCGTAACTTGCAGCATCCGCATTATCACTAACACTTGTATATGTAGCTAATGATAATGTAACGGCTGTGCCGAAAATAGCAGCATTTCTTATCCAACGTGTCTTTAACATAATAACCCTCCATAAAAATTTGAAACACTAAATGAATTCTAGCGATCTGTGTAATACATACAATGTCATAACATTGCCGATCGATTTATTCTATGAACATTTTTGTTTCATAAAATATTACGAATTTATTACACATCAAAAATAATTATAACAAGGTCTCCCTTCATTGTCAACCCACCCGCCAGAAGTTTTATCTAAACGAATGCCTTAATTTATGGGACTTTTTCGTCATATTCCATTTATTGGATGATTATTCTTCATACCGAAATTTTTTCTACGATCGTAGAATTTTCTGTAATATTTTATCCGGATCAGATTATCACACATTTATTTACATTTTATTATTTGATCGCGATCGCTTCTACTTCAATAGCAACATCTTTTGGAATCTTTGCAACCTGTACACAGGATCTTGCAGGATACGGTGCCACAAAATAGTCTTCATAAATAGCATTGATCTTTGTAAAATCATCCATATCTTTAATAAATACAACTGTTTTTACTACTTTTTCCATAGAAGATCCTGAAGCTTCTACTAAAGCCTTTAAATTCGAAAAAGCCTGTTTTGCCTGTTCTTCAACAGAACCGGTTACCAATTCTCCTGTAGCAGGATTGATTGGGATCATGCCTGATGTATATACCATATTATTTACTTCAATTGCCTGTGAATACGGTCCGATTGCTGCCGGTGCATTTTTTGTACTAATCTCTTTTTTCATTATTTACCTCTTTTCTGCGTCTGCGTCAAAACGCTCATACTGTTTTGTTACTCTACATTAGTATAACATTCTTTCTTCTTTTTTCAACCGGACTGCTTTTCAATACGCCATTATCTATGAGTCATTATCGCAACAAACTTATCTTTATAAAACTATATAAATATGATATAATAGCTTCAAAATGAAGCATGCTTCGAATTCATGATATAATAACAACAAAATCCAAGCGTTACACACTTGCAGCACTTTGTGCTGTATTTGATTTTGTCCTTCATGAATTCCGCATAGGAAAGCCAGCTCTCCTGTGTTGCGAATTCATGATATTGTATTGAAGATAATACAACAACCGGATATACTCTCGGAATTTTCTAAATGAAAAATTTCGAGAATACATCCGGACAGAACGGAGGTAATAATGACACAAAAAATCGAACTGGGTAAATATCAGGAACTGATCGTTACAAAGAAAACAGATTTCGGTGTATTCTTAAACACACCAACCGGTGAGGATTCTCAAAAAATTCTTCTACCCAAAGCACAGGTACCGGCAGGAACGGATTTAAAAGACGTTCTCAAGGTATTTGTCTATAAAGATTCCGAGGATCGCCCGATCGCAACAACTTTAGAACCGGATCTTACTTTAGGCAATGTCGCACGTCTTTATGTTACACAAGTCACCCCGATCGGTGCTTTCTTAGAATGGGGGCTTGCGAAAGATCTTTTTCTTCCATTTAAAGAACAACTATATAAAGTACAAGAAGGTGATGCCGTATTAGTCACTCTGTATATTGATAAGAGTGAACGCCTTTGTGCATCCATGCACGTCTATGATGCTCTTCGCAATGATTCGAATTATCAAAAAGATGATGAAGTAAGTGGCAGAGTTTACGAGATCAGCGAAAACTTCGGTGTATTTGTCGCCGTGGATGATATGTATTCAGCTCTGCTTCCGAAAAAGGAAGTATTTGAAACATACCGCATCAACCAACCAATCTACGCCCGTGTAGCACAGGTAATGGAGGATGGCAGACTGACATTAAGTGTTAAAAAGAAAATACCGGAACAGATGAATGAAGATGCTGATTTCATTTACCGGTGTCTCGAACAGGAAGGCGGCTTTTTGCCATTTCATGATAAAAGTGCACCGGAAGCGATCAAGAACCGGTTCCATATGAGCAAAAATGCTTTCAAACGCGGCATCGGTCATTTGATGAAAAAAGGTCTGATCACGATCGCTAACGATGGTATTCGCAAGGTATAACATATCTGCTTTACTTTGTGAAACTAAAATGTATGACAATTAGGAGGAGATTTTATGAAGGAATATGTATTTGAAAAATTCACAGTGAAGTTTCGAAAATTCAGTGAAAAAGATGCACGAATCGAAAAAGCAAACCAGATCGTTTTATCCAGCTTAACGATCATCAAAGGATTTTTGTTATTTGGTTTTATCACACAGATCGCATTAAAAAGAGAAGGCAGTGATTATGTTGCGATCCCTGCTGTGATCTTAGCCGTCAGCATGATCCTTGACTGGATCTGCTATAGCCGTGATCACAAATCAACACAATTAAAGAACATAATGATGGGTGGATTTTTAATAGTATATGCCTTTTTGAATCTGATGGGAAGTGCTGATTTTGTTATATTGTATGCTATCCCACCAGTGATCTGCTGTATGCTATATTATCATAAGCAATTTAATCGCACAATTGCGATCGTATCTGCCATCATTATCCTGAGCCATATGGCAAAAACGTATGTAACAACAGGAACGATCGAACAGACACAATTCATGATCTGTGCAGTCACGCTTTTATCACTTGCCTCCTTCTCCTGGTCTGCCAGTGTGTTAAAGCAATTTGAACATGATACGGTTCATACCATGCAGGACGAACAGGCACGTCAGGCACATATGATGAAGGGAATCCTTCATACAACTGATCTGACACGTGATAAGATCGATGCAGCTTCAGAACAAATGATAGCCTTAAAAGATTCTACGACTTCTGTCAACCGTTCTCTCCATGAGATTGCACAGGGAATCCAGAGTACCGCTGAAAGTATTCAGGAACAGTCTGTCATGACCGGTGAGATTCGTGAAGCTGTCCGCATCGCAGAAGAAAATACTACAGAAGTAGTAAAATCTGCTCAAAATTCTGCTGCACAGATTGAAGAAAATTCACAAAGAATGGAACTTTTGCGTAAACAATCCGAGGATATCGAATCCGTTGGTATTGATGTAGAAAAAGCAATGCAGGAATTAAAAGAAAAGGCCGAGGAAGTTGCCGGAATCACAAAGGTAATCTTCTCGATCTCGGAACAAACAAATCTTCTTGCTCTAAATGCATCTATCGAAAGTGCCAGAGCCGGAGAAGCAGGAAAAGGGTTTGCGGTTGTAGCTGACCAGATTCGTGAACTCTCTGAACAGACAAAAAAGTCAACAGAACAGATTGAACAAATTGCAGAACAGCTAAATTCCAATGCAGATGTTACTGCAGATCTTGTTGGAAAATCTTTGTCTGCCACCATGCAGCAGAAAGATTTGATCGAACAAAATGCAGCAAGCTTTGTTCAATTGCGTAATCATTCCGACAGTCTTTCTGAACGTGCAGATAATTTAGAACATGAAATCAAGCATCTGCTTCATTCTAATAACCGTATTGTGGAAAGCATCACCCAACTTTCTGCTGTTAGTGAAGAAGTCACTGCAAGTACCCAGGAAGCCAGTGATATGAGTGAACATGATCTGGAAGAATTAAAATCTGTCACCATCAGTATCTTAGATGTACAGAAAACAGTAGATCAATTGAAACAATATCATACAGAAGATTCTGAATCTGCTGAGCAAACTGATTGATCAGCTCTAAAAATATCTTAACATAATAATATTAGCATTGTAAAACGGTCATACAGAGAACAGTTATCTGTATGACCGTTTTAAGTATTCGGAAAATTAAAGAGCTGTTCTCTGCACTTTAACTTATACTTTTGCCTTTTATCTCTTTTGGCACATATCTAAAAAGTAAGCATGGACTTTATCACAATCTGTCACTTCCGGATGAAAGGCAAGACCTAATTGGTTTTTATATTGCACGGCAACTATCTTTTCATCGACCTGTGCTAAAATTTCTACCTCATCCATGCACTTTGTAACATAAGGTGCACGGATAAAGTTCATCGGGATCATGCCTACACCTTTCATTTCATGTGTTGTATGAAAACTTCCTAACTGTCTTCCATATGCATTTCTTTTTACTTCTACCGGCATCGTAGCAAAATGTACCACATCATCATCTGCCAATTGTTTTGCCAATAGGATCAGACCTGCACAGGTTCCCATAACCGGAAGCCCCTCTTTAATCCTCTTATGAAGCGGATCAAAAAGATCCAGATCATGTAAAAGCTTTCCCATCACTGTACTTTCACCACCCGGCAGTATCAAACCATCCATCGGATTTTGCAGATCTTTTGCCTGACGGATTTCAAAAACATCCGCTCCAAGAGCAGTCAGCTTCTGTTCATGTTCTGCAAAAGCTCCCTGTATTGCTAATACACCAATATTCATTGTTATCTCCTTTTTTACAGCAACACTGTCATAGTGTTTTTCTTCACTGTCCATCAGTTAATCTGTCATAGCATTTCTCTTTATTGCCCGACAGTTAATCTGTCATTATATTTCTCTTTACTGCCACCTGACACTAATCGGTCAAATTTCTATTTTCCACGTTCTGCCATCAGAAGCTCGATTTCCTGCTCATTGATACCAACCATGGCTTCACCTAAATCCTTTGAAAGCTCTGCAAGCAGTTTAGAATCATTATAATTCGTTACCGCCTGTACGATCGCTGCTGCTCTCTTTGCAGGATTCCCTGACTTAAAGATACCGGATCCGACAAAGACACCTTCTGCCCCAAGCTGCATCATCAAAGCCGCATCCGCAGGGGTTGCTACACCACCGGCTGCAAAGTTTACAACAGGAAGTCTCTTTTCCTCATACACCTGTTTTACTAATTCATATGGTACCTGTAATTCCTTTGCTGCCTGGAAAAGCTCGTCTTCACGCATCGATACCAGCTTTGCAATCTCTTGATTCATTTTACGCATATGTCTGACTGCCTGTACAACATCTCCTGTTCCAGGCTCTCCTTTTGTACGGATCATGGATGCCCCTTCATTAATTCTTCTAAGAGCTTCGCCTAAATCCTTTGCACCACATACAAATGGTACATTAAACTTTGTCTTATCGATATGGAACACATCATCTGCCGGAGAAAGCACTTCACTTTCATCGATATAATCTATTTCAATGGCTTCTAAAATCTGTGCTTCTGCAAAATGGCCGATACGGCACTTTGCCATGACAGGAATGGATACCGCTTCCTGAATGCCCTGTATCATCTTCGGATCACTCATACGGGATACACCACCGGCTGCACGGATATCTGCCGGGATTCTTTCTAATGCCATAACTGCACATGCTCCTGCTTCCTGTGCGATCTTTGCCTGCTCCGGTGTCGTAACATCCATAATCACGCCGCCTTTTAACATCTGTGCTAACTGTTTATTTAATTCATAACGATTATCTGACATATTTTCCTCTTTTCTGCACATCATTCCTTTGTAATTGGGCCCTGTTCTATCCGATATGCGGGATATACGTTGTATTATAGCAAAGTTTGGATATATTAAAATAACCATTTTTGTTTATTTTAATAAGGTCAGTTTTTTTACAATTTCCATAAAAAAGTGCAAAGCCAGCGCTTTGTCAAAAGTTTAATGGAACATTAAACTTTG
>OKRY01000394.1_pt1 | contig 33728 bp, 29 predicted proteins | sample 1601121 | NCBI WGS metagenome assembly OKRY01 (sample SAMEA3541546, study PRJEB24748) | human gut metagenome | biome: human gut; feature: human-associated habitat; material: faeces | place: China | collected 2012
TCTGGACTCCACAAGGGACTTCGTCCCTTGACCCTTTCGCGCGATTGAGTTGGTCGCATTTTCATGCTTTGCCCGCGTGTTTATCTGGGAACGATGGTTCCAATTCCGCATTCCGAATTAAAAAAGAAGGTATATTATGACCCAAGTTCTCTCCCCCACCCCCGAAGCCCTCGCGCTCGCGTCGCAGCTGCTCCACGACGGGCAGCTTGTCGCCTTTCCTACCGAAACGGTGTACGGGTTGGGCGCGAACGCCCTCGATGCAAAAGCCGTGCTGAATATCTTCGCCGCGAAGGGCCGTCCGGCGGATAATCCGCTGATTGTCCACGTCTACGACCGGGCGCAGCTGACGCCCTTATGTGAGGTGTCCCCGCTGGCGGAAAAGCTGATGGACGCTTTCTGGCCGGGGCCGCTGACGCTGATTCTGCCGCGCAAGTCCGCCATTCCGGATGAAGTCGCCGCCAGTCTGCCGACCGTCGCCGTGCGGATGCCGTCGCACCCGGTCGCGTCGGCGCTCCTGCGCGCCTGCAAGCTGCCGATTGCCGCCCCCAGCGCGAATCGCTCCGGCAAGCCCAGCCCAACCACAGCGCATCATGTGCTGGTGGATATGGACGGGCGCATCCCGCTGATTCTTGACGGCGGCAGCTGCGATGTCGGTGTGGAATCCACCGTCTTGGACGTGACGAGCGGCGCGCCGTGCATCCTGCGTCCCGGCGGAATCACGAAGGACATGCTCGAGGGCGTACTGGGGCATGTGGACGTGGCAGGCAGTGTCCTGCGTCCCTTGCAGAAAGGTGAAAAGGCGCTTTCCCCCGGTATGCGCTACAAGCACTACTCCCCCGATGGTCAGGTGACACTGGTCGAGGGGGCGGAGGCGGATGTGGTCGCCGCCATGGCGAAGCTGGCCGCCCATGCCGACGCGCAGGGGCATCGCGCGTGTGTGATGTGCTTCACGGAGCATATGGACGCGCTCAAAGACTGCCATCCGCACGACATCGGCTCGCGCGACAACGCATCCGAGGTCGCGCACCGGCTGTTCGACACCCTCCGCCGCTTGGATGAGGAGCACATGGACGTGATTTTCAGCGAGGTTGTGCCGCCGGAGGGCGTTGGGCTGGCTGTCATGAACCGGCTTGGGCGCGCCGCAGCGTTCCACACCATTCAGGCGCGCGACGTGCTGAAAGATGAAGAAGCGTAACGGAAGCTCTGATGCAATGAGGTGGTCAGATGACGGATGAATTTTTCGTCAGATGCAATTGCGCAAATCGAAGGTTTACTGGAGGTAAATCGAGATTTGCGCAAGCAGCAGATGGCGGAAAAGGCATTCGTCAGATGTGCCGCCGAATAAATCAGAGATTCCGCAGCGCAAGATTTACAATCTGCACATTTACAGACACGGCTTTTTCATGATACAATAGGAGGGAAACCACCCACAGGAGGGCTTGACCATGTTTGATGAAATTCTGCAATGGTTCTCCAGCCATTTGTCGAACCTGACCGACGCGCTGGTGTACTGTGCCATCGCAGGGGTCACGCTGATTGGCGTTTTCAAGTGCCTGATTCCCCTGATTACCACAACCCACGCCCTGCGCCGCGCTATCACCCGCTTGCAGCAGGATGCCGGCACGCGGCAGGGCACACCCGTCTGGCAGGAAAAACGCTTTATGGGCAATCGGCTGAAAAACTGCTGGCTGCGCTTCCTGCAAAACGCCGAGCAGCTTGACCGCCGCGGTCTGCCCTGCAACGTTGAGGACTACATCAACGACGATACCGTCATCCACGGGCCGGGCAATGCGCAGTTGGCCGATCTGATTCCGGGTCTGCTGACCTCTTTGGGCATTCTGGGCACGTTCATGGGCATGATGGACGGTCTGGGCGGCCTCGACTTCTCCAACGCCGACAAGATTATCGAGGGCATCCCGACGCTGCTGACGGGGATGCAGTTCGCCTTCGGCACATCCGTCGCTGGCGTCAGCTGCTCCATCTGCTTCAACATTATCAACCGCATTCTGCAAGGCTCCAGCTATCGCGCGATTGACGACTTCGTGTCGAACTTCACTTCGCTGGCGATGTCGCGCCCGCTGGACAACGATGTGCAGCTCATCTGCCAGAATCAGGACTCCAACCACATGCTTTCCACCCTCACCGACACCCTGCCGGGGCAGCTCGCGGGCGCAATGGAGCACTCCGTCCGCAGCGCGATGCAGCCCGTTTCGCAGGCGATGGACAACTTCCTGATGGGTGCGACGCGCGCGCAGGTGGACGGCGTTGGGCGCATCGTCGGCAGCTTTGTGCAGCAGATGAACGCGTCCCTCTCCGACCAGCTGCTGACCCTTGGCCGCACGATGACCGAGGTGAATCAGCATCAGCAGGCGTCGCTGGAGCAAGTCCGCCAGTCGCTGAACGCCGCCGCCGCCATTCAGGTGGATATGCGCCAGCTGCATGACGTGACAAACGATGTGATTGCGCACTTTGAGCAGTACATCAAGGAACTCAGTGCCGCCCGCAGCCGCGACGAGGGCTTCGAGCGTTCCTCTGCTGATTTGCTCACCCGCTTGGGCAAGGTCAGCGATCAGCAGTTGAGCGCGCTGAACCGCATCCGTGCCGGACAGGAGGAGCTCGCCCGCGTGACGGAGCAGTTCACCCGCCAGAGCAGCGAAACGACCGCCGCGATGAAGCAGTCCAGCAACGCCACAACGCAGGAGCTTTCCGGCGTCGCCGATGCCATGAAGCAGTCCGCCGCCGAGCTTTCCGCCGGCTGCCAGAACTTCACGCAGAGCGTCGTCAGCGGGCTTAGCCAGTCGCTGGGCATGTTTGACGCAAGTATGCAGGGACTGATGGCAATGATGGGCGAAACGACGGACAAGCTCTCCGGCACAGACAGCGCCGAAGCGACCCGCCAAGCCGCCGAAACACAGCGTCTGCTGACCGCACTCAAGGAGTCGATTGACGCGGCAACCGCTGCGCTCCGCCAGAAGGAGGGGTAAGCATGGCGCGTATCCGCAACCGGCGCGCCGCCCGCACCAGCAACAGCGGCGCAAGCTGGATCAGCTACTCTGACATGATGGCAGCGCTGCTGCTTGTGTTTGTTCTGATTTTGAGCGTCAGCCTCTACCAGTATTTCACGATGCTGGAGACGAAAACCGCTGAACTGGACGCGCAGAAGGCGCTCGTCAGCCAGCAGCAGGTAACGCTCGACGCGCAGACGTTGCAGCTTGCCTCCCAGCAGGTGACGATGGACAAGCAGGCGACGGAAATCGCCATCATCCAGGTGCAGCTGGATTCACAGGCGAAGGAGCTGGAAAACGCCTACATCGTCCTGAGTGACCAGCAGGCGCAATTGCAGCAGGCGCAGACCGATTTGGCTGACCGCGAGGCGAAGCTCATCATCCTGCAAACTGACCTGAAGAACAAGGAAATGGCGCTGCAAGCCGCGAACGAAGTGCTGGAAAATCAACAGGCGGCAATGGCGGCACAGGCGGAGCAGATTGACGCGCTGATTGGCATCCGTCCGCGCATCATCACGGCGCTGTCCTCTGCGCTGTCCTCCGCGAACCTCAGTGCAACGGTGGATCATTCCACCGGCGACATTGTGCTGGACAGCTCGGTGCTCTTCGACACGGGCAAATCCGAAATCCGCGCAGAAGGCAAGGCGCTGCTTGACCGCTTCGTGCCCGTCTACCTGAACGTGCTGCTGCGCGACGAGTACAGCGCGTACCTCGGCGAAATCATCATCGAGGGCTACACGGACTCCACCGGCGACTACTACAACAACCTGAAACTCTCGCAAGAGCGCGCGCTGTCCGTCGCCACCTACATCCTGAAAATGCCCGGCCTGACGACCCGCCAGCGCGATTTGCTCAAGAGCGGTCTACTGACCATCACCGGGCGCGGCGCCACGGGGCTGATTTACGACCAGTACGGCAACGAGGACAAGGAAGCTTCGCGCCGCGTGGAGTTCCATTTCAGCCTGAAGGACTCTGAAATGATTGACCAAATGAACCGCCTGCTTCAGCAGACCGAAGGAGATTAAGAAGAAGTTTCATGAAGCGTTTTGCCATTGTGAGCGTCGTTTTGCTGCTGATTGCACTGCTCGGTGTCGGCGCAATGTATATGACGTCGAACGTGACGGTGATTGCGCAGGGCGTTACGGCGCTGGAAGCCTACCGGGACTACGACCTGTTCACTGACCTGAGCGCGCAGGTTCGCGCGGGCGCGGTTGTCGGCACGTCGTTCGTCGCCCCGCAGGAGCTGTCCAGCGCGGAGGATTACGTCTTTTACACCTACACGTTCCGGCTGGAGAACAACACAACCCTGCCCGCCGAGATGATTGAGGTACAGATTACGCCCATGAGCGGCGACATTCTGCAAATCGGCAGCGACCAAGTGCTGACCCTGCCCGCGCACACCATCGGCGACGTGACTGCCATCATCTTGACGAGCAAGGACATGCACGCCATCCGCGAGGCGAACATCACCTACTACATCTGGGGGATTCCCTTCACTATCCGGACGACCATTCAGACCAACAATTGATTTTTCCCACAGCAACGCGCCTCCCTGTCGCTTGACAAGGAGGCGCGCTTTTGGTATGCGGTTGTTTATCCGTTGATGCCGTCGCCCGTCGTGTCCGTCGGAAGCGTGACATTCAGGTTGGAGAGTTCGACAAAGCCGCGAATCTGCTTGCCCTGTGCCGTCGTCGTCTCCACAAACGCCCATTCCAGACCGAGCTGTCCCAAGTACGTCACCTGTTGCCCCTGCTGGAGCGTCATCACCGCGCCGCAGGAATTAAGCGGGTCGTCCGTCAGGCTCGACGTGCGCAGGACTTCCGCCGGGTAATTCGCCCAACTGCCGATTGCGTTCACTTCCGACAAATCCTTCACCGCATCCGCCTTGATGTACCCGATGCGGTACTGATGGCGGCTGATGGCGTACTGCACAAGCAGATAGCCGTTTTCCTCGAAGAAAACCTGCACCCAGTCGTTCGTGGACAGCAGTGCTTTGCCGTTCGCCGCGCGGAAGCTGGTATCCGACGGCGCGGAATACACCGCGTACTGCTTGCCTGCCGCAAGCTTGGCGTACTGCGAGGGCTGCGGGAAGCCGTAGGGGTACGTCCAGCTCCACGGGGAATCCGGAATCGTCGGCGGATTCGTCAGGTGTTCGCGTGCCGCCTTGACCGTCCGCGGGAAGCGGTCCATGCTGAACTGCGCCATTGCCGTCTCCACCACACCGGACACCGATGTTTTGACCCACTTGCCGTTGTCCGAGAGCGTGAGGAAGGTCATGCCGCTGCGGCTCACTTCCACCTGTGTCGTATCACCGAAGGACAGGTTTGTCAGCTGCCAGCCATTCGCTTCATGCGTGAAATACGCGCTGTCGCCGTTCGGGTAGTAAATGGCGAAACGCCCGTCCGCAATCGCCGCCAGCTGCGGCACGTTCGCGTCGCCCTGCTCCACCGCGCCCCAGTTGCGCATGGTGATTTTCCAATCCGTCTGTGCGGATGATTTTTCCGCCAGCACCAGCACGTTTGTTTCGCTCTTGGTGTTGCGCATCACCAGCAGCGCCGCCTCGTAGCCGGATTCTTCCTGCATCACCGCGAACGCCTTGTTCTCCGGCATATCTGGCTGGTTCGCGATGGCGTAGTGTGCCCACGCCTTCACGGTGAACAAGTCCGCAACTTCCTCCGGCAGTTCGCTTTCCGCCTGCGCCGTCAGCAGGGTCAGGCTCATCAGCATTACCAGCAGGAACGTCCAAATCCGCATGTGTTTCTTCATATTCGCTCCTTCTTTCTGCCGCTTTCCTTGCGGCCTTCATTCATCTAACGCATCATTTTCGGCATTTCTTCCCTGTTTTTCAAATTTTCCGCAAAAAAACGTCCGATCATTGCTGACCGGACGTTGCCGTGAAAATTACAAGTCGGTGCTGGTCGTCGGCGGCTGCGGCGTAGGCGTAGGCGTAGGCGTAGGCGTAGGCGCATCCGTCGCAGGTGCGGGCGTGTTCGTTGCGGGCGTAGGCGTGTTCGTCGCCGGATTCGGCGTGATGATTACCACCGGGCTGGTCGGCGTCGGCGTCACATTACCCGGATTCACCGGTGCTTTCTCGTCGAAGAGCAGCATCAGTGTATCCGCATCCGCAACGCCGGTGATTTTCTTCTCCTCATAACCGCAGACGGTCTGGAAGAGCTTGATGGCTTCCGTCGTGCGCTTGCCGTACACGCCATCAACTTCCTTCTCCACGTCGTTAGAAGTGAAATAGCCGAGATCGAACAGGCGCTGCTGCATCAGCTTGACAGGCGTTCCCTTCTTGCCTTCCTTCAGGGGCATGTAGGGATCGTAAACCGGCGCTTTCTTGGAGTACAGCTTCTCCTGCATGGCAGCAGAAGCATAGCGGTGCTCGGTGTAGCCGATGGCGGACTGGAACAGGTTGACCGCGAACTGCGTGTCGTCACCCCAGACGCCATCCACCTTGCCCACGGGATAGCCCAGCTTGGACAGGCGGTTTTGCAGCTTGCGCACCGCCTTGCCCTTGCTGCCGTAGTTCAGGCGCGTGTACTCGGACGCAGCCGTCGCGGTTGCGGTCGGGCGGGGCGTAGCCGTCGGGCGGACAGTCGCCGTCGGACGCGCGGTTGCGGTCGGCACAGCGGTCGTGGGGGCGGGCGTTGCCGTCGCAACGTACGCATTGCCGCGGTCTGTCACAACTTCAATCGCCGGCAGACCCGCGCTGATTTCCACGTTCCAGCCGAAGGATTCCGCGGGCGCATAGCGGAACAGCTCACTGCCGATGGCGGATGCTTTCTCCGTCAGCTCCGACGTCGCCGGATAATTGGTGGTCGTCAGCGCGACGCGGTTGTAAACCATAACGCTGTGGTCAGATGCGACGATGGTGATGTTCTCGCCGTTCGCCGTCATGCTCAGCACAGGCGCGGTGATGCCCAGAATCGCCAGCGTCCGCGCAGTCGCGACGTTCTCCGTGCGCACCATCAGGGCAGCGGTGTTCGTCGTGTTCTGTTTGAGGTACAGCAGTTCATCCGGCGCAGTCGTGGTCTGCTCGTCCGCCAAATCGCAGAAGGCAAGCACGCCCGTATCCACAATCGTGGCGCCATTGCGCAGCACGCCGTCCGTCAGCGTATAACTCGACTTCGCCGTCAGCGCATTCACCTGCTCATCAGTCGGGGCTTCCGCGATAATCAGCGACTGTGAGCCGTCCAGCGCAATGCTGAGCAGCTTGCCATCCTGCGCGCGGCAGTAGACAACCGTGTCCGTAATCGAAAGAATATCCGCAATCGGATAACGCAGGACGCGCACCGTACCGGTCGGATCCTGCAGATACAGCTCATTGCTGCTGCCCAGATACGCCGTGTAGCCCAGATGCGTTATCGTCGGCTCAGCAAACGCGGTCGACAGCATCAGCAGGCTTACCAGTCCTGCCAGAAACTTCTTCATCCGTTCTTCCTCCTTTTGCGCGGAGCGAACCAGCTTTGGGCTGTTTCCTTCCCCTTGCAAGAATAAAACGCATGACGCTGCTGTTTTGTTCCCAGCGGAATCAAATTTTTCCGAAATAATTTTTTCCATGCCGGAATCCATAGGAAAAACTTGCATTCCATTGCATTTCCTGATATAATAGAAGCTGTCGTGATGGGCAAACCGTCCATCAGGTTTTTGCTATCCGCTTTTTTTTCCGCAAGGGCACAGGAATTTCCATGATATGAGGAAAGGAAGAGAACGAATGAAAAAATGGAAGCTGCTCGCAGGGCTGACGCTGCTGCTTCTGCTCCTGCTGAGTGTCACAGCGCAGGCGGATTCCAGCAGTTACGGCGTTGTGTTCGGTGCGGCGAATGTCAACCTGCGCTCCGCCCCCACTACCAGTTCCGCCGTTTTGGGTGCGTACAACAAGGGAACGTGGATGACCGTGCGCGGATACAGCAACGGCTTTTATCAGGTGGAAACACCTGACGGCCGCTATGGCTGGATGCGGCAGGATTACCTGCTCGTTTCGGCGGATGCAACCGGCACAATCGGCTACGTTTCCCATGCGGGCTACCTGAACCTCCGCCGCAAGGCCAGCACATCCGCCAAGGTGCTCGGCAAGTACGACGACGGCACGCCATGCGTCATTCTCGACCGTGCTGGCGACTGGTATTATGTTTCCGTCGGCGGTCAGACCGGCTATTTTCTCACCCGCTTCATCTCCACCCGCAGCGGCGTCTACTCCGACAAGCTCGGCATGGTCATTTCGCCGAATAAGGAGAACGTTCATCTGCGCTCTGGGCCGGGCAAGAATTACGGCAGCCTCGCTTCCATCCCTGGCTGCACCTACGTTATGATTCTCCAGCAAGGCAACGGCTGGTGGAAAATCGCTGTCAACGGCGGCGTCGGGTTTATGTCCGCAGACTATCTGCGTGCGGGGCATATCCGCCGTTCCGAAGGCGAAGCCCTCTGCGCGAAGGCGGCGGGAAGCAGCGCACCAGGCGGTTCTTCCTCCACGGCACAGCAGGCAGCCTATGCGGTCGTCAACAACCCGAATCCGCGCGACAAGCTGAATCTGCGCAGCAGGGCGAGCACCCGCGGCACGAGGTTAGGCAAGTATTCCAACGGCACGGTGGTCACGATGATTTCGCAGGGCGACCAGTGGTGCAAGGTCAAAACGCCCGACGGCAAAACCGGGTATATGATGACCGACTACCTTTCCATTCCCTCTGCCAGCTCATCGAGTTCCACACGCATTGTCCGCCATCCGCAGGGGACGTATGTGAACCTGCGCAGCAGTGGCTCGAAATCTGCGCGCGTGCTGGTGCAAGTGCCGCACGGGTCAACGGTGGTTGTGCTCTCCGCGGGCAAAACGTGGACGAAGGTGCGATACAACGGATACACAGGATATATGATGACGGCGTATTTGAAGAAGCAGTAAGGAGATATTAAGCAGTAAGGAGATATTAAGGCAAGACGCGGCAGGGGGCTGAAAAAATCAGCTTCCTGCCGCGTCCTTTTATGCTGATGATTGATTATTCCCCGCATTCTCCCCCGCTGCCCTCGCAGACATGCTCCATGCCCTGCCGCAGCAGCGTCGCCACATGGTCATCCGCCAGCGAATAGAACACGGTCTTGCCGTCGCGCCGCGCCTTAATCAGCCGCGCCTGTTTCAGCACGCGCAATTGGTGCGATACGGCGGATTGTGTCATGCCCAGCAGCTTCGCGAGGTCGCACACGCACACCTCCGCCGTCAGCAGCACGAACAGGATGCGCACGCGCGTCCCGTCGCCGAACACCTTGAACAAATCTGCCAGCCGCAGCAGCGTTTCCTCCTGCGGCAGCTCGTGCTGCACTTTTTCCACCACTTTCTCGTGCACACACAGGAAACCGCAGCCCTCTACCTCCAGCTTCTCTTCTGCCTCCGCCACGCATTCCGCCTCCTTGCCTAAATCGCTCTCATTATAGCATGGTTGGCGGAAAAACGCAAATGGTTAGGCGAAAAAATATGATGTTCTGTTCATATGTTGCGTTTTCTATGCAAATATGCGCATCATTCCTGAAGTTCCAGCGTAAACCCCTTTTCCGCATCCGGATGGCAAGCATCCCACCTCTCTCCCATATTGCGAATCGGTACAAACGTCAGCCGCGTGATGTCCGTCTCCGCCGGGTAGAAGTCGAAGCCGACGGTCAGCTGTTCGGGCGTATCCACGCCGTACGCGCCGTTCGTGACCTGCTGGAAATTCGCGTAGGCGTGGTAACCGGCTTCTGTCTGCCCGTTGACATACACGCGCCAAGCGTTGGGCAGATTCGTCATTTGGCGGATTTCATCCTCGGTATACGCCGCTGAAAATTCATAGTGCATGGTGATATTCGCGCGCATAAATGACAATTTCACATTGTCAATCACGAGGTCGTAGTCCCCCATGTCGATGCGTTTGCCGACCAGCTCCGGATGCGCGTAATCATCCGCAAAATCCGTTGTGAACTGCACGATGATTGTGTCCGCGCGCTGGAATCCGCCGCAGGAAAGCAGCTGTTCCGTCCGGCTGCCCGAAAGCGGCTCGGTAATGGTGCCGTCCGCCAGCATCGCCGCCTCCGCCGCATACTGATACTCCACCAGACTGCCATACGTCACGGTGATGATTTGCTGCCGCCAGTTATTCTGCACATAGGCTTCGAGCGTGTCCGCCCCACCCGCCAAGAGCGCCTGATACTGCGCATCCGGCAGATATTCCACTTCCCACACGGGCTGAAGCAGCTCGAACGTCATCGTCCACGCAATCGGCACGCCTTCCGGCGGCGACTGCATATCATCATCCCAGAGCACACCGTCGAACCCAAATGGCGAGTCACTCCAGCTGTCCGTTTCATCCGGCAGGAACATGCCGCTCATGAAATCGCCGCCCCCGCAGCCCTCAATTTCCAGAGCGTACGTCTGCCCTTCGCATTCCGCCGTCACCTGCATGTCCATAAAGACCTGCTTGCCCGCCTTGGGCTGCACGTTCATGGCAACTTCGACCGTCGTGCCGTCAAACACAAGGTCATTGACGGACAGCGTGAGCAAATCGCCGTCGTAGGCTTCGTTCAGCGCGACCAAATGTGACATGTATTCCGGCGTCAGCCCCGACGGCGGCGGATAGTCCGTCACACTCGCCAGTTTTGCCGCCGCTACGCCGACCGCCGTGAGCATCATCAGCATGAGAGCAAGCGTGACAATCGTCCGCATTCTCCGGCTCATCCGGACGGGATTGCGCGTTTTCACTCGGTGGTGCGTCAGCGAATGCTCAAAGGCGGCGCGGGTTGCGTCCGGCATGGTTCCGTAGGCGAATTGCAGCTTCTCCCGCAGTTCCCGCTCGGTCATTGCACGTTTGCCCCCTCTCCCTCCGGGGCGTCCAGCTCCACGCGCAGCTTTTTCCGCGCCTGATGCAGCCGGAATTTCACCGTGCCCACCGGAACGCCCAGTGCCTGCGCGGTTTCAGCCACCGTCAGCCCGTCCAGATAGTACAGCACGACCGGCAGGCGCAGCGTATCGGGCAGATTGTCCAGCATCAGGCGGAAGTCCGTATCCCCCTGCGGCGCGGGGATTTCCGGCACGTCGTCAGTGGACATAACGGGCTTGCTCTTCCGGCGGATGTCCTTGCACACGTTGATGCAGATGCGCACCGCCCATGTGCCGAAATATTCCTCCCTGCGCAGCGTCGACTGCTTCTCCCATGCCCGCAGCGCCGTCTCCTGCATCGCATCCCGGCGGTCATACTCCTCGCGCAGCATGGCGCAGGTCACATGGTAGAGTGTTCCCTCAACCGCGCGCATCTTTTCGATCCATGTTGCTTCGTTCATTCCGTCCCCTTCTCTCCCGACAAATTCAGCGTGAAGCCCGCTTCGCCTTCTGGCACGATGCGCAAGCTCGTCAAATCCGCGCACGGCGCAAAGTACAGGCAGATGGACGGCTGATTCACATCCACCACGCCGCCCGGCACGCCCGCATAGCCCGACGCGCGCGCCCATCCCGCTTCACCCGCCGGATTCTGCTCGTCGTTGCGGTAGACTCGCCACACGTCCGGCAGTGCCGTCCCATTCGGCAGTGCCGTTCCATTCGGCGCTTCGCAGTGCAGCACCACGCACCCGCCGAGGAACGATGCGCGCACATAGTCCACAACCACCGTGTACCCGTCCAGCGGAATCCGCAAGCCAGCCAATTCCGGGTGGACGTACTGCGTGTTCCCTTCCGTCGCGAACGCCACGGTATATGTTTCCGCGCGCTCGAAGCCGCCGCAGCACAGGAGCAAATCCGCCTTGGACATCTGTTCTATCTCGTCCCAGCCCGCGCCGCACATTTCCAGCAGGTAGTCCTCCACGCCCGCGTCCGTCAGCGTGATGATGTGCTGCTCCGCCTGCTCACGGATGTACTGCGCCACGTCGTCCTCTTCGCTGAGCGCCTCATACAGGTCATCCGGCATGGTTTCCGTCTGCCAGACAGCTTTCAGTACGTCGATTTCGATTGTCCACGCAATCGGCTTTCCTTCCGGCGGCATCTGCCCATTTTCGTCGAGCAGAATGCCCTCTGCGGCGTACTTTTCTCCATCGAATGTGCCGCCGAGATCGGGCAGCATCAGCAGGCTTTGGAACTCGCCGCCGTAGACATCCAGCGGGTCAAAACGGTACATTTTGCCGTCGCATTCGCCGCATATGCGCACTTCCACTGCCAGCACGTCGTCCGTCTTTGCCGCCATCTCCATCGTGAAAGCCAGCACGCTGCCGTCGTACACGGCGTCGTTGACTGACACAGACAGCAAATCGCTGTCATACCGCTCCTCCAGCGCGAGATAATGCGCCTGATAGTCCCCTTCCGTGCCGTCCTGCGCGGGGTGGACGTCAGTGACGCTGAAGAACCGCGCCGCCGCCACGCCAACCGCCGTCAGCATCAGCGCCATCAGCACAGCAGTGATGACGATGCGCATCGTCCGGCTCAAGCCGATGTTTCGGTGTGTTTCCGGCGCACGGTGGTGCGTCAGCGAATGCTCAAAAGCTGCGCGGGTTGCGTCCGGCATGTTTCCGTAGGCGAATTGGAGCTTTTCGCGAAGCTGCTGTTTGGTCATTGCGGCTACGCCTCCTTTCTGATTTTGGGGTGCGATTCGCGGGAGTGTTCCCTTTATTGTGTTGCGCAGGGGGCGCTCCTGTGGGAGCGAGCAGAGGGGAATGAAAACAGGCGAATCCTGCGATTGCCCTCTGGACTGCTTCGGAGTACACCCTACTGGTAGCATTCTTTCCCGTTGCTTGGGGATTCCCCATATCATTAGACGCCGCATTCATCGGTTTGGTTGGCGAAAATCAAAAAAAGAGGAAACGGGCGAAAATGCCGCGCTTCCCCTTGATAGAACAGATTAGCCGGAGATTTTGAGCGTGCCAGCGTCCACAGACGGGCTGCCGATGCTGCTGCCCTCGAAGGTCAGGTCGCTGCCGACGGCGCAGATGCTCTTCAGCAGCTGGTAGAAGTTGCCCGCCACCGTGATTTGCTCCACGGCTCGGCCGCGCTTGCCATTCTCGATGGTGTAGCCCTTGCTGAGCAGGCTGAAATCGCCGCTGGAGGGATTCGCGCCCGCGTGCAGCCCCGCCAGTTCAGTAATCACCACGCCGTTGCCCACGTCCGCCATCAATTCCGTCAGTGACTTCTCGCCTGCGGCAATGTACAGGTTCGTCGGCGCAACCATGATGCGTCCGCCCACGCGCGCGGCATTGCCGGTGGAAGATACGCCCTGCTTGCGCGCCGTCTTGCGGTCGTGCAGGAGGGTTGTCAGCTTGCCGCTGTCTACGACCTTCTTCGTGCGGCTGGCGCTGCCTTCACCGTCGAACGCGCTCGTCGCCAAGCCGCCCTTCATCAGCGGGTCATCGACGATGGTCACGACGTCCGCTGCGACATTTTCCCCTTCCTTGCCCGCGAAGAGGGACAGATTCTGCTGGGCATTCTCCGCCGAGAACACGCCCCAGAACGTCTGCAAGAGGCTCTGCATGGCGTCATAGCGGAAAATCACGCGGTATTCGCCTGTCGGCACGGGAGAAGCGTTCAGCTGGGACAGCGTTTCTTTCGCTGCATCCGCAGCAATTTTCTCCGGGTCAATGCCGTCAAAGCGGCTGGACACAGCCACCTTGCCATTGACCGCGGTGGACGTGCCGTCCTTCGCAACCAAGCTGGTGTAGGAGAAGAAGTAGCTGCCCGAATCCTGCAAATTCAGCCCATAGCTGTTGCGCAGGATGACTTCGCTGCTGGAGGATGCGACCATCGCGCTCGGTACGCGAACAATGCGCGGGTCAGCGGCTTTCGCCAAAGCTTCCAGCTTCAGGCACTTCTCAATTTTCGCTTCAGCGCTCGTCGTCGCGACGTCGCTTTCTTCCTTCTCGATGGTCGGATAGCGCTCTTCGCCCGCGAAAATCTCGTCCTGTTCGTCGGTTTCCAGCAGGGTGGCGGATTCCTTCACGCCGTCAATCAGCTGGCGGACGGCATCGGCGTCGAACGCCTCGGTGGACGCGCTGCCCATCTTGCCGCCAAACATGCCGCGCAGGGACACCCCGCACGAGGATGCCACCTTATAATCGCTGATTTCGCCGTCCAGCGCGCTCACGTTGAAGCTGTCGCCGCCGTGATAATATACTTCCGCCGGGTCAATGCCTGCCGCCTTCGCAGCAGCAAGCACCTCATTCAAAAATTCGTTGACTTTCATCTGCTTTTCCTCCTTAGCGGCCGCCCACGGTGATGCTGCTGACGCGAATCATCGGCTGACCGACGTCGGTCGGGACGTTGCCGCTCTTGGAGCCGCACATGCCCTGCGACAGTTCCAGTTCTTTGCCAACGCGGTCAATCTTCATCAGGATTTCGCTGCCGCGCCCAATCAGGGACGCGCCGCGCACCGGGTGGGCAATCTTGCCGTCGCGCACCAGATACGCTTCCGCCACGGAGAAGTTGAATTCGCCCGTCGCCGGGTTGACGGAGCCGCCGCCCATCTTGCGCGCGTACAGACCGTCGCCCATCGACGCAATGATTTCCTCGTTGCTGTCATTGCCGGGGGCGATAAAGGTGGAGCGCATACGGCTCGTGGGGGCATAGGCATAGCTTTCGCGGCGGGAGGAGCCGGTAATCGGGTGATTCATCCGGCGGCTGCCGAGGCGGTCAACCATGTAGCTCTTCAGAATGCCGTTCTCAATCAGCACCGTGCGCTGGCTGGGCGTGCCTTCGTCGTCCACATGAATTTGACCCCAATTGTTGACAATCGTGCCGTCGTCGATGGCGGTCACAATGGGCGACGCAATCTGCTGACCGAGCTTGCCGCAGAATTCGCTCACGCCGATGCCCACGCTGGTAGCCTCCAGCGAATGGCCGCACGCCTCATGGAAGATAACGCCGCCGAAGCCGTTGTCAATCGCGACGGGCATCACACCCGCCGGGCATACCGGCGCATGAAGCATCGTCACGGCCTGCTGGGCAGCAATTTTCCCTGATTCCTCCGCATTCACGCGCGTGTCAAACAATTCAAAGCCCATAGATGCGCCGGGCGCATCACTGCCGGACTGATTTTCTGTGCCGTTGCTGGCAATCGCACTCACGCGCAGGCGCGTCTGCACACGGCGGTCGGTCACGAACACGCCCTCGGTATTGCAGATGCACACATCCTGCACATGGTCGCCATAATTCGCCATCACCTGCACAATTTCCGGGGAGATGCTGCGCGCCGCCGCTTCCGCCGCGCGGAGCTTCTCCGCTTTGAGCGCCGCCTTCACGTCAGTCGGCAGGAGCAGAATTTCTTCCGGGCGGGAGGCATCCCATGGCTTGAACGGTTCCACCACGCAGCCCTTGCCGCCGCGCACCGCCGCCGCTGCCTGACGCGCGCAGTTCATCAGCCCTTCCCGGCTGGTATCGTTGGTGTAGACATAAATCGCATTCGTACCGCTGAACACGCGCACGCCCGCGCCGTGCGTCCGGCTGGTCGTCGCGCTTTCCAGCTTATGAGAGCGCATCCCCATTGCGTGGTCAATGCGGTCTTCCATGAAAATTTCAGCGAAATCACCGCCGGTGCGTACCGCTTCCTGCAATACTTCCCGTGCAACGTTCTGATCGAGCATTGGTGTTTCATCCTTTCCGAGCCGTTCCTCACGGCTCATGTTTTATTATACCACATTCTTTCCCATTTGTACATGACCCGCCGGGAAACTTCGCGGCCGCACAATTTTCCACCCGCGATTTTTTCTGTTGGGCGCGTTGTCTTGCTTGCATAAATGTGTTATGCTGAGGATGGCAGCGTATGCTTCCGCTGCTGACATTTTCTCACGGAACTTTATTGGTCGCAGTGGAATCTCGTCCGCAGAGGCGAAACTCCCCGCGCAATGCAAAAAGCACACTATATATCATCATTGAAAGGAGCCTAATTCCCATGGAAACCATGCAGAACATCCTCACCCGCCGCAGCGTGCGCAAATTTGCTGACAAGCCGATTGAAGCCGACAAACTCCACACCATTCTCGAAGCCGCGATGAGCGGGCCGTGCGCCGTCAACGCCCGCGAATGGGCGTTCATTGTCGTAACCGACCGGGAAAAACTCGCGCAGATGGCGGAGGCGAACGGACGCGTCGCGCGGATGCTGAATCAGGCAGCGGCGGCGATTCTTGTCTGCGGCGACCTCGACCGCGCTTTTCCGCCCGCGCCGGATTTCTGGGTGATTGACGCCGCGATTGCCGCGCAGAACATGACGTTAGCGGCGAACGACCTCGGCATCGGATCGGTCTGGCTCGGCACTTGGCCGGACGAAAAGCGCGTGAAGCGGCAGGCGGCGATTTTCCAGCTGCCGGAGACGATTGTACCGCACTCGATACTCGCGCTCGGCTATCCAGCGGAGGATATCGACATGCGCGCAGTGCGCCCCAGCCGCTACGAAGAAAACCGCGTACACGTTAACCAGTGGTAAGAATCGACCCGACCGCCGATATTTCCGGCAGCCGGGTCGTCTTCTATTCTTTGGATTCCGCAGGTTTTGCGCCGTCGCCCGGTGCTTTTTCGCGCTTCACGTTAAGCGGCGGCACGTCAAGCTCGCACCGCAGCGTCTCCCGAAGTTCCTTCAGGCACTCAATCAGCAGCGGATTAAACACGCCGCACTCGCCGTTCAGGATCATAGCCATTGCCTGTTCATGGCTGTACGCGGGTTTGTAGACGCGCTCACTGATGAGTGCATCGTACACATCCGCCAGCGAAACGACCTGCGCCGAAATCGGGATTTCGTCCCCCACCAGACCGTCGGGATAGCCGTGCCCATCATAGCGCTCGTGGTGCCAGCGGCAAATGTCGCAGGCCGTGCGCACCAGCTTCTCGTTGTGGTGCGCCGCAAGGTCGTCGAGCATCTTCGCGCCAAGAACCGTGTGCTGCTTCATCTGCTCGAACTCTTCCGGCGTCAGCTTGCCGGGTTTATTCAGAATTTTTGCGTCAATGGCGATTTTACCAATATCGTGCATCGACGACGCAAGGGCAATCAGGTCGCAGTCCTGCGGGGTCAGGCGGTAGCGGTCGGTTTTGGCACACAGCGTCTCCAGAATCCGCTCCGACAGTTGCCGCATATGCTGCACATGCGAGCCGTTTTGACCGTTCCGGAACTCCACCACATGGCTCAGGATGTTAATCAGCAGCATGTTGTTCTTTTCTTTTTCGAGGATTTGGCTCGTGACCATTGACACCAGGCGACGCTGCTTGGCGTACAGCTTAATGGTGTTGTAGACGCGCCGATAGACTACTTTCGCATCGAACGGGCGGCTGATGTAGTCGCTCACGCCCTGCTCGTAGGCGCGGCGGATAAAAGCATCCGAGTCCTCGCTGGATATCATGATAACCGGCAGATTTTCCAGCATGTGGCTGCGGTTCATCGACGCCAGCACCTCGAAGCCGTCCATCACAGGCATCAGCAGATCCAGCAGCATCAGCGAAATTTTCTCGCTGCCCGCGTTCAGAATGTCCATGCACTCCTGCCCGTTCGCAGCTTCCAGAATTTCGTAGTCGTCCTCCAGCATTTCCGTCAGCAGCGCGCGGTTCAACTCCGAGTCATCAACAATCAGGATGCGTTCTTTCCGCGCGTGCAGCTCATTCTCCTGCTCCGACGACTGCGCCAGCATCATCTCCGTCATAACCATGTTCGTATGCGTTTTCGCCTGATACATCAGCTGGTCGGCCTGCTCCACGGCAGTTTCCAGCAGGCGGCCATTGCCCATCACGCCGCCGATGCTAATCGAAATTTGCAGATTCGTGTACCCCGGCACAGGCGTATTGTGCACCGCCTCGCTCACTTGCAGCAGGCGGCTGTACAGGCGGTCAGCGGGGATGCCGGGCATAACCAGCAGGAACTCGTCTCCACCCAGGCGCACCAGCAAATCGCCGCTCGCGGTATGCAGCTTAACGGACTGCGCCATCGTCTCCAGCACAACATCGCCCGCGCGATGCCCGAAAACATCATTATAAAGTTTGAAGTTATCCACATCAATCATGGCAATGCCCGCCTCATAGACGGTTTTGCACATGTGTTCCTCGTAATAGCGGCGGTTGAGCGTCCCCGTGAGGGCATCGTGGTACAGCTTGTCCTCATAACTGGACAGGCGATTGGCAAGCTTCTCGCCCGACTCGGCGTCAATCATCATGTCGTCGTCAAGTTTCTGCACCAGTTCCAGCACATAGCGCCCGCCCTCGACATGCAGGTAACGCGCTGTCACCTGATAGACATTCGGGTCATCGTATTCGAGCTTGATTTTCTTGCATTTCTCCATGTACGCCCGGAGAACGATGCAGTTTCGGCATCCCTGCGATGTCATCCGCCCATCCCGGCAGGGGCAGGCGCGTGAAGCCGGATTGTGCTTGCGCGCTTCAATTGTACGCAAGATATCTGCCTCGCTGATGAGGCGAACCGCGGTAAAGTTCTTGCGGTAAATGGCCAGCTCCTTCTCCATTTCCTGCATGGTAATCATCGGATTGTCCTACTTTCCATCGGGCGGTGTGAAACCAGAGGTTGCAAAATCGGCAGACAAAATACCCCCCCCCCGATAATTTTGCGTCGGAGGGCATTTTGCATCTGCCAAATTCGGTTCTTAGTGACACTTCAGCCATTCTTATACATTGGCAAGTGGACGAACCGCATCCCCGCAATCAGTCACCTATACCAACGTATATTGTCCATTATACACTACTTTCGGATGGTGTCAAGTAGGTTACTTGTCATCATTACAGCGTTACTTCCCTGTTTTCGGGCGTTTTATACATTTTTTTCGGCTAAATGCGCCATTTTTTCGTATTTTTTACGAAAGCTTTTGTTGTTTTTCACCAAAAATATCGTTTTCGGAGGATTTTTACCCGTTTTTTGCATTTTTCGTCACATTTCGGTCGAAATAGTCCAGCAGCGATGCATATAGGCATTCGCGTCCCTGCGGAAAGACGTCGCGACTGCGCCGGATGAAGTCCTTCACGTCCTGCCGGCGCGTATGCCCATCGGCAGGGCATGGATTCTTGACAACAGGCAGATTTTCCCTCCGTGCGAAGCCAATCACGTCGCGCTCCTTGACCATGAGCATGGGGCGGAGGACTTGCAGGTTCGTGCGGTCGAGGTGCGTCACAGGCGGGAAGCAGTCGTAGTGCCCCTCCAGCATCAGATTCATCAGGCTCGTTTCGATGAAATCGTCCTGATGGTGCGCATACGCGATTTTATTGCATCTCAGCGCCATTGCCTTGTCGTTGAGCGCGCCGCGTCGGAGCTTGGCGCACAGGCTGCACGGGTGCTTCTCCTTGCGGATTTCAAACACAATCTGGTACACCTTTGCATCCACAAAATAGAACGGCACGTCTAATCCTTCGCAGAACTGCCGCATCGTCTCCACGTCTGCCTCGCTGCCCGGCGCACCGCTGCCGACGTGAATCGCGCACAGCCCGTACGGCACGGGATAGAACCGCTGGAGGTGCTTCAGCCCCATCAGCAGCGTCAGGCTATCCTTGCCGCCGGACAGTCCGACCGCGATTTTATCCCCCGCCGACACCATATCGTAGCGCTGCATACACTGGCGCAGCAGACTCATCAGGCGCTGCAAATCCATTGCCATTCAGCATTCCTCCAGCGTCTTTTCGAGTGTGCGGCGCGCCGACACCGCGTTCTGCGGATTTGTGTTTTCCAGCGTCATCGGCAGATTCCGGCGCTTCGCGAGCTGCATCAGCGGGCGGTAATCCATCTGCCCCAGCCCCGGCGCAATCGACAGCAGCCCATCAAACATGTTGACATTCGCGATATTCTGCCGCGCCCACGCGCACTCGTCCGTACCATCGGGCAGGAAGTCCTTGATGTGCAGCAGCTCGGCGGAATCCCCCAAACGTGCAATCGCATCCGTCACAACTTCTTTCGCCTGATGGACGTTCTCGCGGTCGAGCAGGTTCACTGCATCAAGAATAACCCGCAGGTTTTCGGAGTGCACCTCCGCCAGCACCCGTTGACACCTTTCCGCCGTGCAGACGATGTGCCGCGTGACCGGCTCGATAGCGAACATCATGCCCTCTTCCTCCGCCCAGCGGACGACAGGCTTCACGCGCTCAATAAACAGGCGCAGACTCTCCTCCGTCCGGCACTCCGGGCAGGATTTGTAACCGATATTGGGTGCGCCGGTTTCCGTGCCGACCATCAGCGCACCGATTTTTTTGCCAAACCGCAAATGCGCACGATAATTCATCAGCGTGCGCTCATGCGCCGCCAAATCGGGGCTGCACAGGTTCAAATAGCACCCCAGCAGCACGCACCGTTGATTGTACTTCTCCAGCAGCCCGCGCACCTCATCCGCCAGCGCGTCCGTCAGCAGCTCCGGCGCATCCGCCATCTTAAATCCCGGCACGACCTTGCTCATCGCGATATGAACACAGGAAAACCCCTGCTCCCTTGCGTTACGCAGGTGTTCCTCCAAATTACTCCCCGCCGTATCATGCAGCCGAATTCCGATTTCCATGTGGATGCCCCCTTTACAAGGACAGTATACCGCATTTTTCGGGGGAACGCAAGGGGCGAATGAAACGGGGCGAAGCCCCTTCAGTTGGTGACACTTTCATGCTTCGCCCGCGTGTTTATTGGGGAACGAGGCGGCTTTCGCCAGACAATCCTCCACATCGCAGCGCTTCTCCCCGTCCAGCGAATTATGAACGCTTTCCAAGCACGCCCGCATCTCCCGAATCAGCTGCACAGCCGCGTCATAATCTTTCTCCCACGCAATCCGCCGCAAATCCTGCTCCACGCGCATTCGATCGAGCGAACGCTGCAATTGCTCCTTTTTCTCCGCCGCCGACGCCCGCCAAAGCAGTTCCTTCATGCCCTCCAGCATTTTCAGCACGCACGGTTCCGCCATCATCTGGGACGCGGCGCGGTTTTCTGCCTCATCAGGCGGATTCTTCCCCTGCGCGGGCGCAGCAACGCCCTCTGCCAGCAGCTCCTGCCGCACCTGCGCAATCATCTCCGGATGATGCTTCAAAATCGCGCGATACTTATTCTGATAGCGCAGCATCCGGCTGTGGTCGCCGTCTGCCATCCGCATAACACACGCGCGGACGCTCATGCCCTGCCCGCAGCCCGTCAGCACCTGACGCAAGAGGTCATGCGTCTCCGCCTCCGTGAAGGGAATGAATGCCTGTACGCGCGGCGTATTCTGCTCCTGATTCCGCAAGCAGGCATAATAGTAGTTGCGGATGCTGTTGGGCTTGCGTCCCAAGTCCACGGATAAGTCCTCGAACACTTGCCGAAGCGGTGCGCCGCTGCCCCGCGCCTCCTGCACAGCGGAAAACAGGCGGGATGTCTCCTGTTCCTGCCAACCGACACATTTGCGTTCTTCCATGCGTCTTTCCTCTCTTTCCTGCATCCTTTCCGGGTGCGTATTCCTATCATATCCCGGCGCATATGCGTTCATGCATAAAATGCGTACACAAAAAAGTTCTTCACGGAAGCTTGGGGGGAAAGCAGCTTGGGGGCGCGTCTGCGGACGCGCAAAGTTACTGGCAGGGACGCTGCGCTGCCTGCGCCTTTGTTGGCGACTTCCTTGGAATTGGTCGGACGAGGGACAGTTGGGGCGTTGCCCCAAACCCCACAAGGGACGCTGTCCCTTGACCCTGCAAGGGGCATTGCCCCTTGACCCCTTTTCGCGATTGGGTTGGTCGCACTTTCATGCTCCTTCCGCGTGCAGCTTTTGGGGCTTCGCCTAATCCCTTGTTTGCTCCCCCAACTTTCCGTGAAGAACCACAAAAAGGCGCTCCGAGCCATTTTCGCCCGAAGCACCCAATTTCATGATTTGCTTTTCCTTCTCTCCGCCCACTGGAACAGTGCCGGATACAGCACAATCGCGAACAGCATCAGCCCGAACATCTCTGCAAAGCCCAGCCAGTGCGCATCCAGCAGCAGATTACCCGCCGCCTTCATTCCCTTCCGCACCGCCAGCAGCAGCGCCACGCCGACCACGCCGCGAATCACGCGCGCCTTGCCCGCACCCTTTGCATCAAAACCGACAAAGTGCCTCTCCAGCACCCAGCCAAGGCAGAAGCCCATCATCGCCCCCGCCGCCTTGTAGCAGTCCGTCACCATGTCCCACGGGTCAACCAGCAGCGTTCCATCCGGCAGCAGATCCATCGGATACGGCTTCACGCTGGTGTACATCAGCATCGCGGCAGACAGGATGATGCCGATAGTCGCCAGCAGCCAGTCGCGGTTCTTGCCGCCGTCCGCCCAGTTCAGCAGGTATTTTGACAGCAGCAGCACGACCAGCGCAATCATCATCCCAACCAGCACGTCCTGCGGCGTGTGCGCGCCGAGCCAGTTGCGGGCAAACGCCGTCAGCAGCGTCAGCAGCACGCACGGCAGAATCCACCATTTGCTGTACTTTTTCAGGTACGCCGCGAGGTTGCCGTAAAAAGACGCTGCCAATGTCGCATGTCCGCTGGGGAACGAGTAGCCCGTTGCCGTTGCCACCGCTTCCGGAGCGATTTGCAGCCGCGCATCCTGCTTCCACGGGCGATAGACGCACGCGATATTCTTGATGAGCTGCGTCACCATCGTTGCACCCGCGAAGCACAGCCCCATCCGCTGGCCGGTGCGCTTGTCGATGCACCAGTAAAATACGACAATAATGACAACCGGCAGCGATCCGGCGGCAAATTCCGAAATGAAGAGCAGCAAGCTGTTGATGAAGTTCGGCGCTTCCGCCCGGAGGTTCTGCAAAAACAGCAGATATTCAAAATCCAACGTTGTTTGACTCCTTTGTTACTTAATGACGCTCATGTCCAGCGCCATCTTCGCCCATGCGTCCGAAGCGCCGCTCGCGCCCGTGACTTCCGTGCCGGGCTGATAATCCGGCGTGGTGTACCAGCCGCAGAAGGTCATGTGCGGGTAGGTCGGGGCATCCGGCAAATCTGCCTGATGAATCGCGCTGCCGTTCACATGGTAGGTCGTCAGCGCCGTCGCCATGCCCTCTACGGTGATGCGGTAAGCGGTAATCTTCCCGTTCGTCGCGATGACATAACAATTTTGCAGCTGTGCAGGGGTATCAACGCCGTTTTTGCGCATTTCCGCCAGCAGGATTTCGCTCGTGAACCACGCGGTCTTCGTGCCGTCCGCGTTCTGTTCGACGCTCGCCGCGTCCACCGGAATCCACCAGACGCTCTTTTCCGCGCTGTCCAGCACGAGTTTGGGCGTACCCGCGCCGGAATAGCGAATGCCAATGCGCGCGCCGTCCGCGAACCACTCCATTTTCGCTTCGAGCTGGATGTAGGAGGAATCCCATTCCTTCTGGCTCGTCAAGCCGTCGGCGTTCGCCCAGAGGATGCTCTCGTCCGCCTCCGCGCGCACTTCCGTCAGCGCACTGCCCCATGCCGTGCTGTTCTTGCCTTCCCACAGCGCGTCCAGCACCTGCGGGTACACCACGCTCGTCGCCTGACTGCGCAGCTTCGGATTCACCGCGCGGCGAATCCAGGCGTGGCACTCACCGCCGGACGTCTGATTGTTCCCATTGTCCCAGATGACAATCGGCACGCCATAGCGCTGGGCATTCTGCGCGACACAGTACGCCCACTTCGCGCGCTCGTCGTGATTGCCATTCGTGTTCGTCGCGCCCGTTTCGCCCATCACGACCGGAATCCCCCGGTCAAGGAAGGTTTCCTTGATGTTCTCGAACACGCGGTTGATTTTCGCGCCATCCTTCTCCGGGTCGAACGTCGTCTGCGTATCCTGCAGGCAGAAGGTCTGCGGGTCATACGAATGCACGGACACGATGATGTTTGCCGCCGCTTCGCCATCCACCGTCGGTAGGGCAATCGCCGCCGTGCCCGCCGGGGAGCTGGTCGCCGCGTAGCCCGGAATCATCAGGCAGCGCTCGGCGTTGCAGCCCTTGGCGTCCTTGCGGATGGTGTTTACGAACACTTGGTTGAGGTAGTTGACGGCAGCGTAGCACGCCGCGTTGCCGCTCCACTCATAGTTCGTACCCTGCGCGCGCGGCTCGTTCATGCCCTCGAAAATCACATGCTGGTCAAAGTCGGCGAAGGTGTCCGCAATCTGCCGCCACATGGTCGTCAGCTGCTCGCCGATTTTCTCCGCGTCCGCCGCGAAATTCGGCTCGTTAATCCACGCTTCGTGGTGCATATTGAGGATGACGAACAAATCCGCCTCGCGCGCCCACTCGACCACTTCGCGGACATGCCGGAGAAAGTCCTCGCGGATGGTGTACGTCCCATCGTCCGAGGTATAGCGGTACCAAGTCACGGGAATGCGGATGGTGTCAAAGCCCGCTTCCTTCACGCGCACCATCAGTTCCGGGGTGATTTTCGCGTTTCCCCACGACTGCTCCTGCGCGGTCACATCCGCGGTATTGCCGCCGGTTGCGTCCAGCGTATTGCCCAGATTCCACCCGAAACCCATCATCTCGACGATTTCCGTCGCTGTTTTGCCTGTCAGCATGGTTGATTCCTCCTCGGCGGCTGCCGGAAGCACCGGCAGCAGCATGGTCAAGAATAGCGCAATCCATTTTCGCATGTTTTGCATGAATTTTCCTCCTATTGCTTATAGGATTAACTCGTTACGCAGGGATTTCGCTCCTGCTGGAGCGACCAAAGGGCTTTCCGATTGCCCTTTGGAAACCTTCGGATGTTACAGGTCTGTTATGTTAGTTTTTTAGTTTGTGTGCTTTTGGTTGTTGAGAAATTGCCTTCCCCTTTCGCCGGCGGACGCATTGTCAGACTAATTCTGTTTGTTTTCGCATCCGCTTCCAGCACCCACACGGTCACGATGTCGCCGACTCGGACGACTTCGCTCGGATGATTCACGCGGCGCTGCGCCATCTGGCTGATATGCACCAAGCCGTCGCGGTGAACGCCGATATCCACAAACGCGCCGAAGTCAGTCACGTTGCGCACCGTGCCGCGAAGCTCCATGCCGGGCTGCAAGTCCTTCAAATCCATCACGTCGCTGCGCATCAGCACCTGCGGCAGCTCATCGCGCGGGTCGCGGCCGGGGCGGGACAGCTCCGCCGCAATGTCGCGCAGGGTCGGTTCACCCACATTCAGCTGCTTCGCCAGCGCCGCGAACCCCTCCGCGTCCGCCAAGGTCAGCAGCTTGCCGACCGCCTCCGCCGGGGTGAGCGAAAAGAGCTTCAAAAGGGCGCGCGCCGCGTCGTAACTCTCCGGGTGAACGCCTGTGTTCTCTATCAAGTCCTTGCCGCCGGGAATGCGCAGGAAGCCTGCGCACTGCTCGAAGGCTTTCGGCCCAAGGCGCGGCACTTTCTTCAGCTGCGCACGGGTCGTAAACGCGCCGTTTTCCTCGCGGTACGCCACGATGTTCTTCGCGACGGTCGTGTTGATGCCCGCGACGTAACTCAGCAGCGACACGCTCGCCGTATTCACATCCACACCGACGCTGTTCACACAGTCCTCGACCACGCCGCCCAGCGCCGCGTCCAGTTCCGCCGACTTCAAGTCGTGCTGATATTGCCCGACGCCAATCGCCTTCGGGTCGATTTTGACCAGCTCCGCCAGCGGATCCTGCAAGCGCCGCGCAATCGACACCGCCGAACGCAGGCTGACATCAAACTGCGGGAACTCCTCCGCCGCCAGCTTCGACGCGGAATACACCGACGCGCCCGCCTCGCTGACGACCATGTATTTGAGCGCGTCGCCCAGCGCCAGCTCCTTCATCACCTCGACGAAGAACTGCTCTGTCTCGCGCCCTGCCGTGCCGTTGCCGATGGCGACGATGCCGACGCGGTGCTTCTGTATCATGCGCTTGACGGTTTCCTTCGCCTGCGCAACCTTGCCGTGGCTGGGCAGCGGGAAAATGACGCCCGTATCCAGCACGCGCCCGGTTTCGTCCACAACCGCGACCTTGCAGCCCGTGCGGATGCCGGGGTCAAGCCCCATCGCGACCTTTCCTCGCACCGGCGGCTGCATCAGCAGCGGGCGCAGGTTCAGCGCGAACACGCGAATCGCCGCTGCGCTCGCCTTGTCGGTCAATTCCGCGCGCAGTTCCGTGTCCAGCGACGGCGCAATCAGCCGCGTATACGCGTCGTCGCACGCCTGCGCAACGTACTTGCACGCCGGACTGCCCGTCTGCTGCACAAAGCCATAGCGCACGAGCTGCTGTGCCTTCTCCTTGTCCACGTCCAGCGCGACTTTGAGGAAGCCCTCCTTCTCCCCGCGGTTCATCGCCAGCACCCGGTGCGACGGCATCAGGCGCAGCGGCTCACGGTGGTCGTAGTACATGCGGTAGGTGCTGTCCTCGTCTTTCGCCGCGGCCGTCGCGACCATCGCCGTTTGATGGTAGTACGTTTTGAGCTTCGTGCGGACGGCGGCATCGTCGCTGACGACCTCGGCGATGATGTCCATCGCGCCTTGCAGGGCATCCTCCGCCGTTTCGACGCCCTTCTCCGCGTTCACATAGCGCAGGGCGATGGTTTCCGGCGCCATCATGTTCCGCTGCTGGAGCATCAGCGCGTTCGCAAGCGGCTCCAGCCCCTTCTCCTTGGCAATCGACGCGCGGGTACGGCGCTTCGGGCGGTACGGGCGATAGATATCCTCCAATTGCGCCAATGTCGCGGCAGCATTAAGGTCGCTTTGCAGCTTCTCCGTCCAGACATCTAACCTTTGCAGGCTTTCACTGATTTCCTGCCGACGCGCTTCGAGCGCCCGCAGCGCCGTCAGCCGTTCGCTGATTTCACGCAGCTTCTGGTCATCCAGCGACCCGTGCTGTTCCTTGCGGTAACGCGCGATAAACGGCAGCGTGCAGCCCTCGTCAAGCAGGCGAATGACGGCGTCGATTTGCCACGGGGCGGTTTGGAACTCCTGACAGAGCGTTTGTGTGATAGTCATGTCCTCACCTCAAATAATGATGCCTTCCAAATGATCCACCTCGTGCTGAATCACCTGCGCGGTGAAACCAGAGAACCGCTGCACATGCCGCTGCAGCTGCTCATCCTGATATTCCATCAAAATCTGCTGATACCGCAAACACGGGCGCTCGCCGTCCAGCGACAAGCACCCTTCCTGCGCCGCGAAGGGAATCTGGCGATCCGTGATGACCGGGTTGAGCATCACCAGCACGGTTTTCCCCGCCATCACCGCAATGATGCGCTTGCGGACGCCAATCATGTTCGCCGCCATGCCGACGCACTCGTGCGCATGGGCGCGCAGGGTATCCGCGAGGTCACGCGCAACGGGCAGATCCTCCGCCGTCGCCATCTGGCTCTTGCAGGACAGGAACATCACATCTCTCACAATCGGCTTAATCATGCTTTTTCACCACCACGCCGCCAGTTTTCCAGATGCTTCTTTCGGGCACTTCACCACGCACGCAGCTCAGCGGGTAGATTTGGCTCTCCCGCCCGATAACCGTGCCGGGGTTCAGCACGCTGTTGCAGCCGACTTCCACATAGTCGCCAAGCATTGCCCCCATTTTCTTCAAGCCGGTTGCCATGCTTTCGCCTGCGCCGCGAACCGTCACCAGCGTCTTGTCGCTCTTCACGTTGCTGGTAATCGACCCTGCCCCCATGTGGCTGCAATAACCGAGGATGCTGTCGCCGACGTAGTTGTAGTGCGGCGTCTGCACATGATCAAAAAGAATCACGTTCTTCAGCTCCACAGAGTTGCCGACCACACAGTCTGCCCCCACCAGCGCACTGCCGCGGATGAACGCGCAATGCCGCACTTCCGTCCGCGCGCCGATGATGCAGGGCGCACCCAGATACGCCGTCGGCGCAACCGTCGCGGTTTTGTGCACCCAGACGTGCTCGCTGACTTCGGTGTATTCCGCCGGGTCAAGCGCCGCGCCGATGCGCAGGATTTCCGCCTTGATGCCCACAAGCGCCTCCCACGGATAGGTAAACTGCCGCAGGTAATCCGCCGCCAATGTGTGGTTAAGGTCGTAAAGCTGTTCGATTGTCAGCATAATCTGCCTCCTATTTATTATGTTGATTGCTTTTTCGCCCTGCGCCGCCGAATCAGCCAGAGCATGAACATCGCCAGCAGCAGCCCCGCCAGCGCGCCCGATGAATCCAGCAGCACATCCTGCCACTTGCCCGTACGCCCGGCAACGAAAAGCTGATGGATTTCGTCCGTCGCGGCATAGAGCGTACATCCCGCCCATGACAGGCAGTGCCAGCGGGCGCAGTAGCTGTCCAGCAGCAGCGTCAGCAGCATTCCCAAGAGCGTGTACTCCAAGAAATGCGCCGTTTTCCGCACGGCAAAATCCACCTGTGCATACAGCTTCCAGTACGCCTTCCCCGTCAGTCCCTGCCGCTGCGCCAGAGAATCCGTAATTGGGCGGGCAATTTTATCGCTGATGCTGCCGGACTGCGTGCCTTCCTGTGCCGAGAAGCCGAACATCACCAGCAGCAGGGACAGCGTAATCAGCCAGAGGATAGCACGATAAAGGTGTATTTTCCAGTTCAAGGTTGCTTTCCCTTCCTGCGGCGAAAGTTACGCCGCGCTTGTTTATTTCGCGCTCCACCCCGTCAATTCCTGCCGTGTTGCATGGATTTCACGAAAAAAGGGCTGCCCGTTGCAGACAGTCCTTTTGTTGGATTATTTCACGCGCTCGCAGTACACCGCCACGCGTTTTGTGCCGCTGAGGGTGCAGGTCACAAGCGTCAGGTCATAGCCGGAATGGGCAATTTCGTTCGCATCGTTGGGCGAAATCGTGTTTTTCTCCCGCACAACGTAGCGGAAAACGTTATTCTCCATGTCCGTGAAGGTAACGGTTGCGTCCAGCGCCAAGCTGCTCAGCTTGCCAAAGTGGTAGGTGTGCGCAATAATGGCGAGATTGCCCGCGTAGGCGCTGCCGGAATAGCGGCACGGCGAGACGCTCAGGTTCTCGTACGACCAGTTGCGCTGCACCGGCACTTTCAGCCCCAGCGACGGAATGGACAGCGTGCCGATATACTCGTGCCCATTGACCTTCTCGCCCGGCATTTCGATTCCCGGCACACGCTCGTAGAGCTTGCCTGTCGGCGCGGGCGTGGGTGTCGACGTGGGTTCGGGGGACGGTGTCGGTTCAGGCGTTTCCGTCGGTTCGGGTGATTCCGTCGGCATGGGCGTTTCGGTGATTTCCGGCGTGCTCGTCGGATTTGATGTCTGCGCGGCATCCGGCGTGCTCGTCGGTTTCGGCGGGTTCGTCGCAGTCCCTGCCGTCGGCGCGTTTGTCGGTTTCGGCGGATTCGTCGCATCCCCTGCCGTCGGCGCATCTGTCGGCTTCGGCGGGTTCGTTGCAGTCCCTGCCGTCGGCACGCTCGTCGGTTTCGGCGGATTCGTCGTATTCCCTGCCGTCGGCGCGCTCGTCGGTTTCGGCGGATTCGTCGCAGGATTCGCCGTTGGCACGCTCGTCGGCTTCGGCGGATTCGTCGCAGTCCCTGTCGTCGGCGCACTCGTCGGCTTCGGCGGATTCGTTGTAGTCCCTGCCGTCGGCGCGTTTGTCGGATTCGGCTGGTTTGTCGCAGGATTCACCGTTAGCGCGCTCGTCGGTTTCGGCGGATTCGTCGCAGGATTCGCCGTTGCGGGCACATCCATCACAGGGGTGTTCGTGGCAGTTACGTCATCGCGCGGAATGTCGGTCATCAGTGCGTCAGTTACGGAGGGCGTGGATGCTGCCGGGGTATCCGCCGCAGTGGCATCCGCCGTCGGCGCGTCGGTTATCGGCGCATCCGTCGCGGGTGTGTCTGTCGGCATCATCGTCGCGGTGACTACGGGCGGTGCGGCGGTCTGCTGCGATTCCATCTGCCGCTGAATGCGAATCTGCTCCAGCGCCATCAGCGCATCATCCGATTCTTGCTGCGCGCGGCTGGCATCCCACTGGTTGTAGCCCACCAGCGCCAGTGCCGCCAAAATCAGCACCAGCCCCAGCGTCATCAGCAAATTGCCCTTACGGTTCTTCATGCTCTTGGCTCCATTTCCGGTGCAGAATCCAGCCAATGACGAACAGAATCATGCCCGCGCCCGCCAGAATCGGCACCGGCCACCACAGCTGCCCTGTTTCGGGAAGCGGTGCGGTCGGGGTCGGTGTGACCGTGCGGCGGTTGGTAATCACATACACGCCGTTTTCGATGGAATATTCCGGCTCGTAGTACACGTCAGCCCCCAGAATCTCGTTGAGGGTGTACACATGGTCAGCCGGCAAATCCTTGAAGATATGGTGCCAGTTGTTTTCGCTGTTCAGAATCACCGTGTCGATATGCTGACCGTCCTGCATCAGATGAATTTCAATCTGCACAGGGCGATATGTGCCGCGGTTGTCGTCGTCCCACACCTTGACGCACTCAAGGTCAATCAGCGCGGGGGAACGCTCCAGCTTGATGGTGGAGAGGACATCGTACTGCCACTCGTCGTCCACATTGCGCGTCGGCACAGAGGTCAGGAAGGACTGGAAGCTGTACGCCCAGCCGCCGATGATGACCGGCGTGCCGGAAACAAGGTACAGACCGGGGTTGAGTCCCGCGAAGGCAACTCGACCGTTTTCGTCCGTCGTGCCGGTGAAATCAGGCGTTTCGGACGCGGTGAGGGCTTTCATCGCTTCGGACGCGGCTGCCCAGTCCGCCGCGTTCTTCAGCGCGTTAATGTCGATATTCAGGGTGCTGTACGGGCTGCGCAGGGCGAACCGAGCGTCCGCGTCCATGTCCGCCACCTGATACAGCTGGAAGGTCACGCCGGGCAGGTGCGCATCATCCTCGTTGTCATCCGCCTGAATGGCGAACGTCAAGGGGTGCGTCAAATCCACCCGTTCAAAGGCAAGCGCGCAGGGCGCAAGCAGAAGGCAGCACAATGCTGTCAGCAGGACAAGCGCCAGCAGGCGCGAGGGTTTGCGGCTCATCACGACCGCTCAGCTCCTTTCCGCTTCTTGTGTTTCGGGCTGGTCGTTACCAGCATGAGAATGAGGAGAATCAACAGCATCGGCGCGGCGACAATCGGCGCGACGATGTAGGGGTCAATCACGAGTGCGTCCGCGGAGATGCGCACGGATAGCTGCGCAAGCGACGTTTCGACCCGGTGTCCACGGACAAGCAACCGGTGCGAGTTAATGCCGTAGGGCGTGCAGGTGACGAGCGTACACAAATCCATGCCGTCATAGATTTGCAGTGCGCTGACGTCATGCGGCTCAACAATGAGAATCTGGTCGATTTCATAGGTCAGTACCTTGTCCAGCACGCGGAGGGTGAAGGTATCGCCGTAGGTGAGCTGGTCAAGGTTGGTAAAGAGCTTGGCGGAGGGCAGCCCTCGATGCGCCGAGAAGGCGGAATGCGTCCCCGGTTCGCCGGTCGGCAGGCTTGTGCCCTCAATGTGACCGACGGCGACCTGAAGCACGTTGGCGTTCGTCGAGTGATACAGCGGCAGCGTCACGGCAATCTGCGGAATCTCAATCACCCCGATGATGCCCGACCCGCCGACATTCATCACCGCGTCGTACTCCTCGCGCTCCTCGTCGGTCATGATCAAGCGATCAACGGTGGACTGTGCGCGGAGTTTTTCGTTATAAGCGTTTGCCGCCGCCCAATCCGCTTCGTAATCCTTCTTGGACTCCTGCTCCACCACCGTGTTGTAGGTGGCTACGGCACGCGACTGGTGGAAGGAATTGTAGAAATCCGACACGGACGGGTACAGAAGGAGCGCCAGACCCACAAACAGCACCACAAACAGCAAAATGGTTGTCATATTGCGCTTCATGAGCCGCCTCCTTTCTGCAAACATGCTCCATTATTTCCACTTGGGAATGCCGGGCGGCGGCATTGCGCGCACCGCCCGGCAGGGGTTTCATCAGAACATGGGGATGTTCAACGAATTGCGGGAGAGAAATCAGATTTCGTCCGCTTCGGCCTTGCGGCGAACGATGAGGATGAGCGCCGCGCCCACGAACATCATGCCGCCCAGCACGTAGAAGATGGTCGTGCCGATGCCGCCGGTCTCAGGCAGGGTCGCGCCGGACTTGTTGACGAGCTTGTTGTTCATCGTAGAAGCCGCCGTGAGTTCCATAGCTGCACTTGCACCGCCAGCAGCTTCCTTGTGGTCTGCCGAAATCGTGATGGTGACAGGATCCAGCGGATTATAGGTAGCAGGAACCGTGGTTTCCTTCAGCGTGTACGTGCCGTGATCCAGACCGATGATGTTGAACGTACCATTGGCTTCCGTAATCATTTCATTGTTTGCGACATCCGTATAGGTATCATTCGGCTTCGTGGTGCCTGCGACAATGTAATTGCCAGCGGCATCCTTCCACAGCGGAACAACACGATCATTTTGGTCATAAAGCGTGAAGCCAGCGCCAGCCAGTTCTTTGCCAGCTTCAGCCGTGTTCGCATACTTCGTGTTGTTCACAACATAGGTGAAGAGCCAGACATGGTCTTCCGGCGTTTTACCCATGCCATCAGCATTGGGGTTGTTGGAGTATTCCAAATCGACGCTGTTCTTGTTGTTCGTGCTGGTTGCGCTCGCGTTGAAGACCTGCGCTTCTTCGTTCAGATACGCCGTGTAAACAACCTCAACCGTAATCTTGTCCGTAACAAGGATGCTGGTGTTTTCTTTCATCACCTTCTTCAGGTCTTCGATTGTGAGCGTCCAAGACGGCTTATCCTGATTTTCACCAACCTTGCCTGCGCCCTTCTGACCAGGCGTTGCAGTGCAAACATAATCGGTACCTTTCAGTGCGATGCCGTTCACCTTCACAGAATCAATCTGAACGAAGGTAATGCCCTTGGACATGGTGTCGTTGAAGACCAGCTTGTACGTCGGATAGTCATTATAATCCGCATTGACCGGAATAGTCGCGACCAGACGGAACTTGAAGTTTTCAAACAGCGCGTGGTCGGCACTCTCGCCCCAGCCTTCCGGATTCACTTCTCCGCCGTTCTTTTCAGCATCAGCAACTTCGTCCTGTACCTGCTTGTCCACAGAGGGCTTTTCAGACTTTGCAGTCGCAACGATGTCCTGATCCAGCACCTTTACAATCAGCAGCGTGGCAGCGCCGTCCTTGCCTTCCAGCTTTGCCTGATTGTCCCGCACAAGGTAATAGCCGGGGGTCAGTTTCTGGCTCTTGCCGGGGGCTGCTTTGGTGGAAGAGAACGTATCAACCGGAGCGGATTCAGCGTTCCAGTACTTCGTGATTTCAGCCAGCTTTTCCTGATTCGTGCCCGAAACAGTTTTCAGAGCCTCCAGAACTGCGTCCGGCACAGGATCACCAGTCGTGACCGCAGCAGTCACCAATTTTGGGCATAGCTTGTGCTACAGATTTCTTCTCGGTAGACTTACTCTCTTCTGATACTGCCGTTTCCCCTTTTTTATCATTAGTTGCTTGATCAGTGGAACTGGTTGTTTGTGTTGCTGTTGAGTTACTTGTTGAATTATTTGAAGTTATAGAGCCTCCACCCTTCGTTACAGCACCATAAGCAATTAGCACTACAAGCAAAATAAACCACCATTTCTTGTAGAAAGGTGTCTTTTTCACATAAACGTTTCCGTTTTCATCCTTGATTTTCTTAGACATAAGAAATCTCCTTTAAACTTTTTCTTTGATATAATTATAATGTATTCGCTCAAAAAATAAAAGCATTTTGAGGGATAAAACTAAAAATTTCTTTAAATAGTGATTTATTTCCATAAAATTATGTAGAAATATTTATTTTTCCTCCAAATTCACTCAAAAATCCTCCAGAACTTAGCTCTGAAGGACTTTTAAATTTATTTCGTTACAATATTTACAAGCTTGTTAGGTA
>OKRY01000395.1_pt1 | contig 33712 bp, 34 predicted proteins | sample 1601121 | NCBI WGS metagenome assembly OKRY01 (sample SAMEA3541546, study PRJEB24748) | human gut metagenome | biome: human gut; feature: human-associated habitat; material: faeces | place: China | collected 2012
CTTCGGCAATACAGAAATCTGTTGCGATTGCAAAGGAGAAAGTAAAGGCGGAAATTGAAGAAATATCTCCAACCGTGACCGACACCGCCCGAAAAAGAAATCTGTTTTTTATTTGTGTGGGATTGGCGGCATTACATACTCTCACTTTTTTCCGTGGGAGTAAATCTATTTTTAAGGAGGTCAACGCCTATGTGCAACGAAAACAAAGACACCGCCCGAAAGGAGGAAAGCCATGCAGAAGTTACAGACAGTCAACGCCGAAACGCTCCTTTATGAACCGCTTGAGAAACCATCCTTTGTGGTGGACAGCCTTATCCCGACAGGCTTATCGCTGTTCTGCGGCTCACAGAAGATAGGCAAAAGCTGGCTCATGCTGAAGCTATGCTTATGCGTGTCGCAGGGAATCCCTTTATGGGATATGCCGACAATGGAGGGCGATGTGCTTTACCTCTGCCTTGAGGACACGTTCTGCCGCATACAGGACAGGTTATTTCGTTTGACGGACGAAGCAAGCGGGCGGCTCCACTTTGCCGTGGCAAGCTGCAAGCTGTCAGACGGTCTTATCGTGCAGCTTGAAGATTATCTGAAAGATTACCCAAACAGCAGGCTTATTGTCATTGACACTTTGCAGAAAGTCCGTACAGCTTCAAAAGACAATGCCTACGCAAGCGACTATGGGGACATCTCACTAATCAAAGACTTTGCCGACAGGCATTCATTGGCGGTCATTGTCGTACACCACATCCGAAAGCAGAATGACAGCGATGTGTTCAACAAGGTGTCTGGGACGACAGGCTTAACGGGGAGTGCGGACGCTACCTTTGTTCTGGAAAAGGAGAAACGGGCATCCGACACCGCCAAGCTGTATGTGACGGGCAGGGACACGCCCTATCAGGAATACACGCTGCGTTTCCGTGATTGCAGTTGGGAACTTGTGGAGAGAAAAACGCAGGAGCAGCTTGCGAAAGAAACGATACCAGACGTCCTTTTTCGGTTGGTGGATTTTATGAGGGATAAGGAAGAATGGGCAGGCACGGCAACGGAGCTGTTAGCCGCTATGAGGGAAACGGAAACCATACCCACGGTGATTACGAAATGGCTCAATGAATACCGCACCACATTTTTAAATGAGAACCATATCGTTTATCAGTACAGCCGCAAAAAACACGGCAGGCAGATTTCGCTTGCAAAGCGGGCGGGTGACAGCGGTGACGGTGGTGACAGCGATATTGGGATACCCCCTGTTACTGTCATTGACGCTTAAAGCCGTGTAAAGCTGGCGACTCTGCCCTGCGGGTGACAGCGGTGACGGCGGTGACAGTGATTTTAGCACGGGACGCATTACCGTCTGTTGTGGCTGTGGCGGCATCTGTCGTGGTGCTGCCTGCGGCTGTATAGTCTGCTGTGCAGGTTGCGGTGCCACATTCTGCGGTTGTGCCACTTGTGGAGCAGGTGCAGGAGTCTCTTCCATCATCTCGAAGAGCGAGCCTTGGTTCATCGCCTTCCTTTGTGCGGCAATCTTCTCATCTACCTCCTTCTGCTTGTCGGCAGTGGCATACATACGAGCCTGCTGAAGTGCGGTGATGGCATCCTTATGATTCTTGGCTGTGATAAGCTCCTCGGCCTTCTTCATATGCTTCTCGTACTTCTCACGCTTCTCCTTCTCCTCCTTGGTCTCCTTAGCCTTGGCATCCTTTGCCGCCTTGCTGTTGGCAGCGGCCTTATCTGCCTGCTTCTCGAACTCCATCAAATTGGAGATAAGTCCCGTAGCCTTGCGTATAGGCTGCATGATGTGTTGCAGGAACTCTGCATCCATCTCTTCGGGAGTGCCCGTTAGTGTCAGCGGGATGATGTGGTTTGCAGCCTCATCTTTGAGTCCGTTGGCCTTCGGCAGTGTTGATACAGTAAGTTGTCCGTTCGCTTTGCGGATGACCAGAGTCAGATCTACGCTCTCGGTCATCATCTGTGAAATTGATGTGAAAAACATAACTTTATGATTTAATGTTAATACTGATTGATTTTCTTGTGATGTTCACTGGTTGAAGAACTCTGCAAGCAGTCTGTTACGGTCAGGATGCTTGCTTATCTCCAGAATGGGATTGAGCAACTCCGATATATGTACCGGACCTCGTGAGCCTCTTGGCGGCAACTTGATTTCAGGTTCTGCGATCTTTACTCTTCTTCTACGTACCACAGGCATCTGCATCGGTGCCATCGGTACACTTGCGATGATTGCTTGATTCATAGCTTTATCTTTTATCATATGGTTAATACTCGGACTTTGGCAGTCCGTTGAACTACGAGGGCGTTACGGCTAATGCTTCCGGTAAGGCAAGGTTTTCGGGGAAAATACCGCAGCACGGCGAGGATGATTTTCTCCGAAACCACCTGTGGCCCGACCTTGCTGTCCGACAAGAAGCATTGGCCAACTTTGCCCTGTAGTTCATCGGCTTGCCAATGGCTGGTATTTTCTCTATCCCTTTCTTCATTCTTATCCTCATGCTTGAATCGTCCACCTACAAAAAGAGCCGTCCGAGAAGGACAGCTCCCACATGCTTTTTAAAAGAAAAATGGATTTATCGATTAGTGGTCAATAATTCATTGTACCTTTGCATAAAATACTGAGTAATTATGGCAAATTGTAGATTTATTGATAGATTAGGTATTACAGAACAAGAGTTTTTACAAGAAACGAAAGGAGAATACAGCACTTCGTTTTTTCATATCTACACCAAAGGTGATTTTGATACTGATTTATCAAAAATAAGTCAGACAGATAGAGGTACATTCATACATGAATACATCCATTATTGGCAAAATATTGCCACATTATGGGGATTGTCAACAAGTATATTTTGTTATGATTGTATGCAGAAATTGGTAAAAGAGTTCGAGACGTTAGATGAGATAAAGTTACCATATTCCATTACTTATTCTGAAAGTATGAAACGTAGAAGCGACATCTTCAACATAGGAAATGGAGAGACCAATGATAATCTATTTGCGAATAAAAAGATAGATACATCACATAGAATACAAATCAAATTTGGAATTTCTAATGTTGATGGAAGAACTATTCCTACTGTAAGTCTAAAAATTGTATTTGATGATGGCAATACTTATGATATAGCATTGGGAGCTCATATCATAAAAGAAAGTATGGCTGCTCTATATCAGAGTCTTGTTGACCCTAATGCAGAACATGATGATATGCCTTATAACATAGTCAGAATATTGTGTTTACATAACTATCCTTCATTATATAATAACAAGAAATTGTTAATTTGTTGTTGCCATGCATCTCTTTTCAGTATGACCCCAGGAGACACACTTATTGATCTTTTAGCAAAAGCTGAAAAAGAAAAAATCAGTGATGGTATGCAACTATTTGATGAATACATCAATGAATCAAGCATTAGTGCAGGGGGTAAAAACAAAATTCCAATATCTGTTTTTTTTGATGGAATGGCAAATAACTTTTTAATGAAATTGAACGAGAATCTGCGTTCCGAATTAGATTATATAAAAAAAGTTCTGTACCGCGTACTCCTATCAAATAAAATGTTGCCATTGCTCACAGTATTATACGAAGAGCCTTCTGACACTATATCAAATGATAACTTAAATAGTATCATTGGATGGTTGGGAATTCCATTTGTTCATTCATTGACTCAAGGTCATTATTTCCCAAGCACAACGAAGAAAGTGGATGATCCTAATACGGAAGTATCAGAAGATGCATCTATGGATGTATTAGAACTTATCGCATTGGAGGCTGTGTTCAAATTCCTAACAAAAGAATGCCCATATAGATGTTGTCCTCTTTACGGTATGATGTGTAGTGATTCATCATATTCAAAACCCGAATGTTTTGAGACTCCTTGGCTTGGAGATGATTGTATTTTCACCTTAGTGAGTGAACCATTAAAATTGAAAGACAAAAATGTTCATTGGTAACTATAAATAAAATCCAATTAAGTGGGCTTTTAGAACACCAAGAAACTGAGGATAGCAAACAGTATCAATGCCGCCATTACAATACAGGCAATCTTGTATATGAATCGAAAGAAGCCAGGGAAGCATACGATGGCTACCGCAGCCCATACGGGTGATACACCTCGTGTATAGAGATAGCTGAAACCTAATGCTGCTACTACGGCTAAAAGGATCATGCCTATCCACTTCATTCTCTTCCTTACGGTCGGGTCATTTGTTTTCATATCCTATATTATTTAGTGGGAACAGTCGTTCCCGATTTCGTGGGCTTGGATGTGAAACGCCTCCACCTGCAAGGTTTTCGGTAAAAATACCGCAGCCGTGCGAGGATGATTTTTGCCGAAACCGCCTGCGGCACGACCTTGCGGGGTGGAATAAGGGCGGTTCACTATCTTTGCCTACGAATCGGGATGACTGACATCATCTTTTCTTACCTCTCTTCTTGTCGGGAAATGCCAGCGTTACATTGAACTCATCGTCAAAGGCTACGGCAGCATCGAAAGAGTTGCCTTTCTTTCCCTTGAATCCCTTAATCAGCTTGGTCGCTCCTGATGAGAGCAACTGTTCCAGATGCTGCTCGTTAAGCTCCTTGTTCAGCACCTTGCGGAATACAAGCAGACCGCAATCCGGATTGTCGCACTTGGCGACCTTCGGGCGTATCATTACTTTGCCTGTACCGCATTTGGGGCAATGGAGGGTACGCTGTTTGGGTGCAGGGAACTTCAGTCCGAGTACCTCGCGTGTAACCTGCGAGGTAAAACTCTCGATGGAGTGCATAAAGGAGCGTGTCTCCAATGTATGCTGCTCTATTTGCAGGAGCGTCTTCTCCCAACTGCCTGTCAGCTCCACATTGGCAACCTGCATATCCTTTACCGCCTCGTAGATGTAGAGTCCCTTCTCGGTAGGTACAAGTGCCTTGCCTGAACGCTCGATGTAGTCACGCTTGAAGAGTGTCGTGATGATGGTGGCTCGTGTGGCAGGTGTTCCGATACCGAAATCCTTGATGGCCTCCTTCGCCTTATCATCGGTGACGTTCTTACCGCAGGTCTCCATAGCGGCAAGGAGTGTCGCTTCGGTGTATAGAGGTTTCGGCATTGTCTTTCGCTGTGCCGTGCCATAGCCCGTAACGGGTATCTGCTCACCCTCGGCGAAGCGTGCCGTACCCTTGTTGGCTTCGGTCTCGTCCTTCTCGGCATCCTCCTTACGGGCAAAGATTGCACGCCAGCCCGGATTGACGATGGTGGTAGAGCGTGAACGGAACTTCATATCCTCTGCTGTCGCCTCCATTACCAATGATTCCTTTTCGCAGCGTGGCGAGAACGCTTCAAGCATACGCCCTGCAATCATCGTATAGACAATCTGTTCGTGGGCGTTCAACTCCTCGGGCTCTACGCCTGTGATGACGAGTGCGTGGTGATCCGTTACCTTGTCATCATCTACACTACGCATATTCAGATGCTCGAAGTCGAAACGCTTGCCATACTCTTTGAACTCGGGCATAGTGGCAATCTTCCAAAGGGAATCATAGACCTGCTCCATCAAGTCGTGCGAGATATATCTGCTGCCCGTTCTCGGATATGAGATATACTTCTTCTCATAGAGAGCCTGTGCCACAGAAAGGGTTTTCTCCGCACTCATATCGTGATGTGTGTTGCACTCCTTCTGCAATGTGGTAAGGTCGTAAAGTAACGGTGCCTGCTGGTAGGTACGTTTACGCTCCACCTTCGTGATGAGTGCCGTTGAGTCGGGCGAGAATCGTGTGTGTGCCGCCTCTGCTTGCTCCTTGCTCTTGAAGTCCTCGATGTGCGAGAACTGACGGAACTCGCCCAAGCGTTCAAGGGTGATATGCAGTTGCCAATAAGGTGTGGAAACAAAATCGCGGTTCTCCTTGTAGCGGCTGCATATCATCGCCAGCGTAGGAGTCTGCACTCGTCCGAGGGAATTGTTCGGCATACCCGATGCGATGGCAAGGGCACGGCTGGCATTCATACCCACAAGCCAATCAGCCTTGGCACGGCAGTCGGCAGCGTGGTAGAGGGCATCGTAAGCCTCGCCATCCTTGAGGTTGTTCATTCCTGTACGGATAGCCTCGTCCGTGAGTGAGGAGATCCAAAGACGCTTGAACGGTTTGGTATATCCGAGGTAGTGGTAGATGTATCGGAAGATAAGCTCACCCTCACGCCCTGCATCCGTTGCCACGATGATGCTGTCGCACTTGCAGAATACCTCGTCAATGACCTTGAGCTGCTTGGCGGCACCTATGTCCGTTACCATACCTCTGTCGGTCTTGATCTGTCTTACCACAAGTTGGAACGGTTCGGGAAGCATAGGCAAATCCTCGTGTGAAGCCTTACCGTAGCCGTATGCCGATGGCATGGCGAGGGAAACGAGGTGTCCCAATGCCCAGGTTACAAGATAACCGTTGCCTGCCATGTAGCCATCCTTCTTCTCTGTTGCACCGATAACGCGGGCGATGTCCTGACCTACGCTCGGCTTTTCTGCTATAATTGCTATCATAATATTCTTGGAATTAAAGAAGCCGTCTCCCGTCCCGATTACGGTGCGGGAAACGGCTGTCAGGTTAGTAATGGAATCGTGTTACTGCGTGGGGTTGATACCGATGATTTCGAGCAGCGGAGAGTCGTTCTTGCGTACAAGCTGCAAAGTGGCATCCATCACCACATCTACACCGAGGAGTACGAGGCTCAGAGATACGACACCCGTCTTCTCGCCTCGGAGCAGTGTCTCAAGCTCACCTGCCTGTTCGAGTTCATCCTTGAGGATACCGATACCTGAAAGTTCGTCCCAGTTTACATCTTCCACCTTGAAAGGTGCTTTATTCTTATCGTTCATCTTAATATTCATTTTAGAGTTATACATTGATTTGACTTGTTCTACTTACGGATTAGATGCTCTGTCCCTTTGACTGACGCTTCTCCTGTTTCTCGGCAACCACATTACGCTGTGAGGCGTTGCGGTTACGGTCGGGATTCTCGTTGTAGAAGTCGAGCTTGTTCTGGTTGGAGTTCAGCTTGACATACTGCGAGATGCTCTTGCCATCGAAGCCCTTCATGCCCTCCACGAGTACCGACTTGCCGCTCTGAAGATCGGCACGCTGCTGACCGGAGAGCTTGGCACCGAAGATCTCCTTCGGAATCTCGAACTTGGCACGCTCCTCAAAGCCATCGGGAGTGCGAGAGTACATCAGTCGTCCCGTCTCAAGGTCTGCCTTGATGAACGAAGAGAACTCCTCGCCACGGTTGTTCACCATATCATTGAGGAAGATTGCTCGACCTTCACGAAGGTCTTTCTGCTCCTCAGCTGTCAGTTTCACACCGCCTATCTCCTTCGGGATGTAGATTTCTCTTGCACCCTCGGGCGAGTCGGGATTGTAGCGTGTGTAGTTAGGTCGTCCTGTCGCCTCATCGAGTTTCACATACGATGAGAAGAGTTCGCCATCCTTACGCTGCATATCCTCCACGAAGATTGCCTTGCCTGCATTGAGGTCTTCAATCTGCTGCTTGGTAAGCTCCACACCACCGAGGGCGGTGCGGTTGAAGATACGGTCATTCTCGAAGATGAAGTCGATACCTCTGCGCTCGGCACTCACCTGAATGTGGGCGTTGAACTCGTTGCCCGACTTGGCGGTCATACCCTCGATATAGACCTTCTTGCCCTCACGCAGGTCGTCCTTCTCCTGGTCGGTGAGCTGAACGCCCTTAATCTCGTTAGGGATATAGACATTCTCGGCACGCATGGCCACCACCTCGTTGGTCATCTTGTCAAGGCTGATGAACGATGGGATATACTCTCCGTTGCGACCTTTGAGTTCCACCACTCGTCCCATATTGCCTGTTTCGAGGAGGTTCTTCTTGTCCTCTTCCGAGAAGATATGTCCGAAATATGGACGCTCCAATTCGGGTTGCTTGCGGATGCCGTGGATAGCGAGTACCACCTCACCTGTGTTGGACTGTTGTAACGACAGGCGTGCATCGGTACGCAGTACGGCAGAGCCGAAGTTCAGGTTGATAGGTACAAGCTGGTTGGTCTTGTAGCCTTTGAGCATCGAATCAAGGAGTCCTCGCTCCTGAAGATAATCACGCGAGAGTCCGAAGTTCTTCAACTGGTCCCAGTTGATCATAGACTCGTTGTAACGATACTGATTGTTCTGCTGCTGGTCGTTAGCTTCAACGACGGGCTGCTGGGTTTGATTTTTCTTTGCCATTTCTTCTGAATTTTGATTGTTAATACTTTGTTCTGTTTGATTTTTGGGTGTTATCTCATACTTCTTGAGAAACTCTTCCACTGCTTTTGTTTTCTTACCTTCGGCAAGGTCTTCAATGGCCTGTTTGACTTCGGGCTTGTCGAACTCCTCCTCCTTCATCGTGAAAAGACCGAAGTGTGTAGGGTCTTTCAACTGACTCCAGAAGTTCTTGAGGAAATTCTCGAAGAAGGTCGCATAGCGGTCAATCTTGAGAAAGGAGTTCTGATGCTCTTTGTCTGCCGGCACGGTGGAATACTTGCCGTTCTTGTTGATTTCGGATACCGCCTGAATGAGCAGTTCCATCTTGTCTAAAACCAGCACGATGTCGCTCATCTGCGGGTTCTCGGTGACTTGTGTTTTTGAGGGGTCATCCCTTACATTTTTCTTTGCCATAACTGTGAGTTTTTAGCGTTAATAACTAATGTTGTCACCGCAAATATATATAGCAAAATTTGATAAAACATTGGCATTTAAGTCGTTAGACTACACAAGTCATAAGGTGTCATCACTTGTCATAGCAGGCACGAAAGCGAAGGCACAAAAAGAGGCAAAAACGAGGTTGAACGAAGGGAAAACGCACCGCACGGAAACGAGGACGGAAAGAGTGAAATGCGGTCAAAAAAAGTGTGTGAGAAATGGCGGTGGTATGACCGAAAAAAGATAACTTTTGTAATATGCAGAGTTGAGAGCTGAGCTGCTTTTGTCCCCACTTAAAAAATCGGGCACTAAAAAGATGGCGGTGGTTGATAGACCTTATAATGAAATATAGATATGGCTGTCAGGTTGAGAATAGAGATGCGGCATATCTTACCGCAATGGATTTTTGACCTGTTGTACTATGCGTCGTAGGTCGCTTCGCTTGCTAAGTCCCAACCTCTGTCTCAACTCGGACGGCGATACCGGAGCGTTTTTTCGGGTTAAAAATTATCGCAGAGAATTTTTTGCCCGAAAACCCTCGGCTCGAACGTGGAGGTATTGTCCCTCCGAGTTAACTTCTTGAAGGGACTTGGCGAGTGAAGCGGGATTTTCACGCTACATACACTTTTTGTAGGCTATTCTGTCTTTCAATCATAAAAAACGGAGTAACTTTGCCACAATATTAATATAATGATATTATGCAATATAAGTCAACACCATTAGGTACTCATATTTTGGATTGTCCAGAATTAGCAAATTTATCAAGAAATATAGATGGCTTTTATAAGTCAACTCCGACAGTAAATTCAACATCTTTATTTCAAACGATTACTGACTACATTAATTTTGTAAAAACCTATATACACACTGAGTTAAAAGGCAAAATCATTGAATTAGATAATTTGGCTCCCAATTTATTTAATGTTAATATCCTGAAGAACAATACATATAAGCAATTTGTAAGATGTAATCTTTATGCATTATATGTTTATGTGAATGACTTGCAACAATCTTTAGATATCAACTTTATAGATAGATATAAATGTTTGTTACTGAGTTTATGCTGTGAAAGTGAGTTTGCAATAGTTGAATTTGAAAAGAATTATAAAAAAGCTCCTAAAACACTTACATGTACACATAGAAGAAGACCTGTTCTATCAACGACAGATCTTATGTTTTCTATGAGTGAGTTATTTTGGATTGAAAATAGTGATTTCTCCAAATTTGACTATAGAGACATTAAACCAAATACAATATTTGTGATACGTCAATTCTTGGAAATATTTTGGAAGAATGTTATAGGATATGAAGGTATAGTAGACGCAACCAATGGAGCATCCATTAAGAAGTTTACTCAGGCTGCGTGGAGTTTTATAGAAGAATATAAAGATAAGACAGGCATTTCATGGAACATTGATTTACCTGTCAATAAGAAAACCATATCTGTAGTAAATAATTGGGCTAATTCATTTGTACATGATACGTTTATATATGATACACATATACAGTATATGGCAATTTTAATTTGCAGAAAATTGATGAAAGCACCAAGCTCTTCTGTTGCTTGTTTTATTGATAATGAGAAACCACAAAGAAAAACATCAGCATTGCATGGTTGTATCTATATAAATAATTACTCAGCCTTAAGAGTAGATTTTGAACATGATATAAAACAAAAAATGCCTAATGCGAAAATTATATGGAAAGACCTAAATAATGTAGGTGCCTATATTATCACAATGGGAGATTATAAGAAACCTAGTGTAAATCTTGAATTTGAAAGAATTAGGAAATATATATGTGATAGTTGTAAAAATTTATGCAAAGGGATACGCTTATTGTTTAATCATATCTACAAAGTAGTTATGAAGAAATATTGATAACATGCTAAAAGCCAACTTAAATCTGCACTTGGCAGACCTAAGTTGGCTTTATCAATTTTAGGAATTGGATTTACCTATGTATGTATGCTCCACCCGTGAATAGGATTTAGCAATACCGCAAATGATTGGTCAGGATTTCCGTGATAGAGTAAGCCTCCAACAATCCCCGTTCTACCATCCGGATATACCTGTCGGAATCCGAATGAGTGCGGTGCTGAGTCATAGTAGAGTTCAATCTCACACGGAAAATTCGGGTTTTCCTCCCACTGCTTCAAACGGTCGATACACTTTTGTAGGGTGTCATTCTTAATTTCCTTTGCGTAGGCAACAGCCTTTTCATAACGCTCTTGACATAAAATCTTCATACTCGATATGTTTTAAGGTTTATAATAAATCTTCATATACTCCAAAGCCGTAGCAGTCGGCAATGTAAAAGTCCTCACAGCCGATTTCTGCAAGTGACTTCATATCTTCCAGCGTATCGCAATAGAAGAAAATGTCATCATCTTTTTCGGTTTCTGCATCCATTCCGATGGCAATACGCACTTCAACGGTATCGTAGTTATCCTTATAGCGGATAAGGCAATCGGCATAGTGAGGCTCGATGCCTCGCTCTGTAAAGAACTTCAAACATTGGTGACTGATCTCTTTTCTGACTGCATCTGGTTTCTTCCAATCAGTGTCATCAATAATTTCAAGGCTGAGACCTTCGACAACCAAGCAGGTAGCACCATCTACATTTGTCATAAGTGTACGCTTGCCCATATACTTCTTGCGTTCTTCTTCCCAGTTGGGTAAATCCCATCTTTCTGTAGTCCATTCTCCACGATAATCCTTTGGTTTGCGGAGATACTCTGATAATGTCATTCTAATCATCGGCTATCATTATTTAAGTTATACATTACAGGCGAAGCTCTGTATTCTATTTCTTTACCGCCTTGACTGTTCCGTGCAGGATTGTGCAAGGTTGGCTGGAAAAATACCGCAAGCCCCGTGGGGCGAGGATGATTTTTCCACGACACCCACAGGGCTTGACCTTGCTCAATCCGAAAGGCACGGGACAACCTTTGCGGTAAGAAATAGAATACAGATTCTAATCGTTATCCTCTTCGTCCTTCTCGTCTGGCAACAATCGTTTACGCAATTCGGGATCAGCCTTTATACGCTCCATTTCATCTTGAACAATCTGCTCAACCTCGTCTTTGATACGGGAATAGTTACGCTCTATCTGCTCCTGCATAATGTCGTTGCCGTTCTCGTCCTTGAACTCGTTTACGATAGGAATCTTCTTGTATGCCTTTGTCTCGGCACTTACCTTTGCACTATCCACGATGATGCGTGAGTGGAAAATCTTCTGGTCAATCTCCTCACCGAAGTTATCCGCCACGCTACCTACGAATGTACCTTGCGAGAGGTTGGAAATCTTCGAGGCAGGGATAAGGAAGTCCAACTGCGTATTGATAGAGGTAGATGTGTCCTGACGATTGATAGATACCGACTGACGCTGCTGGAGAATCTTGCCGAAACGCTCAGAGAGGTTCTTTGCAGTTTCACCTACCACCTGTCCGCTGAAGATGTTACCCACCGTATTTTGGATAACCTTTGCCTCCTTGTCGCCATAGTCACGAGCCAACTGCGAGTAGTCCTGAAAACCGAGACAAACAGCCACCTTATTGCTTCGTGCTGTGGCAATGAGGTTGTCGATACCACGGAAATAGATGGTCGGCAACTCATCAATGATGATGGAACTCTTCAACTGACCCTTCTTGTTTACCAACTTTACGATACGGCTGTTGTATAGTCCCAGTGCTGCTGAGTAGATATTCTGACGGTCGGGATTGTTGCCTACGCAGAGTATCTTCGGCTCATTGGGATTGTTCAGGTCGAGGGTAAAATCATCGCCCGTCATCACCCAATAGAGCTGCGGAGAAATCATTCTCGAAAGCGGAATTTTGGCACTTGCTATCTGGCCTTGGAGCTGATCTTGAGCTCCACCTTTCCATGCGTCCATAAATGGAGATAGGTAGTTTTCCAACGAAGGATATGAGGTCAGAATCGTAAAGATATCCGCATACGGTTTGTTCAGGAACTCAATCGTATGTGGGAAGGTACAATACTTACCGTCCTTGTAGATTCTCAGATACCAGATGATAGCCGCCAAAAGAATAATCGGTGACTCTACGAAGAAATCTCCCTGCTTCTGAATCCATGTCTTGTTCAAGTTGAGCATTATCGTGTACGCACTCTCATAGGCATCGCTGATATCCACCATAAACTTAGGGTTGATGGGATTACAGCGGTGTGAGCGACGCGGGTCATCAAAGTTGATGACATAGAAACTCGGCTTTACCTTGTACTTGTCGATGTTCTTCAACAGCTCGTTATAGGCAATTACCGAGAGGTCATCAAACTTGTAGTCGTAGATGTATGTGGCAAATCCTTTGGCTATAGTCTGTTTGATGTAGTTGTTGACTACAGCATACGACTTACCGCTACCCGGTGTTCCCAATACAATGGTTGCTCGGAACGGATTCACGACATTTATCCAACCATCCCATTCCTTGCCTTGATAGACAAACTTCGTAGGTAGGTTTACCGAGTACTCATTCTCCATCAGTCGTGTCTCCTGCATGAAGCTCTCGTTGGCCACATTGAAGACATCTTCCATAAGGTTATGCTTGAACATACGACTAATCCATACTCCCGACATAAGCAGAAGGATATATCCGACAGTTATCGTAATGGTGTAGATTACCATATTCACGATTGGCGAGAACGGAAGGTCGAGCAACCACCAGTTCATAAAGAAGAGTACAAGACCTCCGAGGAAGGTCGCATAAATCTTCTGCCAGGTCATCTTCTGATTCTTCACGCCCTTTGTGCCGAGGCACGAGAGAGCCAAGAATATGATGGCGAACACCTTTGTCACAAGCAGGTTGCTGAACAGCCCTGCCGTATTCTGAAAGTTGAGCAGAATCTTGTCTACCACTCCGATGTTGATACCCATATCCACGATGGCCTGATAGCAGAACCAGTAGATATGTACTACAATAAATATAATGGATATGGCACGCATAAACTCCATGACCTTTGCCAATCCTCTCAAATCATCTTCCTGTTGCATAATTAATTCGTTTTAATGGTTAGTGAAATTGGTTTACGATATGCCGCGTGAACGGCGTTTTTTCTTCTTCTTTTTCTTCTGGTACTGCTTGGCAAGCATCTCCTCCTGCGGATCATTGGCAGGAGCGTCAAACGAGAAGATTCCGAAGGCTTGCTCCAGTCCCGATTCAAGGTCTGCCGATGAGAGGCTGTGGCTCTCGGAGAAACCTTGCGGCATATCGGCCCAAGGAATGTCGTCCTGCGAGTTGAATAGCTTCTCGAAGTTGTTTGCCGAGAACTCCTTACCCAGACGGGAACCGTTATAGACCTCACGATTGTGGTGGTCGATGAATGTGACACCGTAAATGCGCCCTGCATCGTTCTCGCGGAACACCACATCAATGCCCTTGCTGCCAAGCAGACGCACGAACTCCTCGCGGTTGCCACGACAGCCGTGCATTGCCAGAGCCACATCGTTGCGGATTTTGGGTTGCCACCTCTTTGCTCTGAACTCCTGAGCATTGTAGGCGATACGCTTCTCCACACCCTCGTAGCCGAAACGCTTGCCGATAAGCGAGGACTTGATGGGCGTGCAGATAGGCTTACCGTTCTCATCGGTCATCGTGTAGATGATACCCGAATAGGGTTTGCCATCGAACTCGCCCTTGACCTGCTTTGCCTCGATGTTGAAGCACGAGAGCATGGCACTATACTCGCCGAAGGACTGAAAGCGGTACGAGGTGAAGACACTCTTGAGAATGTTGGATACCTGCTGCTTTACATCGCCACGGGTGTAGTCTGCCTTCTTCAGATAAGGCTCCAACAACTCCCTGCGTTTGTCGGCAATCTGTTTTAGTCCGAACATCTGCTCCAATTCTCGGCACGCCTTCATCGAGCGGTTCCATTCATAGGCATCGTCTATCTTCTCACCATTCTCGTTCACGCAGGTAGATACTATATGTATATGTCTGCGGTCTATGTCCTCGTGGAGATAGACAATGTAGGGTTGGTTGCCGTAGCCCATCTTCTGCATATAGGCTCTTGCCAAATCCGCAAACTGACTATCGGTAAGATTGTCGTCCAATGTCGGATTGAGCGATATATGCAGGATAGGCTTCTCGGTGTTGCGGTTGGCTGCGAGATAGCTCTCAAAAGCAAACATTGTCTGCTGGACAATCCTGTCAGGGTCGTAGAGAGAGTCGGTAATCATACGGTTGCCGGCTATGATGCGACCTGTCGCCTCGTTTACCTTCTGTTGGTTGTAGATGACTGCTCCGTAGAGTGAAGCACCTCTGTTGATCTTAGCCACCATATCAACCTCCGCTTTTACGGTTCATGTGTCTCTCCTCAAACTCGCGTGTGAGGGCGACAATCTGTTTGCTCAGCACTACCAACTCCAGTGTGGCTTTCTCCAATTTGGCGACAAGGGCAAATGCCCGCTTGTCTCCGAAATTGGCTTTTACGGCTCGCACCGTCTGGTTGTAGTTGTTACCGATGGCTTGGAACTGATGGTAGAAATTCGTGAGGCGTATGTAATAATCCATAGCCGCCTTGTCGAGTTTTACCACCTTTACTTCACGCTCGAAGATTAGAGCCTTTAGAAATTTCGACCTCTCCTTGAATCCCGATTTTTGGAATTGGATGTCGAAGTGTCCGTTCTCTTCCGATGTCAATCGGACCACATAGCGATGTATAGCTGGATCTAATTTAGGTTTCCGACCTACACCTTTTCTTTGGTTTTTCCTGTTGTTCGTCTGCATACTTTTACATTTTATTGGTTACTAACTTCCGCTATGGATTCACGACTTTGGAGTGAATCCCTCCCCGAGCCGCAGGCGAGTGGCAAGTTTGTTTTGAGTGCCCGAAAACATTTCGGGTGCCTCAAAACACAACTTGCTATGTTCGCTTGAACATGAATTTTCCTTCGTAAAATTGGCTATCGCCGTTCCCCTCAGAGAGAAGCATCCGAAAACTCCGTTCGTCGTGCGTCCACAGACCTTTCGGGTGCAAAGTTAGACAGGTGTATTCTATTGGTAAATAGATAGTTATATGCTATGTGATGACATCTGATGACATGTATAGTCAGAGGCTTGACGACATAGTGATTATTCCAATTTTTCGCTATTTCTTTGCGTCAGAAATGGTGCAACAAACCAATAATTGATTGCTTGATTAAGGGATTAAGGATTGGTGAAATTGTGAGAGTAAGCAAGCAAATAATTATTGCATTATTGGGGCGTTGCAACAAACAAAGGTTGACTTATTGGTTGGTGAGCACAATGTCACCATATCACCAAGTAACCAACAAACCAAGTAATAGACAAATAATGTAATAAGTAATTAACCATTAAAAAATTTACAGTTATGAAGAAAAAGCCAGTATTTGTTGCAGTAAGCAACCAGAAAGGTGGAGTTGGTAAAAGTACAATGTTGGTAGCCCTTGCCAGCCTCCTGAACTATACGATGGATAAGAGTGTAGCCATCGTGGATTGTGATGCTACCCAGCGTAGCCTTTATAATCTCCGTGAACGAGACAAGGAGATGGTGGAGAAAAACAAGAGGTATATGACGCTTCTTGAAGAGCAAAGACTTCGAGGTTGTAAGATTTATCCTATCAAAAGGGTAAGGCCCGAAGAGGCCCGCGCCACAGCGGGAGAGTTTGCTGAAACTGGAGAGTATGACATCATTTTTATTGACCTCCCAGGTTCTATGGATGTCCCCGGAGTTTTACAGACCATCTTCAATGTGGATTATGTATTGACTCCCATTGCTGCCGACAACTTTGTAATGGATAGCAGCTTCAGCTTCGCAAGCAGTGTAGTGAGATTCTTGGCAGAAAAGAAAGGCATTCCGCTTAAGGACATCTATATGTTCTGGACGAAGGTAAAGCGAAGGAGCAATGTGGAGGTACTCAAGAACTATTCGGAGTTAATGGAGAAGACAGGATTAAAAGTACTGAAATCAAGTATCCCAGAACTTTGTCGATACGAGAAGGAGTTGTCGATGTCATCTCGTACCTATTTCCGATGTTCGCTGTTGCCTCCTCCTGCGGGGCAACTCAAAGGAAGCGGATTACAGGAACTTGCTAATGAACTTCTTGAAATACTTAAACTGAAATAACTATGGCAAAGAAGAGCGTAAAAGTCGATGAGGATCTTATAAGGGGGTATATGGCAGGGCGGGAACCTGATAATGTTTCTAAGAATGAAACTTCTGTACAGGAGATTCTGAATGAAGCCATAACCACCGAGGAAGAACCTGTTGAAGAGGTGGTGCAAGAAAAGCCTAAGCCTCGCAAAAAAAAGGAAGAGAGCAACTATAGACAGAAGTATTTGATGAATACACCGATGTCAGGGCGTGTTCAAGTGTATCTGAACCGTCAGCTATACGAGCAAATCAAGAACTTTTTGCCCGTGATTGCTCCAGAGACCAGCATTGCAAGCTATCTCAGTAACATTATAGCAGAGCATATAGAACTTAACATTGAGGAGATAACTCAACTTTATAAAGAACGATTTTCACCACCTAAAATTTAACAACTATGACAACAACCATTTTTTATTTATCAGTTAAGGCAGTATCAGCAACCTATATATTATACAAAGTATGGAATATGATTTTCAGTCAGCGAATGTATGACTTCTGGAATATGTTACACAATTGGGCTCGTATTGCCCGTATCAGATTGTGGAAGTATCGAAAGAAACGGATGGAAGAGAAAGCGAGGAAGGACAGGCGAAAAGCCAGAATGCAAAGACCTATGTTGCAGAAGGTACAGTCTGAAGAGCAAGCATTTCAACCTTCATCTTATTCTGATTTGGAAGCTCAAGCAATAGTAGAGGAACTTGCCAAGAGATTTGAAGACACTTCACAAGATGAAACATTGATGTCACCCGTAGAAGAAAAGCCCAAGCTCAAGCCTAAAATCAAACCTATGGTTTTTGATGATCCGAATGAGGTTATGGGTAAGTCCAATATCATCTATTATGAAGACCCTGAAGTCGCTCGCAAGACTCCGACACGCTCAATAGAGTTGAAGCAGGTTGAGTTACCTGTTGATGAGGATGTCAATCCGGAAGATGTAGAGGATAATTTTGTACCGCAGAAAAGATTGTCGCAAGAGGATATGAAAGAATTGATGTCTTCCGAGTCTATTCCAGATCCGGATTTTTCGGGAGCCTGTACTTTTGAAGAGTTGGGTAATGTGGCAGATGTCTTATTGAATAGGACTACAGATAAGGAAAAGATTATGGATGCCGCAGAGACCTTATATAAACTTCAAGATTCCGATATCTATCATTTTTACACTGCATCTATCAGTACGGAAAAGCAAGTGGATAGATTGCTAAAGGATAATCTTGATGGTGCAGGTCGTAGGCTGAATGGTATGCAATCAGAGCGTATTGCGGTTGATTGGAATAAATTTATGTAATAAACATTCTTTTTTTCATTGTTTATATATTTGGTTAACTGGGCTGGCACTCCGATGTGAATCGGGGTGTCAGTGTTTATATGTGTATTCAGCTACTCCAATTAACAAGTAAGGCAAGTATCGTAATGCCTCGTGCATTATGATTCTTGCCTTACTATTAGTAAATTAAATAAGATTTATTTGTTAAGTAACCACTCTGTAGCAGGAACAACATTTATGGTGTAACCATCCTCCTCAATTGTTTCTTGTTCTTCAAAGGTTACAAGCGTAAGATTATTGCACTTTAGTTTCTTGGCTGCATTCTTCAAACCTCTAATCTCTCTATTGCGTGTCTTTTCAGTAGAGATATCGTATGATACCTGTATCAACTCTTGTACATTGCCATCTTTTGCTATAACAAAATCAACTTGCGAAGATGTTTCCTTATAGTAGAAAACATCACAAAAGAGTGGCTTATAGCGACGCATCAGCTCAATGCATACTATATTCTCCAACTTCCAGCCGAGATTTTCCAATGAGAAATTATCCTCGCGTTCTGTGACAAATGCAGTATCCACTACATAAACCTTTTCGTTTCTTACACGATCTTTACTTTTATATGAGAAACGATTTACTCCTACCAATAGAAAAGCCTCTTTAAGGTAGGAATAATAGTTCTCAGCCGTATGATTTGATACTCCGAATAATTCTCCTACCGTTTTTGCGACAAATTCCTGACAATAATTATCGGCAAGATAAGCTGCGATTCTTCGTAATGCTTCCACATTGCGAACTTTGAAACGTTTTGCTATATCATTCTTGATGATGGCATCCAATAATCCGTTAATGTAACCTCTACGATTACTTTCATTGAACAATTCTGGGAATCCACCTTGTAGAAGATATTCATGTAGGGTACTTTTGCGAATACCCTTCGCTTTTGTTGATAGCGAAGTGGTATCTATATTTTTCATTGCACAATACTCGGAGTATGAGAAAGGATAGAGTTCTACCTTATTATTTCTTCCTGTCAGATGTGTACTTAATTCCTTACTGAGTAATTTAGAATTAGAACCTGTAATAAATAGATGCATTTTCTGGCGAAGCAATCGATTGACAAACAATGGCCAGCCTTCTATATTCTGAATCTCATCAAGGAACAGATATTTGAACTCTCCATAAGTCATATATAATGCTTCAAGCAAATGGTCTAAATCACTTGCCTTCATATCCTCCATTCGGTCATCATCAAAGTTTACATAGGCAAAGTCAATCCCCTTTTGCTTAAGGAACATTTCGCATAATGTTGATTTTCCACATCGTCTGACACCTATCACAACCTGAGCTCGATTGCTCTTTAAGTCAAGTTGTGATTCTTCAGGACGTGGGCACAACTCCGAGTAATCATTCGCTAGCAACTCCTCACGCTGGTCTGCTACTATTGATAGTAATGTCTGAGTATTCATAATTCATATTATTTTACTGCAAAAATAATTCTATTTCCATAAAACAGCAAATTTTTCGCAATCTATTTCCATAAATAATGCGATTTGTTTATTTCTATTTCCATAAATAGTGCAAATTATCATTTTCTATTTCCATAAATTCACTCTTCGGTACAAAATCTATTTCAAATTTGGCACATCATTTATAACTCCTCACGACCTCTTTTCACCCCAAAATCCACCCTTCAAAACACCCCAACTATGACATCTGATGACACGTTATGACGTGTATAGACCGATTTGAAAATCAATGGATTAAGTGCTATATATTCGCAGTCGAAATCACTTTTTGTATAACTAAAAAACATTTCGACGTATGAAGAAAAAAGTTTTATTCGCAGCAGCATTTATGCTTGCAACAGTAGGTGCTTACGCACAGGGTAACGGTATCGCAGGTATCACCGAGGCTACTAACATGGTAACATCGTATTTCGACCCCGGTACCAAGTTGATTTACGCAGTGGGAGCCGTAGTCGGTCTTATCGGCGGCGTGAAGGTCTATTCGAAGTTCTCTTCGGGCGACCCCGATACCTCGAAGACCGCAGCCTCTTGGTTCGGTGCCTGTATCTTCCTCATTGTAGCCGCCACTATTCTCCGTTCATTCTTCCTCTGATTATGGCGGTCTATCAAATCAACAAAGGAATTGGTCGTAGCCCCGAGTTCAAGGGGCTACGCAGCCAATACCTCTTCATCTTCGCCGGCGGTCTGCTCGCCATACTCATTGCCTTTATGGTGCTGTATATGGCAGGCGTGAACCAATGGATATGTATCGTACTGGGAGTCATCTCCGCTTCGGTACTTGTCTGGGCGACCTTCCACCTGAATGCCAAGTATGGCGAGTGGGGCTTGATGAAGATACAGGCTGCAAAGAACCATCCCCGCTACATCATCAACCGCAAACGATTCTTGCGATTGATTATTCCTAACCTCAAAAACAGAAAGTCATGAGAAATGTAATGAAAGCAGCTACCCTCGAAAGCAAGTTCCCGATTCTTTCGGTTGAGCACGACTGCATCATCAGCAAGGATGCCGACATCACGGTCTGCTATCGTGTGGAGCTTCCCGAACTCTTCACCGTCACACAGGCGGAGTATGAGGCGATACACTCGGCATGGGTCAAGGCGGTCAAGGTCTTGCCGAACTACAGTATCGTGCATAAGCAGGACTTCTTCATTGAGGAGAGCTACACACCCGAGTTGCAGAAGGAAGATATCAGTTTCCTATCTCGTTCCTTTGAGCGACACTTCAACGAGCGTCCTTACCTGAAGCACACTTGTTATCTGTTCCTCACCAAGACCACCAAGGAGCATAGCCGCACAACCAGCAGTTTCAATGCCCTTACCCGTGGCTTCATCATCCCGAAGGAGATGCAGGACAAGGAGGCGGTAAGCCGATTCCTGGAGTGCTGCGAGCAGTTCGAGCGTATCATCAACGACAGCGGATTCATCACGCTCACACGTCTTACGGGCGATGAGATTACAGGCACGGAGTCAAGTGCGGGCATCATCGAGAAATACTTCTCGCTCTCGCAGGAGGATACCACCTGCTTGCAGGACATCACCCTCGGAGCTGGCGAGATGAAGATTGGCGACAACTACCTCTGCCTGCATACGCTCTCCGATCCCGAAGACCTGCCGACAAGCGTGGCTACCGACAGCCGTTACGAGCGTCTCTCAACAGACCGTAGCGATTGCCGCCTCTCGTTTGCCGCACCTATCGGAGTGTTGCTCACCTGCAACCACATCGTGAACCAGTACCTCTTCATCGATGACTCTGCGGAGATGCTGCGTAAGTTCGAGCAGACAGCACGCAATATGCACTCGCTATCGCGTTACAGTCGCTCCAACCAAATTAACCGCGAGTGGATTGAGGAGTACCTGAACGAGGCACACAGCCAAGGGCTGACGGCCATCCGTGCCCATTGCAATGTCTTCGCATGGAGCGATGACCGAGAGAAACTCAAGCGTGTGAAGAACGATGTAGGCAGTCAGCTCGCCTTGATGGAGGCCAAGCCCCGACACAATACGGTGGATACACCTACCTTGTTCTGGGCTGCCATCCCCGGCAATGCAGGCGATTTCCCTGCCGAGGAGTCCTTCTACACCTTTATCGAGCAGGCACTATGCCTCTTCATCGAGGAGACCACAGGACAGGATTCACTCTCTCCGTTCGGTATGCGTATGGTGGACCGCTTGACGGGCAAGCCTATCCATCTGGATATTTCGGATTTGCCTATGAAACGTGGTATCATCACCAACCGCAACAAGTTCATCCTCGGTCCTTCGGGCAGTGGAAAATCCTTCTTCACCAACCATATGGTAAGACAGTATTATGAACAAGGTACGCATGTGTTGCTTGTCGATACGGGTAACTCTTATCAGGGGTTGTGCAACCTTATCAATGCCCGTACAGGTGGCGAGGACGGCATCTACTTCACCTACGAGGAGAGTGATCCGATAGCCTTCAATCCTTTCTATGTCGAGGACGGAGTGTTCGACATTGAGAAGAAGGAGTCCATCAAGACACTTATCCTCACGCTGTGGAAGAGAGACGATGAACCACCGACGAGAGCCGAGGAGGTGGCACTCTCCAATGCCGTGAACCTCTTCTTGGAGCGTATTCGCACCGACAAGAGCATCAAGCCCTCGTTCAACACCTTCTACGAGTTTATTCGTGACGAGTATCAGGATATTCTCAAGGAGAAGCGTACACGCGAGAAGGACTTCGATGTGTGGGGATTCCTCAATGTCTTGGAGCCATACTACAAGGGTGGCGAGTATGATTTCCTCCTGAACTCCGACAAGCAGCTGGACTTGCTCAACAAACGGTTTATCGTCTTCGAGTTGGATAACATCAAGGACAATAAGGTACTCTTCCCGATAGTGACCATCATCATTATGGAGACCTTCATCAACAAGATGCGTAGGCTGAAGGGCATCCGCAAGATGATTCTCTTGGAGGAGGCTTGGCTGCGACATGTAAGTCTTGTATATGATTGTTTAACATTCCATTCCACGCGCTGGAAATAGAACGATTAAACCTGTTGTTTCGTCAACAGTAGCCTATGGGAACGTGCGATAGTAAGCAATGAGGTCGTGCGATAGCAGAACCAACAATGAAGCCCTTCCGAAAGGAGAAGTCAGAACCGCGAGGGAACGACAACTGCCGTTAGTATCGAGTGGCAGGGGAGCTAGGCTGAATGGTATGAATAACGTAATGTGAACCGTTGATAAACGTCGTAACTTCGAATGAGCTGTTAATGATACTGGGCTCTAACCCAAAAGGGACGCAGTCGGATAACCTTCTTCATGCTAAGGTTACACGAACATGATGACTGCCGGCGGATAGACGGATTCTAACCCATTCGTTTGTCATATACAAGAAACATGGTAAACCCGTATTTCTCCTGTATAACAGCAGGTAAGCAAACCGTAAGGAAAGCCGAATGAAATGCGGGCAGAGGAATGTGGAAAAAGCGAATGCCATTCTGTAATGGAGCGGATAGAGGTTGAAACATCACCTCACACGAAAGTGGGCTGACTTCCGCAAGGTGACTTTTTACAAGAAACTTTTAGAACTTATTTAAAGGAGAAAAGCAAATGAACGAAAGTAAGACATCGTGTGCATCTACTGACCAAAAGTGGAGCACTTGGGAAAGCATAGACTGGAACAAGTGCGAAATAGCGGTTAATAAGCTACAAGCACGTATTGTAAAAGCTCAGAAAGCAGGCAAACACGGCAGGGTGAAAGCTTTGCAGTGGATGCTGACGCATTCGTTTTACGCTAAAGCTTTAGCGGTAAAACGTGTTACATCGAACAGAGGCAGTAAAACTGCGGGTGTTGATAAAGCTGTGTGGGCAACTTCCAACAGTAAATTCAAGGCCATCAGCGAGCTAAGAAGAAGAGGCTATACCCCTCAACCTCTAAGAAGGATACATATTAAAAAGAGTAACGGGAAGTTGCGTCCATTAGGGATTCCGACGATGAAAGACAGGGCAATGCAGGCATTGTATCTGCTCGCATTGGAACCTGTGTCAGAAACAACTGCTGACAGCAACTCCTACGGATTCCGTAAAGAGAGAAGTGCTGGCGATGCAAGAGAACAATGTTTTTGCGTCCTTGCCAAGACAGCTTCTCCCGAATGGATTTTAGAAGGAGACATCAAAGGTTGTTTTGACCATATCAGTCATGACTGGCTGTTGGAAAATATTCCAATGGATAAAGTCATGCTGAAAAAATGGCTCAAATGCGGTTTCGTTTTCAACAAGGAATTATTCCCTACGGAAGAAGGAACTCCACAGGGTGGAATTATCTCGCCAACTCTTGCCAATATGACATTGGACGGTCTGCAAGCAATGCTCGCAGAAAAGTATTATAGGAAATCCGTTAAGGGACAAGTATATTATCCAAAGGTTCACATGGTTCGATACGCGGATGATTTTATCATTACGGGAAGGACTAGGGAAGCATTGGAGGAAATAAAGCCGTTAGTGGAGAACTTCCTTGAAAGTCGGGGACTTACTCTATCAGAAGAAAAGACAAAGATAACCCATATTGAAGAGGGCTTTGATTTTCTCGGGTACAATATCCGTAAATACAATGGAATACTTCTAATAAAGCCGTCCAAAAAGAGTCTGAAGGGATTCATGGAGAAAATCAGAGGAATCATTGATTCCAATAAAGGTAGTAAACAGGAATCTCTTATAAGACTTTTGAATCCGGTAATAGTCGGTTGGGTGAATTACTACAAGAATTGCGTGGCTTCGGACACATTCAGAAAAGCTGATTACTTGATATTTGAAAAGCTATGGCAATGGGCCAAGAGACGACATCCCAAGAAAGGTAAATATTGGATTGCCAGCAGATACTTTACACGAATAAAGAATCGTAACTGGTGCTTTGTGGCGAACTTCAAAAGGGGTAAAGCGGATGATAAGATTACCCTCAAAAGACTGTACGACACGAAAATCACCCGATACGTAAAAGTGAAAGGTGAAGCCAATCCTCTCGACCCTGAATGGAAAGAATATTTTGAAAAGCGCAAGACTTACAAGATGCTCAAGTCGCTTAATGGTAGAAAATCATTGCTGTATATGTGGGAAAAACAAAATCATTTATGCCCCATATGCGGAGAACCCATAGACAAAGAACACTCGTGGGGAACTAATGAAAGAATTGTCAATGGAAAGAAAGTTAATTTCTTGGTACATGACAGTTGCAGAAGAAAAGTCATTCAACTTAAATAGATGTAACAATGAGCTGGTTTCTATTAGATAGAAATTTAAAGTTGCTTGAGCCGTATGATTGGAAACTTTCACGTACGGTTCTTAGGGGGGAAAGGGGCAGTAATGCCCCCGACCTACCCGGCAAAGCCATCAGCAAGGAGGGCATGGCCGAGTATCTGAAGTACCTCTTCAAGACCGTGCGTAAGTTCTTCGGCGAAGCAGTTGTGGTAACGCAGGAGGTCGAGGACATCATCTCTTCCTCTATCGTCAAGGGTACCATCATCAACAACAGCGACTGCAAGATTCTTCTTGACCAGCGTAAGTATGTGAACAAGTTCGATGAGATACAGGCTTTGCTCGGACTCACCGACAAGGAGCGTGCACAGATTCTCTCCATCAACCTCTCCAATGCTCCCGGCAGGAAGTACAAGGAGGTGTGGATAGGTCTTGGCGGAGCACAGTCGGCAGTCTATGCCACGGAGGTATCTCCCGAAGAGTACTACTGCTACACCACTGAGGAGACCGAGAAGCTGGAGTTGCAGCAGCTCACCGAGAAGTTGGACGGCAACATCGAGCTCGCCATCAAGCAGCTTGCCGAGAGCAAGCGAAGCAAGTAACCCATTTATTCACCCTTTAATTCGTAACAGTATGAGATTGAAAATTTTTATGCTCTGTCTGGTGGCTCTCTTTGTCAGCCAGACATCGAGGGCGCAGTGGGTGGTGACAGACCCCGGCAACCTCGCACAAGGCATCATCAATGCCACGAAGAACATCGTGCATACATCCTCTACGGCAAGTACGATGATTCAGAACTTCCAGGAGACAGTAAAGATCTATAAGCAGGGCAAGGAGTACTACGATGCTCTGAAGAAGGTGAAGAACCTTGTCCGCGATGCACGCAAGGTACAGCAGACCATCCTGCTTGTGGGCGACATCACCGACATCTATGTGAACAGCTTTGAGCGTATGCTGAACGACCCCTACTTCACGGTGGAGGAACTCAGTGCCATAGCTCTGGGATATACCAAACTGCTCGAAGAGAGTGCCCACCTGTTGAATGATCTTAAATCGGTGGTCAATGAGAACGGGCTCTCGATGAGCGACAAGGACCGTATGGATATCATCGACAAGTGTTATAGCGAGATGCTCCAGTACCGTGGGCTTGTGCAGTACTACACCAACAAGAATATCGGAGTGTCCTACCTCAGAGCGAAGAAGCAGAACGATGTTGACCGTGTGATGTCCCTCTACGGCTCGCCGAGTGAACGCTATTGGTAAACCTGAAACCCTACGACTATGGTACTATTAGCAGTAAACTTTGACAATCTCCATCAGATACTCCAGAATCTGTATGTGGATATGATGCCCCTCTGCTCGCAGATGACGGGTGTCGCCAAAGGACTTGCCGGATTGGGTGCTCTCTTCTATGTCGCCTATCGTGTCTGGCAGTCATTGGCAAGAGCCGAGCCTATAGATGTCTTTCCGCTCCTGCGTCCCTTTGCTCTCGGATTGTGTATCATGTTCTTTCCGACATTGGTGTTGGGTACGCTCAACAGCGTAATGTCGCCCATAGTGACGGGAACGCACAGAATCCTTGAAACGCAGACCTTCGATATGAACGAGTATCGTAGGCAGAAGGACAAGTTGGAGTTTGAGGCGATGAAACGCAATCCCGAAACGGCCTACCTTGTCGATAAGGAGTCCTTTGACAACAAACTCGATGAGCTGGGAGCGTTGGATGCGATTGAGGCTTGCGGAATGTATGTGGACCGTGCGATGTACAATATGAAAAAGGCTGTTCAGAACTTCTTCCGCGAACTGTTGGAACTGATGTTCAATGCCGCAGCACTTGTCATAGACACGCTGAGAACATTCTTCCTCATCGTCCTCTCGATACTCGGACCCATATCCTTTGCGATAGCCTGTTGGGACGGCTTCCATGCCTCACTCACGCAGTGGTTTGTCCGATATATCAGCATCTATCTGTGGCTGCCCGTGAGCGACCTTTTCAGCAGCGTGCTTGCACGCATACAGGTACTGATGCTACAGAAGGACATCGAGCAGTTGTCCGATCCCAACTTCATCCCTGACGGGTCGAATGCGGTCTATATCACCTTCCTCATTATCGGCATCATCGGATATTTCACCATTCCGACAGTGGCCAACTGGATAATCCAGGCAGGCGGCGGTGCAGGTAACTACGGCAGAAATGTAGCCCAGACAGCGAGCCGCACGGGAAGTATCGCAGCAGGTGCGACAGGTGCCGCCATCGGTAACATCGCAGGAAGATTACTTAAACGATAACCTATTAAACAGTATTCAAATGGAATTCAAATCACTTAAAAATATCGAGACCGGCTTTAGACAGATACGCTTCTTCGGCATTGTCTACCTCTTTGTCTGTGCTTCACTTGTGGGCTTCTCGCTTTGGAAGGCATACAGCTTTGCCGAGGAACAACGACAGAAGATATATGTCCTTGACGAGGGCAAGTCGCTGATGCTGGCTCTCTCGCAGGACCTGGAGCAGAACCGTCCTGTGGAGGCAAGGGAGCATGTGAAGCGTTTCCACGAACTCTTCTTCACGCTTGCCCCCGACAAGAGTGCCATCGAGGGTAATATCCAGAGGGCTATGTTCCTAAGCGACCGCTCGGCATACGAGCACTACAGCGACCTTGCGGAGCAGGGATATTACAACCGTATCATCTCGGGCAATGTAACACAGCGTATCGAGGTGGATAGCATAAGCTGCAACTTCAACCACTATCCCTACGAGGTGGTGACATACGCACGACTATCCATTATCCGCGAGAAGAGTATCACCGAGCGTAGCCTTGTAACCAAAGGGCGACTTCTCAACTCCACACGCAGCGACAACAACCCTCACGGATTTATCTTCGAGGCGTTCCGTGTGGTGGAGAATAAGGACCTGAGAGTCTATGACAGGTAAATACGATTATTCACCATTAACATTTACAGCGATGAAAAAGTACATTCAGAAAATCAAGGATTCAATCAACAAGTCTTGGAACAACAAGACATCGAAGAGCAAACGCCTTATCATCTACAGCCTCTTGCTGGCGTATATGGGAGTGGCCCTTTATGTCATCTTTATGCCTGCTCCCGATTACAGGTATGAGGAGTATGTCAGAAGTGAGCCGCCTGCCACCAATCTGATTGTCGAGGAGGAGGTAACTCCTGCCGACAGCCTCTCGGATGAGAAGATACGGGAGATGGAAGAGTTCTTTAACCAATTTAATTCAGAGAGCTATGAGTAACGATGCAAATGCTCTGAAAAGAAAGGAGCAAATCAAGAAGTGGCTTATATATGCCGGAATGGGACTTTTATTCCTCGTTTCCATGTACTTCATCTTCAAGCCATCAAAGGAGCAGGTGCAGGCTGAACAGCAGAAGGTGGGCTTCAACGCCGAACTTCCCGACCCGCGAGGTGCAGGCATCGAGGCGGACAAGATTGCTGCATACGAGTTGGAGGATATGCGTGTCAAGCAGGAGCAGAAGATGCGTACCCTTGAGGACTTCACGGCAATGACCACCGATGACGAGGAGGAAGAGGTGGTCGAGATACCCGAAGAGCCGAGATACACAGGCGGTGGCTCGTCCTATCGAAGTGGTAGTAGCAGTCGTAGTAACTCGTTCTCATCTTCCACATCTGCCTACAATGACATTAACGCCACACTCGGCAGTTTCTACGAGCAGCCGCGTGAGGATCCCGAAAAGGAGGCTCTGAAAGCGGAGCTTGAAGAGTTGAAGCAGTCAATGGCACAACAGCAGAACAGCCAGCCGACATATGCCGACCAGGTGGCACTCTTGGAGAAGTCATACGAGCTTGCAGCGAAGTATATGCCAAGCAATACAGCCGCCACCTCCGAGGGCGCAGCCGAGGAAGTGGAGACGACCACACGAAGCGGCAAGGCGAAGGCACAGCCCGTAGGTCATGTAACGACTCCCGTAGTGTCGGCGCTTGCTCAGCCTGTGAGCGACTCGGTGATGATAGCACGGATGGCACAATCCGTAGGCGGTGGCTTTCACACTGCGGTAGGCGAAGCACCGAAGCAGACTGCACGGAACACCATCAAGGCGTGCGTGCATGGCGACCAGACCATAACGAGCGGTCAGAGCGTGCGACTCAGGCTCTTGGAGGCGATGCGTGTCGGGAAGTATGTACTGCCACGAAACACCCTTATCACTGGTGAAGGCAGCATCAAAGGCGAAAGGCTCGACATCGAGATTCTTCAGGTGGAGCATAACGGAACGATCATTCCCGTAGAACTTACCGTCCACGACAATGACGGACAGGCGGGAATCTTCATACCCGGCTCCATGGAGGCAAGTGCGGCAAAGGAGATGGCGGCAAATCTGGGGCAGAACCTCGGGACGAGCATATCCATCACCAACCAGTCTGCCGGAGACCAACTGCTGTCCGAAGTAGGTCGCGGTGCCATACAGGGCGTGTCGCAGTACATTTCCAAGAAGATGCGTGAAGAGAAGGTACACCTCAAATCAGGATATACCCTGATGCTTTATCAAAACAATCAATAACTCATTAAAACATTAAAGACATGAAAAAGATTTTTGTAATGCTTGCCCTCACGATGGGCGTTGTAAGTGCCAATGCACAGTCGGTTGATTCAACCGCAGTAACTAACACAGTAGCCGGCGATGTTACACTCACTACGAACATCTATCCGCAGCAGGAGGATGGTGACATCTATCACGGGCTGACAAAGAAGCTGACCTTTGACCGTATGATACCGCCTTACGGCTTGGAGGTGACATACGACAAGACTACACACATCATCTTCCCTGCGGCAGTACGCTATGTGGATCTTGGCTCGCCTAACCTTATCGCTGGCAAGGCCGATGGCTCGGAGAATGTGATTCGTGTGAAGGCTACGGTAAAGAACTTCCGCGATGAGACCAATATGTCGGTGATTACCGAGAGTGGCAGTTTCTACACCTTCAATGTGAAATACTCGGATGAGCCTCTGCTCCTGAATATCGAGATGAAGGACTTTATTCACGATGGCAGTGAGGTGAACCGTCCTAACAATGCTCTCGACATCTACTTGCAGGAGCTTGGTAGTGAGTCACCGAAGTTGGTACACCTTATCAGCAAGGCTATTCACAAGGACAACAAACGCCACATCAAGCACATCGGCAGTAAGGCTTTCGGCATCCAGTATCTGTTGCGTGGACTCTATACCCACAATGGACTGCTCTACTTCCATACTCAGGTGAAGAACACATCGAATGTACCATACGAGGTGGACTTTATGACCTTCAAGATTGTGGATAAGCAGGTGATGAAGCGTACAGCCATTCAGGAGCAGGTTATCTTCCCTCTGCGTGCCTATGACTATGCCACAACCGTTGCGGGCAACAAGGATGAGCGTACCGTATTTGTGTTCGACAAGTTCACCATCCCTGCCGACAAGGTGCTTGTGGTGGAGATGCGCGAGAAGAGCGGTGGCAGACACCAGACCTTTACCGTGGAGAGTGAGGACATCGTAAGAGCAAAGGTAATCAACGAACTTAAAGTGAAGTAACTATGAAGAAGTATCTGTTTCTATGTATCGCAGTCGTATCGCTTGCCCTCTCACCGGGGCAGGCATACGCCCAGCGTTATCTCCCGAAGATGATGGGTGTAGAACTCAGAGGTGGCTTTGTAAACGGTTCTAAATCTCCGCTTAACTACTACACGGGAATAGCGATGTCAGGATATACCAAAAAGGCCAACCGCTGGGTGGTGGGTGCAGAATATCTGCTCAAGAACTACAACTATCGGGGTACATCCATTCCGCGTGCACAGTTCACTGCTGAGGGTGGTTACTACCTGAAATTCTTGTCCGATCCTACAAAGACCTTCTTCCTCTCCATCGGTGGCTCTGCATTGGCAGGCTACGAAACGGTGAATTGGGGCGATAGATTACTACATGACGGATCTACGCTGCTTGCCAAGGATGCCTTCATCTATGGCGGTGCCATTACCCTTGAATTGGAGAGTTATATAACAGACCGTATTGTTCTGCTTGCCAATGTGCGTGAGCGTGTCCTCTGGGGAGGCTCACTCGGCAAGTTCAGCACTCAGTTCGGTTTAGGTGTCAAATTTATAATCAATTAAATGTGTTATGAAAAAGTTATTTTCCTATATGATGGTTTGCGGTACCATGATGACCGCAGTATTGGGCTTCACATCTTGCGAGGATGACCTCGATGTTCAGCAAGCCTATCCTTTTACGGTTGAGACAATGCCCGTTCCCAAGCGATTGGTGCAGGGCGAAACAGCGGAGATACGCTGCGAGATTGTGCGTGAGGGTTATTTCTCGGATACCCGCTACACAATCCGTTACTTCCAGCCCGATGGTGAGGGAACATTGAGAATGGATGATGGTATGGTGTTATTACCGAATGACCGCTATCCGCTTGACAGAGATGTGTTCCGTCTGTACTACACCTCGGAGTGTGAGGACCAGCAGACGATTGATGTCTATTTCGAGGATAACCACGATCAGGTGTATCAACTCACATTTACTTTCAACAACGAGGCAAAGGAGGAAGAGGATACCACAGAGGGTAACACGATTACTCCCATAGGAACTATCGTCTCTCCAATCAACATCAATCCTTAACCAACGGTGGCAGGCACTCGCTTGTCGGGTGTCTGCCACCATAACCAATCACTAAAAGAGAATCTATGAGAATAAAGTTGATGATTATATGTCTGACCTTGCTTTGTGGATATGCCAAGGCACAGACACGAGGCGGCGATTCTTCGCCACCACTACCCAAGGAGGTTTCAGCGGAACTGTTCGACAAGGCGGTAGCACTCATCAAGGAGTTTGAGGGGTGGCACGACCACACCAAGCACCCGTACATCGGTTACGGTCATAAACTGCTTCCACACGAAAACCTGACAGCGGACATTACCGAAGAACAGGCCGATTCGTTGCTTAGAGCCGACCTATTGGAGCGATACAAGTATTTCCGACAGTATGGGAAAGATGCTCTGCTACTAACAGTGTTGGCTTACAATGTGGGACATTCACGCTTGCTTGGCTATGGCAAACGCCCCAAGAGTAACCTTATCAAGAAAATAGAGTCCGGCGACAGGAATATTTACGAAGAGTATATCTCGTATCGTTGCTACAAAGGCAAGCCAATTCCCAGCATCGAACGCCGTAGAAAAAGAGAGTTTCAATTGCTATATATCCCGTAGCCGTTATTTAAAGAGCCTTCCCTTAAGCAATTGAGAGAAGGCTTTTATTGTAAAACAAAGATTAATTGAATATACTATGGTATCTATAAAATTAAAGTTCAGACCTTCAACGATTGAGGGGAAAGTAGGTAGTCTATACTACCAAGTGATTTATATGCGAAAAGTACGGCAAGTTTCAACTAACTTCCGAATTACCCGGAGTGAATGGGATTCTGAATTGGAAGATCTTATCATTAAGGATGATGACTCGTCTCGTGCAAATTATTTGCAATATGTACAAAATCACATAGAATATGATAAGAAGTGTTTCAAGCGTATTGTAAAGAAATTGACCATCTCAGATTCTCCATTTACCGTTGATACGATTGTAGATGAGTTTCATAAGCAATCATTTGAAATAACCTTGTTTTCGTATATGGAAAAAATGATTGCTAAACTCTGGAGACAAGGACAACATCGCACAAGTGAAACATATCAAGCCACCCTTAATAGTTTTAGGAAGTTTAGAGAAGGTGTAGATGTATGTTTTGATGATATTGATTCGGAGATGCTTATTTCGTATGAGTATCATTTAAGAGCGAAGGAGTTGGCTCCCAATACAATCTCTTTCTATATGAAACGCTTGCGTGCGGTATATAATAATGCAGTGGAAGATGGATATGTTGAGAATAAGAATCCGTTTAAGAAGGTGTTTACTTCATCAGAGAAGACTGTAAAGAGGGCTATTCAGTTGAAGTTTGTTCGTAAATTGAAAGATTTGGATTTGAGCTATTCTCCATCCAAGAGTTTTGCCCGTGATATGTTCCTGTTCAGTTTCTACACACGAGGAATGGCATTTGTGGATATGGCATACTTACAGAAAAAAAATCTGAAAGATAATGTGCTTACATACCGAAGAAAGAAAACAGGGCAATTACTCTCAATCCGTTGGGAAGATTGTATGGAGAGCATTGTTAATCAATACTCTTCATTGAGTTCTCCGTTTCTTCTTTCGATTATAAAGGAACCAACCAGCAATACTCGAAAGCAGTATCACAATGCTCTGACGCTTATAAATCATAACCTAAAAGCGATTGGTAAAGAGTTAGGTTTGACTTTGCCTTTAACAATGTATGTTGCACGCCATTCGTGGGCTAGTATTGCTAGGGATGAGGGGATTCCAATATCTGTAATCAGCGAAGGAATGGGACACGATTCTGAGAGTACTACACAGATATATCTGGCCTCTTTGGAAACGCAAGTAATAGACAATGCCAATAAGAAAATACTGAAATTATTATGAAAGCTATGATTGCTGCTTTTTAGAGGAGTTCGGGAGCGAGCTCCTTTTTTAGTGCAGATAAACTTTTGATTTGTTAGGCTAAATTCTATATCTCCTTCTAGGAGATAATAATCCAATATGCAAAGTTAATTGTTTTATTCCATTTTAAGGCATTTTAAACCTATAAAAAATATCTCAATAGCACATTTTCGCTAGAATGTTTTATAAATCTATAAATAATTAGAAATTAATTTCTTGCGTTACAGCAGATTTTATTAAAAATAAATCTCCTAGAAGGAGATTTGATATTAAATGCAGTAAAATAAACCAAAAATATGAATGTATTCACCTGTAAGAAGTTACTAATGACAAAAAAGAAATTGCCCGTTCGTTTTACGGGTCAGCACTTTACTA
>OKRY01000398.1_pt1 | contig 33651 bp, 33 predicted proteins | sample 1601121 | NCBI WGS metagenome assembly OKRY01 (sample SAMEA3541546, study PRJEB24748) | human gut metagenome | biome: human gut; feature: human-associated habitat; material: faeces | place: China | collected 2012
CCCCACAAGTGGCTCAACACCCGCTCAAATCCCCGTGTGGGGGTGGTTACCTTGGGGGTGCCTGCAAAAAGCGCACACGGCGGCTCACAGGGGCGAACACGGTGGGGAAGGGTGGAGCCGCCCACCGCGGGGTGGCTCTGTTATAGGGAGAGCTCAGTTTGTCAGCCTCATCCATGCCTGCTTTTCCTTCGGTGCCTGCACGATCCAGTCCAGAAGGTTTTGGCTGTCCTCCAGCCACTTTGCCATTTCGAACATCTTTGTTCTGGCTTGCATACTGTCCATGCGCAGGCTCGTTTCGAACAGGTCTCAGATGTTGTCCAGCGTTTCCAAGCCGGTGGCATTCATCGGGAGTTCATCCTCCGGCAACACATGCGCTACCGTGCCACCTTCGCCTGCGGCGCGGATCGCATCCAGCTTACGATCCAGGACAGAGCAAAATACCACTACTGGCTGTTCGGCCACTACCACGACAACAAAGCCATTGATGAAAAGCACATCCTGCTGTGGGAGCAGATCGTGCGGGTTATATGAGATAAGGCCGCAAAGGAAAGGACGGCAGACTTGCCGTTTTTCCCTTTGTGACCTTAAAATAATGAACCTTTTACAGAACCAAAGAGGGCGCTGTATAGACTCTGGCAGCCAACTCCTGATTGAGCATATACAAACTCTTGGGGTCAGTGCCGAATAACTCCATCTTGGAAATAAGATCGTTTGCGTCCGTTTCTTCCTCGCCCTGTTCCTTTACAAACCAGTCAAGGAACTGCATGGTGCGAAAGTCTTTCACATCATAGGCGGCACTGTAAATATTATTGATGAGGCCAGTCACATATTCTTCGTGCGTCAGTCCGGCTTTCAGGACATCCATGTGGCAGGAAATCGAAGGAGCTGGCTTATCAATAGATTCCAATGTCACAGTCTGATTTTGATTTTGAAGATAGGTATAGAACAGCATAGCATGATCCCGTTCCTCTTGCGCCTGAATCATGTACCAGTTGGCGAAGCCATCAAGTCCCTTGGATTTGAAATAATTAGAAAACTCCAGATAGAGATATGCGGAGTAGAACTCCTTGTTGATCTGCTGATTCAGCAGCTTATGTACCGTTTTGTCCATTATGGATTTCCTCCCGTATTTTATGATTTTGAATTGCTCATAGAATAAAGCAATTACTAAAATCCTTATACCATCATTCTTGACCTGTGTCAATCCTGTAAAATTCCGCTCCCTTTTACCTTTTGTGTGGATAATGGGCGATGATGCGGTTATTGTCCAGATAATCCATCAGATCTGTGATTTGAGAGAAACCCTCGCATTTCATAACGATAAAAGCACAGACCATGGCTTCTTTCGGGAAGCCCCGCCGCCCGGTTGCCGCTCTGGGCAGTGTGAAGTCCAAGCTGCTGAAAAGCTTGTCGTAGAACGCAGCGGCGCTTTGGGATGTGAACAGCGTCACATCCTGAATGATTTCCTGTCGGTAGATAGCGGCCAGCCCCTTTCTGGTTGGTTTTCTCTCAAGTCAATTTTACCAAAAAAGGGCTCCGCTTTCTATACCATATGAGTGATCTCCGGTTTCAGCCATGGCCGGGAACCATTGCAATTACTACTCTTTTGGAGTTTTGCTCATGGCTGAATTTCTGCGAAAAACAGGTGGTGCAAAGCCGGTATTCTGGAATTATGAAATTTTACGGGACATGCAAACCCGCAAATTATTTCTTTTTTCTCCGCACCTTCTCCATATTATCGTTATCCCTCCCTGTAAAAAAAGTACCCTCCGAATTTCAAGGGGATCTCCCCGAAATGCATCATGCCGGTTTGCGCCCCCCAATTCGTCAATTTCTCCCCCGATTTTTACTCTGTTGTTGTGATATTCGCAAAAATTTATCTTGAAAACCTATTGACCAGTATGCTAAACTATAAAACAAACAGGTAATAACTGTTTTTATCGATGCGCTTTTCTGCCGTAGCATCCGTATGATCGCGGCTCATCAAATCAGGAAGGATGATCATCATATGATACATTTTGCATCGACATCTTTTTCTCCTTCAGAGATGCAGGCTCTGCTTGATTTTCGCCGCAAGCTTCATCAGCATCCGGAGCTTTCCGAGCAGGAGCAGAAGACAACCGCGCAGATCCGCGCAGCGCTCTTTTCGCTCGGGCTGGAGGAGCTGGACCTAGGTCTGCCCACAGGCGTCGCTGCCATACTGCGAGGAAAGCAGCATGACGCCGCAGTTCTGCTCCGCGCCGACATAGACGCCCTCCCCGTTGAAGAAAGCACCGAATGGGCGTATTCTTCGCAGATCCCCGGAACCATGCATGCCTGCGGACATGACGTGCATGCAACAGCATTGCTTGGGGCCGCCGCGCTGCTGCGTCAGCACAAGAATGATTTACCGGGTGATGTATTGTTTCTCTTTCAGCCCGCCGAAGAAACTATGGTCGGCGCCGAAAAGGTCATTGCAGCCGGACTGCTGCAGCGCTTTCCGATTCGCGCTGTATTTGGAATGCATGTATGGCCTCAGCTTGAGTCAGGTACTGTTGGTCTGCATGCAGGACCGGTAACCGCTGCCAAGGATGTGTTTCAAATCATGCTTCAGGGCGACGGAGGCCATTCCTCCAGCCCCCACCTCACGCATGACAGCATCGTCTGCGGAGCTGAATTGATCCTCGCCTTGCAAAGCATCGTCAGCCGGAATCTCAACCCATTCGACCCCGCCGTTCTTTCCGTTTGTTCCGTTCATGCCGGCAGCTGCGATAATGTCATTCCAGACCAGATGTCCCTTCTTGGCAGCGTGCGGACCTTCTCTGCGGAAGGGCGAAAGCTCATCCGCAAGCGAATCAAAGAGCTCGCAAAGGCCATTGCTGCAGCGCACGAGTGCCGCGCAGATATCTCGTTTGTCCCAGGGCTTCCGTCTGCGGTCAACAGCGCACAGCTTATGTCTACGGCAAGACTTGCTGTAGGGGCAACTTACTCTGAAAACGGCATTGTAGAGTGCGGAAGCGTTTCGTTCTCAGAAGATTTTTCTCTGTATGGCGACATTGCGCCTTCCTTCTTCTATCTGTTCGGCGTCCACGAGCCAGGTACAGAGAGATATCCCCTGCACAGTCCTTTTTTCTGCCCGAGTGATCAAGCAAGTGCGTCCGCTGCGGCATTGCTGGCAAATTCTGCAACTATTTTCCTTGAAAATGAGATATAATCCCGCCCTCTCAAGCGCAGCACAGAAACAGCGCGCTCCAGTATGGCACGATAACTTGAAATAAATTTGTAGCGGAGGAATGCAACTACAATGGCTTTAGAGAAAAATAGTGATCGTCTTGGACGAAATATTTTAACCCTGCGGCATCGTTTAAAAATGACCCAGTCTGAATTCATCAAGGTATTTTTCAGGAATCCAGATGGCTCGCCAATGTTCAGTGTGGCAAAACTATCGAATATTGAAACGAAGGGTTGCAGTGACCCAGAGCAAATCACCAACGTCCTTTCCGAAAAATTGGGGATTCCTCCGTCTGTATTTCATCTGCGGCCTGTAGAATTCAGCAGCGTTATCGACAGTCTGCTGAAAGATGAAAATTCTGTCTCGGAAATTCATTTTTTCCCCTCTGAGGACTCTCCCACCGTCCGCCAGACCTACAGCAGCAATATTCTTGAAGCGCTCAGCGACTACATTGCAAAGAACATCACAGCCGGCAAGCTGCACGCCAGCGACCGTCTCCCCGGAGACCGCACGCTTGCGGAGTTGCTGGGCGTGTCCCGCTCGGCTGTGCGGGAAGCTCTCAAAGTTCTCAGTGCCATCGGCGTTGTCAATATTCTGCCGGGAAGCGGCGTTTACCTTGCCAAGAACACGCGGGATATTTTCACGCTTCCCTTCTCCTGGACCACACTTCTCAGTGCAGACTCCAACAACAACATTTATGAGCTTCGCGTTCTCATCGAACGCGAAACCGTTCGTCTCGCCACAGAGCAGCACCGCGAGCAGGTTACCAATTTCCTCCGTCCGCTGATTGAGTATGAAGGCGCTATGCTGGAAGCGGAGAATTATGCCGAGATCCATAAATGTGATACGAATTTTCACATGGGCATCGCGACCTGTGCCGGCAACGAGCTGCTCACGGATCTTCTCTTTATCTGTCGAAAGATTCTCTCCTTCCTCAATGCTCTCGGCACATCAACACCCAACCAGATTCTTGCACTGCACGCGGAGCACTCCCGCGTTTTCTATGCGATTGAGCAGGGCGACAGTGAAGCTGCCCAGAAACTGATCGTGGACCATCTGAAGCGGGCTGAGCAGCGTTATATGGGACTGCACTGACCGTTTTTTCCGCAGCAGGTTCTCACCGGATGCAGAGGGTCTCCTTTCGATTGCTATCGAAAGGAGACCCTCTTGCCTGTATGCTCAGCACAAAAATGGATCTTCCGGCATTTTGTTATTGAAATTCTTATTGATTCCATGTTATATTTTCAGTACGTAAAAACCTAGCGACCAGTTTATTGGCTTTATTGCTTGCTACACAATACAGGAGGTTAGACTTATGTATGATCTGTTGATCAAAAATGGGCTTTTGGTGACATCCGAGAAGGTGCAGCGCGGAGATCTGGCCATTCAGGATGGAAAAATCGCCGCGATTCTGTCGAGCAGCGACCCTCACTGGGCAAAAGAATGTATTTTTGCGGATAATCTGCTGGTTTTTCCCGGAGCAATTGACACTCACGCGCATTTAAACGATCCTGGCTATACCTGGCGCGAGGACTTTCTCCACGGCACGCAGGCCGCCGCAGTCGGCGGCTTTACAACCATCCTTGACATGCCCTTGCAAAATGAACCTGCCATGACGACCGCTGCGCTCTTTGATCGCAAGCAGCAGCTCGTTGCCCCAAACGCCTGCACGGATTACTGCTTTTATGGCGGTCTGATCCCGGAAAACTTCCGCGATCTGTCTGCGCTCAATGAGAAGGGCTGCATCGCCTTCAAATCGTTCATCGGACCGGTTTCTCTGGACTACTCCCCCCTGAATTATGGACAGGCCTATGAAGCCATGCGCCTGATTCAGAATTTCGGCGGCAAGGTCTGTTTCCATTGCGAGGACTATTCCATGATCAAGCATCTGGAGCAGCTCATGCGTTCAAGTGGACGCAGCGACTGGCGCGCCTTCTTGGACTCCCGTCCGGTTGCCGCCGAAATGGTTGCTACAACCGCCATCATCGAGTTGGCAAAGGCAACCGGCTGTAGAGTGCACATCTGCCATGTAAGCAGCCCCGATGTTGCCGACCGAATTGCCGCAGCGCAGCGCGAGGGTTATGACATCACCGCAGAAACCTGCGCGCACTATCTTTCCATGACCGATGAGGATGTTCTGCAAAAGGGTGCTCTCTTCAAATGTGCGCCGCCGCTGCGCTCGCAGGACGAGGTAAACCGCCTGTGGGAGCACGTTGCAAACGGAACCTTCAGTGGAATTGCAAGCGATCATTCGCCTTGCGCCTATGAAGAAAAATTTGGCAGCGATCTTCTCACGCCCTTTGATGTGTGGGGCGGCATCAGCGGAATTCAGAGCTGCCTGCAGGTCGCCTATGACGAAGGATGCGTCAAGCGTGGTCTCTCTCCCTCCGTTTTAGCGGCAGCAATGTGCGAAAAGCCCGCTAAAGCCTTCGGCCTGTTTGGGAAAAAGGGCTCAATCGACATTGGCTTTGATGCCGATCTCGTTCTTCTCGATCCCAATGCAGCGTGGGAGATCACGGCAGAGTCCCTGCTGTACCGAAATCAGCTCTCCGCCTTTGTGGGCAAAACGGGTATTGGTACGCCCGTCATGACCCTTCTGCGTGGTCAGAAGGTGGCCGAAAGCGGAGCATATATCGCAAAGCCCGGTTGCGGCCTGCTCTGCCGCGGTACTGCACCGGACGCCGCTATCATGTGATCATTTCCTGCTATCCCTCCCACAAGAGCAGCAAAGCAGGCGCTGTAGGAAAATTTGATAACGCACCCGAAGCGGTCTGGCCCCTGTGATGTGCAGGGTTCAGACCGCTTTTTCGAATTTGGCTGCCGCTGCGGTGCAAAATGCGGCAGCCAGCTTTTCTTCCATTCAGCACGCCGGCGTTCTCCTGACGGCCATCACTGCATCCGAGAGCGGAGTTTTTTCACTCTCCCTCTGAATAAAAAGGCGACGCGCGATTCGCTTTTCGCAGGATCAGGTGCGCTCAGCTCATCACTTGCAAAGCAAAGGAAAAAGCAAATCTCCCATCCAGTCATTGGTGCTGACAAATTTGGAAAAAAACGGAATTCATGGCTTCGCTCATAATTTTATCTGTTCCCCCCCGACGCTGAAGAACTGTGCGTTGTAAACAATTGTTTTGATATTTATTTGACATTTTTGATTATTGAATATTGCAAACAGATATATTATTATAAATGCAACGGTAAAAACAGCGAGACCGGTCGCACGTTTTTTTGCAAGCAAGGGGTGGTGTTGCAATATCGTTTAATTAAGGCAAGCAAAAACAGTCGTTCTCTAAACAATAATGGTGCCGCTCAGATTCAGCTGAGCCGCTCATGATTTACTCGCCTTTCATATTAGCCCACAGCACATGACTCCAGCGAACTATTCTGCTACATATTTTTTCACAAAAAGAAATGGATGGATGAGATAATGATTCGATACATTGCAAAGAGATTGGGCTATCTCGTTTTAGTCCTTGTAGGAGTGTCCTTCATCGTTTTCACACTTCTGCAGATCTCTCCGGGCGACCCGGTGAGAATGATGCTCGGTGAGTCTGCCACGCCGGAGGCAAAGGCAGAGCTGAGAGAAGAACTGGGACTCGATGATCCGTTTTTGGTTCAGTACGGAAACTACCTGAAGAAAATCGTATTTGAACAGGATCTGGGTATTTCCTATAACACCGGCCGCCCTGTGGTAAAGGAAATCACGACCGTCTTCCCCAACACGGTCAAGCTGGCGACCGCTGCGACCATCATCGCTGTTGTTGTCGGTACGATTCTCGGTATCGTCTCCGCAGTAAAGCAGTATTCGATTATTGATAATATCGTAATGGTGCTTGCTTTGCTAGGAACATCCGCCCCGATTTTCTGGATCGGCATTCTGATGATTCTGCTGTTTTCCGTTCATCTGGGTTGGCTGCCTCCCTCCGGATTCGGTTCCCTCAAGCAGATGATCATGCCCGCAATCGCCTTGGGAATGCAGAGCACCGCAGTCATTGCACGAATGACTCGTTCGAGTATGCTTGAGGTCATCCGTCAGGATTTCGTCAAAACAGCCCGTGCAAAAGGCCAGAAGGAATTTATCGTGATCATGCGTCATGTGTACCGCAACGCTTTGATTCCCGTCATCACGGTCATCGGCCTGCAGTTCGGAAACCTTCTCGGCGGCGCCATGCTCACGGAAATCGTCTTTTCCATCCCCGGCGTCGGACGTTTGATGGTCGAAGCCATTAAGCAGAGAGACTTCCCGGTGGTACAGGGAAGCGTTCTGTTCATCGCTGTTTGCTTCAGTCTGGTCAACTTGGTGGTGGATATTCTCTACGCCTTTGTGGATCCGAAAGTCAACAAGCAATAAGGCTCAGGCCAACAAGAAGAAAAGGAGTCTGTACTTATGCAAAAGAAAGTAAAATCCAGAAGCCAGGTTGTTACTGTACTGAAAAGTCTGAGCCGTAATAAGATGGCCATTCTTGGACTTGTTATTTTGATTCTCTTGACGCTCATGGCAATCTTTGCGCCGTACATCGCCCCTATGACTATGCGCAGCAGGATCTGGCACATCAGTTCCAGGCCCCCAGCGCAGAGCATTGGTTCGGCACAGATGAGTTCGGCCGCGATGTATTCAGCCGCATCGTTTACGGTACACGCGTATCGCTGCTGGTCGGTTTCGTTTCCGTTGGCATTGCCCTTCTGGTTGGCGGCTCTCTCGGTGCGATTGCCGGCTTCTATGGCAAGCGGGTTGACAATGTCATCATGCGAGTCATGGATGTTCTGCTGGCGATTCCGCAGACCCTGCTGGCCATCGCCGTGGCCGCAGCGCTCGGCAGCGGACTGTTTAACCTGATGATAGCCGTTGGCATTTCCTCCGTACCGACCTACGCCCGAATCGTTCGAGCCTCGGTCATGACGATCCGCGGTGAGGAGTATATCGAAGCCGCTACAGCCTCCGGCACAAACAATCGCAAGATCATTCTGAAACATATCCTGCCGAACTGCGTTGCTCCAGTCATCGTTCAGGTAACGCTGGGTATCGCCATGGCCATCCTGACGGCTGCCGGCATGAGCTTTATCGGCCTTGGCATTCAGCCTCCTCAGCCGGAATGGGGCAACATGCTCTCAACAGGACGCGACTACATCCGTGGTTATTCGTATCTGACGATTTTCCCGGGTCTGTTCATTGTTACCACGGTGCTCTCGCTCAACCTTTTGGGCGACGGTCTTCGTGATGCGCTGGATCCCAAGCTGAAGAACTGACAGAGAGAGAGTGTGACAAAATGGAAAACATGGAAAACCAGGATAAGCTGCTCGACATCAATCACCTGTGTGTGACATACAAAACCGAAGACGGCATCGTCTATGCGGTAAACGACCTGAATCTGCACATCGGCAGCAAGGAAACACTGGGCTTCGTTGGCGAAACCGGCGCAGGCAAAACGACGACGGCTATGGCCATCATGGGTCTGCTCCCCTCCCCTCCGGGCAAGATCACCGACGGTGAGATCACGTTCTGCGGAAAAAGCATGATCAAAATCTCCGATAAGGAGCGCCGCAAAATTCTGGGTGAAGAGATCTCGATGATCTTCCAAGACCCCATGACCTCGCTCAACCCCAGTATGCGTGTGGCAGATCAGATCATGGAAATGATTCGCCTGCATAAAAAGATCAGCAAGCACGAGGCTTATGAAGAGGCCTGCCAGTTACTGGAAATGGTCGGTATCAAAAGAGAGCGTGCAAAGGACTATCCGCATCAGTTTTCAGGCGGCATGAAGCAGCGCGTTGTTATTGCGATCGCACTAGCGTGCAGACCGAAGTTGATCATCGCGGACGAGCCGACAACTGCTCTGGACGTGACCATTCAGGCGCAGGTGATGGAGCTGATCAAGGAGCTGAAGGAAAAATTCGGTACCTCGATGATTCTCATCACGCACGACCTTGGCATCGTTGCAGAGATCTGCGACAAGGTCGCCATCATGTACGCCGGACACGTTGTCGAATACGCTCCGGTCGAGGAGATCTACAACAATCCGTCTCACCCGTATACACGCGGCTTGTTCAATTCGATCCCCAAGCTGGATACTGAAGAGGAGTGGCTGGAAGAGATCAAGGGCCTGCCGCCTGAACCGACCGAAAGAATTGAAGGATGCATCTTCAATCCCCGCTGCCCGAACTGCATGGAGATCTGCACCAAGAGAAAGCCCGGTCTGAGCAAGCTCTCGCCCACGCATGAGATCAAATGCTTCCTGTATAGCGATAACGCGGAAGAGGAGGGAACAAAATGAGCGAAGCAACCACCCAGCGTGAGAAGCTGCTGGAAATCAATCATCTGAAAAAATACTTTCATGTAAAAAACGGCCTTCTTCACGCAGTTGACGACGTCAGCTTCTACATTGAAAAGGGCGAGACGCTTGGTCTGGTGGGCGAATCCGGCTGCGGTAAGTCCACGACGGGCCGCACGATCATCCGCCTGTTGGAGGCGGACGGCGGCGAGGTTATTTTCCATGGAAAGAATATCCATGACCTTAACGCAACGGAAATGAAAGACTTCCGCCGCCATGTGCAGATGGTCTTTCAGGACCCCTACTCTTCCCTTAACCCCAGACTTTCCATCTTTGACTTGATCGCTGAACCGCTGACAAACCAGCATGAATATCAGCGAGACAAGGCAAAGCTGGAAGCCCGTGTTAAAGAGCTGATGGATATCGTCGGTCTCTCGCACCGTCTGATCAACGCATATCCGCATGAGCTCGACGGAGGCCGCCGTCAGCGCGTCGGCATCGCCCGTGCGCTTTCCGTCAACCCCGATTTCATCGTGCTCGACGAGCCGGTATCCGCGCTGGATGTCTGTATTCAGGCACAGATCATCAATCTGCTGATCCGCCTGCAAAAGGATTTCGGACTCACTTATCTGTTCATTTCTCACGATCTGAGCGTTGTCAAGCACATCAGCAACCGCATTGGCGTCATGTATTTGGGTAAAATTGTGGAGCTGAGCAACTATCGCGATATTTTCGCAGATCCGCTTCACCCCTATACCAAGGCGCTGCTCTCCGCCATTCCGATCCCCCGCGTCGGCATTGAACGGCAGAGAATCATCCTCAAGGGCGATGTTCCCAGTCCGGTCAACCTGCCCGATGGCTGCCGCTTTGCAGGCCGTTGCCCCTATGCGCAGGAGCGCTGCTTCAAGGAGACACCCGAACTGCGTGAGGTCGCGCCAGGCCGTTTCGTCGCCTGCCATCTTGCCTGACGCAGAAAGCAATTTCCCTTCCCCACTTTTTCAATTTCCGACACTAAATGCCGGATTTGAGAACAAAAAACAAAAAAGGAGAAAGAAAATGAAAAGAACAGGCCTTGCACGTGCAGCTGCTCTGCTGCTGGCACTCGTGATGATGTTCACCACGCTTACCGCATGCGGTGACAAGTCGCAGGACCCTAACGGGGGAAAAAAGGACACCTTAGTCGTTGCCCTCAACGGCGATCCCCCGACCCTCGATCCTCACGCTTCTTCTAACTCCACAAGCGTCAACAACCTCAACCCCGTCTATGAAACGCTCTACCGCTACGATCAGAACGGCGACCTTCAGCCGCTGCTGGCTGAGAGCTATGAGCGTATTGACGAGACGACCTGGAGATTCCATCTCCGTCAGGGCGTCAAGTTCCACAACGGTGAAGAGATGAAGGCGAGCGATGTCCTTTATAGCTTCACCCGCGCAGCCGGCCCCGATGGCGCAAAGGTTTCTTATATCATGGGCTACATTGATCCCGAGAACTGCAAGGTTGAGGATGATTACACGATCGTCATCGCCACGAAGGATCCCTTCCCTCTTCTCGGCTATCTGCCTTACATCGGTGCTGTTGTCGTTTCCGAGAAGGAATTCACCACGGATATCGAGCACGCAAAGACCCATCCCGTTGGCACCGGCCCGTTCAAGTTCGTTTCCTGGGATAAGAATGACAAGTGCGTCTACATCCGCAACGAAGAGTATTGGGGCGAGAAGCCTGCCTACGAAAATCTGGTCATCCGCACGATCGTCGAGGCGAACAGCCGCGTCATCGAGCTTGAGGCAGGCACCGTCGATATCATCTTTGAAGTTCCCGCAAATGATGTCTCTCGTCTGACCGACAACCCGGATACCGATGTGGTTCGCAACCTGAGCACGACCTTCGTTTATCTGGGCATGAACAACTCCAAGGCGCCCTTCAATGATCCCAACTTCCGTCTGGCAATCGACTACGCCATTGACCAGAACGCTCTGGCTGAATCCGTTTACAGAGGCATTGCGCAGTTCACGCCCGGTCCTGTCACGCCGAACATGAAGTACTTCGATGACAGCGACGTTACCGATCGCTACGATGTCGAAAAGGCGAAGGAGCTGCTCGCCGCCTCCGGCTACGACACCTCCAAGCCCCTGCACCTTTGGACCTCGGAGAACACTGCGAGAGTCAACACCTGCACGGTCATCCAGCAGATGCTCGCTGAGATCGGCCTCGATATCAAGATCGATGTGTATGAAGCCGGTACCTACTTCGACCTGCTTGAAAGCGGCGATCAGGACTTCTTCATCAACGGCTGGGGTGCCGTCGGCTTCCCCGAGCCCGACAACAACATCTACGGTCCGTACCACAGCGCTCAGATTCCCGTCAACAACTCGATGTTCCTGCGCGATGACAAGCTTGACGAAATGCTGACCAAGCAGCGCGCAATGGAAGACGGTCCTGAGAGAGAGGCTCTTGTCAAGGATATCCAGAAGTACATGCGTGAGAATTGCTTCTGCATCTGCTTGGTCAACACTGAGCAGGTCATGGGCATTCGCAGCAATGTCAAGAACTTCAAGCCGACTCCCGCAGCCAGCCACTTCTACCACATGGTTACTTTTGAGTAATTGATAGACGATAGGCTCTGTTTTTCGCCGTCTGAAGTGATTTTTCGCATAAGCGGTGGAAGTCTGAAACAAATGGGTATACTCGTTTGATACCCAGCTTAAAAAGAGGTCCGTCGGTATACGATGGACCTCTTTTTTAAAAAAAGAAAGGATAGCTTTATATGATTACCAAAGTGAAGGCAAAATATGTGGTGGGCTATGACGGCAGCGACCATGTGGTGCTGCTTGACGGCGAAGTCGTTTATGAGAACGAAACGATCCTCTATGTCGGAAAGAGCTATGAAGGTGCGGTTGATGAGACCATCGATGCCGGCAACGCCGTGGTCTGCCCCGGTTTTATTGACTTGAACGCATTGGGCGATATCGACCACGACATCATCCATCTGGAGGCATATCCGGAAGTGATCAAGAGCCTCCGCCCCTCTGAAGAGTATTTCCGCAAGGGGCCTCACGAACTGATGAGCGTGGAAGATGAGGCGTTCAAGTCCCTGTACGCCTATACCCAGCTGATCATGAGCGGCGTCACGACAGCAATGCCGATCACCTCAACTTATTATAAGGGCTGGGCCGAGACCTACGAAGAAGCGGTCGCAGCAGTGCAGAACGCGGCGCGCGTCGGTCTGCGCCTGTACACAAGCCCCAGCTATCAATGCGGTCTGGGCGTCTCAAAGGGCGACGGTTCCTACGGCGTGTGCTACGATGAGCAGAAAGGGAAAGAAGGTCTGGAGCGCGCAATCGAATTCGTCAAAAAATTTGACGGCATGTATAATGGTCTGATTCGCGGCTGTCTGGAGCCTGAGCGCATTGAAACTCAAACTGAGCAGGTCTTACTGGAGACGAAGGATGCCGCAGAAAGGCTGAACTGCCCCATCAAGCTGCACGCAGCGCAGGGCAAGGTGGAGTATGATCTGATCCACGAGCGCACCGGAAAGAGCTCCATCGGCTATCTCAATGACATTCACTTCCTGAGCAAACGCGTTGGCATTCCCCACTGCCATATTACCGCCGGAACCAGATGGGGCCGGGATGAGGACGGCGACGATCTCACGCTCCTTCAGGAAACCGGTACGACCGTTATCCACTGCCCAGTCATCATCGGGCGCAGCGGCGGTTATTTGGACTCCTTTGCAAAATACCGCCGCAGAGGGATCAATGTTGTTCTTGGAACGGACACCTTCCCGCCCGACTTCTTCCAGAACATCCGCACGGCCAGCATGTTCTCCCGCATGGTGGAGGGAAATGCCGTCGGTTCGACCTATGCAGATATCTATCGCGCCGCAACGCTGGGAGCAGCCCAATATCTGGGCCGCGATGACCTCGGCCGGCTTTGCAAGGGTGCAAAAGCTGATATGATCGTGGTGGATCTGGACTCTCTGCACATGGGGCCCATCGACGACCCGATTCGCACGATGTTCATGGCAGGCAATCGAACGGATATCAAGATGTCGATCATCAACGGCCGCATCGTGATGAAAGACCAGAAGGTTCTCGGCGTCGATACGGACGAGCTCAAAGAGCGCGGTCAGATCTACTATGACAAAATGAAGCTGGGCTACATGGAAAGAGACGGTTTCCATCTTCCGGCGGAAGAAATTTTCCGTCCTTCCTATCGGACTTGGTAAACGGAGGAATTGACAATGTTTGATTTGTTATTGACGCACGCAACAGTAATTTCCATGGATGCTGAACGCAGAGTCATTCAGGATGGCGCCGTCGGCGTTAAGGACGGAAAGATCGCGTTTGTCGGCTCCAGCAAAGAGGTAGAGAACGCAGCGAGCGCTAAAACGGTAGACTGTGCCGATCACGTGATTCTGCCCGGCTTTGTCGACGCGCACGGCCACGGCGGACATTCGGTATTCAAGTCCGTTGTCAAGGACACAAGCTATTGGATGCCCGTGATGACGCACACCTACAAAAACTATCTGACGGATGACTTCTGGTATTATGAGGGCCGTCTTTCCGCGTTGGAGCGCCTGCGCAGCGGCGTGACAACAGGCGTCTGCGTCCTCGGCTCGCAGCCGCGATGTGACGATCCCATTTTTGCTCTCAACAATGCAAAGGGCTATGCAGAAATCGGCGTGCGCGACATTGTCTGCACAGGCCCGTGCAGTCTGCCGTGGCCGCATCGCTTCAGCCGCTGGGAAAACGGGAAGCGCGTAGAGAAGGAAGTAAGCTTCGAGCAGCTGCTGGACAGCCTCGAGACGGTGATTCAGGAGCTTAATCATAAGAACAACGACCGCACGCGGGCATATGTGACCCCCTTCGGCGCCGTGACCTCTATCGAGGTCTCCGGGCCTACCGGCGCGGACCGTGTCATCGCACCGACGGAGTGGGATCTCTATCAAGCGAAGGAAATGCGCCGCATCGCCCGCAAGTATAATACGAGAATTCACACAGACGCCTTTGGCGGTATGGTCCGTCTCGCCGCAATGGACAAAGAAAACGCTCTTCTCGGGCCGGATGTCCACCTGCAGCACTGCACAGGCTTGTCGATGGACGAGGTTCTTCTCCTCCAAAAGACGGATACGCACGTCAGCTTTGCGCCTGGCATGCGTCAGGTCAACACCCGCACGCCCGTAGTGGAGCTGCTTGAGCTCGGCGTGACCGTAGCTGTATCTACGGACGGTTCCATGCTCAGCTCCAGCTTCGATATGTTCTCTGCCATGAAGCGTGCGCAGGCTGTTCACCGTGTTGCATCCCACGATGATTTCTATCTGCCCTCGGAAAAGGTGCTGGAAATGGCGACGATCGACGCGGCAAAGTGCGTCGGCATGGAAAATGAGGTCGGCTCCCTTGAAGTCGGAAAGAAGGCGGATATCATCACAATTGATCTGATCAATCCTCGCCTGATGCCGCGCTTCAATATCATCGACACCATTGTTGCGAACGGCAGCCCCAGTGATGTAGATATGGTCATCGTAGATGGCGAGATCCTGCTGCAGGACGGCAAGGCGCAGCGAGTTGACGAACGCAAGGTTCTTCTTCAGGCGGAAGAAGAGGCCATCGAAACCGTAAAACTTGCCGGTCTGGACAAGTTTGCATGGCCGAGCGTTCCGCAGTGGGGACGCACCAAGCTGTATCCGGATGAAGTGCGCTTTGATTTGGAAGCAAGCCGCAGAGACGGCAACTATTATTGAGATCAGACAACCTACGGTAAACTGAATCGCACATAAGAAGACGACATAGTCTGCAAACTCCGGTAGAATGAAGCATCTGCGCATCATTCTGAAGGGAGCACGCAGGCTATGTCTTCTTTATTCATTTCTCCGCCTCTCTGGATATATCACCAATTGTGGGTAAGGCTCTTGGCTCGCCACGCCCACATTCACAAAAAGCGCCTGCGCCGGCTTCGGCGCAGGCGCTTTTTCTACAGCTTGATCGATTCGGGGAATGCCTCTTCTCTCAGGATGCCCCACATCTTATCGATATAGGAAAGCGTGTAAAAATTCTCGTAGTAGTGGTAGGAAAATGCACCTTTCAGCGTCATTTCGTATGTACCGTCATGCTCTGTGACAAGGCCGAGGCGTTTTGCAAGCCAAAGCTCCATCCCGTACATTTTCTTGAGCGGCACGCCGAAGAAGGCTTCAAAGTCATCGGCGTTCACCCTTGTGCTGTACGCCGTCCAGAACAGCCAGTAGATCATTCGCTGCCGCCTCGTAAAGCGGAGCGTCAGCGAAGTCGCAAGGCTGCCCGAGCCGATCCTCTCGCAGTAGGAATCTACATCGAAGGTGTTGATCTTGAACTGCTCTTTGAAAAGGCTCGTGGCCGAGCAGCCGAAACCGAGGAAGTTATCCCGGGTCATGGACGAGTAGCTCGCGTTCGGCTCGTTCGAGAAGGTCCAGATGGAACTGCGCGGATAGCCCCGGCTCATGCAGTAGCGCGTGATGGCGTCCAGCAGTTCCCGCTTTTCTCTTTTGGGCATTGCCGCAACAGGGCTGTCCGTAAAAGTAAAGTCGATAAAGGGATAGATGGCGACGTGATTCGCCCCCAGTGAGAAGGCCGCGTCGATGTCGGCGCGCAAGTCCTCGTAGGTCTGCCCCGGCAGGGCGAAGATGAAGTCCATCGAGACTGTTTCAAAGGGGACCGCCGCGAGGGCCGCCGCCATCGCCGCGGTATCGACCCCCTTCCTGCCAAGGATCTTTTGGTACTTATCCGAAAAAGACTGAATGCCGATGCTGATTTTCGTCACGCCCGCTTCCTTCAGCGTTTGCAGCACCTCGACCGTCACATTGTCGGGGTGAAGCTCAAGGCCGATCCCCTCGGTGATGATGAAGTGTTCGCCGAGCGCGTCTACGATCTCCTTGATGCGATTTACCGCAAGCGCAGGCGTTCCGCCGCCGAAATACAGGCTGGTCGCCTTTTTCCGCCCCGGATACTGCCCGCCGACAAGGTGTATTTCCTGGATCAGAGAATCAATATACCGCTTGCATAGCTCCGCGGAATAGCGCACCTTGCAGTAAGGGCAGAAGTTGCAGATGCTCTTGCAGAAGGGGATATGGACATAAAGCCCCAGGCTCTCGCACTCCGCAAACGGCAGCGCCTGATCATATTCCTTTCTAAAGGTGAAAGGCCGCACGCTCCGCGTGAGCCACATTCTTGTTAAGCTCGTAAAGAAGTGCATGGCTCGCTCCTAAATGTACTTTAAGTAAGTGCGGAGCATCTCGAAGATGATCCTGGGATTGCCGCGGAATAAAAGCGTATATTCCGCAACAAAAAAGTATCCGCACTGCTCGCAGAGGCCGGGCACGTCGATGCAGCGCCCGCAGATGGATATCTTTCCGTCCTCCATCACGACGCACTGGTGGCAGGGCGTCGGAAAGCAGTTCTCGATGAGATAGGGGAATGCGCTTTTCAGGTTAAAGACCGGCGCGCCCTCTTTCATCATCTGCGCGATCACATCGCAGCAGGCGGCCTTTTCTTCTTTGCTCAAGGCAAGCTCCCTCGTGTCGGGGTACGGTGTATGGAAATTAAAGGACACCGCCCGCACATTTTTCGTGTCGCGCGCGGCGATACACACATCGCGCACATGGTCCTTATTGATCTGGTTGATCGCCATGTAGAAGCAGATGTTGTCCGCACTCGCGCTCGCGATGTTCTGCATGATGGTGTCGTAGGTATCGCCGCGGATCGCATTGTGGCGCTCCCTGTCGCCGTCCAGACTCAAAAGGATCAGGTCCGCCTCCGGAAGATCGATGGGAAGCGTGCCGTTCGTTACGACATTCACAATGAGAAAGCCCATGGTCTTCGCTTCGATGACCAGCTCTCTCAGCGTGCGCTCGCCGTCGCGCCAGAGGAAGGTCTCGCCGCCGCAGAAGAAGAGGATACGCACGCCCATATCGTAGAGCTGCTGCATCTCCCGGCGGATCTTATGATAGGGGTGGACGATCGCCGTGATGTTATTGACCGAGCAGTGCTTGCAGTGCAGGTTGCATTTGTCAGTCAAGATCACCGTTCCGAGGATCGGCTCTTTTTTCCGCAGCAGGATCGTTTTTACGCCGAAGGCGGCAAAGTGCAGAAACGAGGATGTCTTCATGGTGTTCCTCCGTAAATATTATCGCGCGAGCGCTTCTTCGCCGCGGTGCAGCGCGTTCCAGTCGTCGATGAACTCGTCCGTGCTCCAGTCGATGTCGTTATTCTCGGGATGCTCGATGCAGCCGTCGGATGTTTCGGCGATTTTGGCCGCCTCATCGCGTGTCAGGGACGAAAGGTAGCGTATGCGGATCTCGTCGATCAGCTCCCAGTAGGCGGCGCGGGCAAAGGAATCGAGATCCGCGGGCTTGATCCCGAGAAGGCCAGCGATCGCCTCCTGCTCGCGCGCGTCGCAGCGGTCCTGAATGGCTTCGAAAATATCGTCCGCGTCGCCGCCGTACCGGCTCAGCAGGCCGATGAGGTTCGATTCGGGAAAAAGTTCCGCAAAGCGGGCGGAAACAGTCTTCTTGCTCATAAAAAGTTCTCCTTGTCGAGGCATTGTGTTGACCATAGTGTCACACAACAGCGTTCAAAAGTCAACACAGATGCATTCTTCTCTCGACGGGCGCTTTCCTGCTATACTGAGGACAAGAAACAAGCAGGAGAAAGGACTTGCCGCCATGAACTACACTTCCGCCGAAGCAAATAAGCTCTTGAAGAAACTCAACGACGAATATACCGCGCTGCTTGACAAGGAAACCCGCAGTCGCGACTTTCGCGCCGCGATGGGCGAGGACGTTGCGTCCGTGCGCCCCGCCTACGATTACGTCGAGACGCAGGCACGCCTTGCAGCGCTCGAAGAGAAGATTCGCCGCCTCAAGCACGCGATCAACTGCTTCAATACGACGCATTTTATCGACGGCTTTGACATGACCATCGATGAGATGCTGGTCTATATCCCGCAGCTCACAAGGCGCAAGAATAAGCTCCTTGAGATGAAAAGCAGACTTCCCAAGGAGCGCGTCGATGAGCAGTACGGCCGGCAGTCGAACATCATCGACTACCGCTACGCGAACTACGACATCGCTCTCGTAGAGGCGGACTATGAGAAGATCGCCGATAAACTCTCCCGCGCGCAGCTCGCGCTTGACGCGGTGAACGGTCGGGAGACCTTTGAGCTTAGCGAATGAATTCTTTCCGTCGTCTCCATACGAATGCCGGACTATTTTAATAACAGAGTCACGATCTCCGTAAGTGTTTATTGGAACGGTTGGTTCTCAAGCACATTCAGGCGGTTATGGGGTATATCCTGCGGCACGAGGATTATTTCCGCACGATCATGGAGGAACAGCTTCGTGTGGAGAGTCGTGAGCAAGTCCGCATCCGCAGAAAGCGTCTGGAAAGCAACGAGCGGCGTATTGCCGAGCTGAAAAAGCTGTTCATCAAGATTTACGAGGATAACGCCAGCGGACGGCTGACCGATGAACGCTATGATATGCTGAGCCAGACCTATGAAGCGGAACAGAAGCAGTTGGAGGCAGAAGCAAGCACCTTGCAGCAGGAGATTGAAGTACAGGAACGACAGAACGAAAACCTTGAAAAGTTCATTCAGAAAGCGCATAAGTATGTCGGCATTGAAGAACTGGACGGCTATGCGCTGCGCGAGCTGGTGTCCGCTATCTATGTGGATGCGCCGGACAAGTCCAGCGGCAAGCGGGTACAGCACATCCATATCAAGTACGACGGGCTGGGCTTTATCTCACTGAATGAGCTGGTGAAAAAGGAAACGGCGTGACTTTCGTCACGCCGCCCCTTGAAAACACGATATTACTTTCTTATGACCCCCGACCATTCGCCGGGGGATATTTATTCAGCGGGAGATTTTGGTGTCTGCTTACCTTGCAGAGGAATGGGCGCTGGTCAGATCGCGCACGCTGCTGCCGGCGGTAAAGACGGGATCGAGCACGATGTTGGTATTGGAGATCTGCAGGAGTCCGCTCTTGCTGCTGTTGCGAGCCTGGATCCGCGTGAACAGCTGTTCTGTCGCGGCTTTGCCGAGCAGGTGCTGGGGTGCGCCGAAAGAGCAGAAATCGATCTCAGGGGAGGTCGCTTCCTGTACCGGATCAAGGGAGACGAGACTCAGCGAATCGGGGATCGAGAGACCCATCTTGCGGCATTGCCAGTAGAACTCCGTCAAGACTTCGTTGCTGGTGCATACGACGGCACTCACGTCGGAATTCTTGGAAAAGAGCGCGTTGGCTTCGAAAGTGCGGCGCATCTTGAGTGCGTTGGAGTATTCGTCGATCTCGATGTTATATACCTTATTGTCGGAAAACTGGATACCGTTTTCTTCAAGCGCGGCGCAGTAACCGAGGTAGGCGTTATAGCTGGTAATGCGCGCGCGGTAGCTGCTGAGCAGAACGATATTCCGATGACCCTTTCGGACGAGATAATTGACCGCGTCATAGGCTGCGCGCTGATCGTTGCTGAGAACGGAGTCGCAGTTTGCTGTGGATTCCTGCTGGTTGATAAGCACGATCGGCATGCCGGCGGATGAAATCTGGCGCAGCTTTTGAGAAGCGGGGTTCGCCGTGATGAACACGACGCCCGCAAGCTTGCTTGAGAGCGCAGTATCTAAATAAGCGGCGCAAAGATCGGGGTCATAGTCGCTGTTGCACAGCCACGTCATGAAATGCCGCTCATAAAGCTCGCGTTGGATTTCCTTGACGATCTCGATCTGAGCAATGCTGGAAATGTTGCCGATGATAAGGGCGACGGTATTGGAATACCCCTGCGCAAGAGACTGCGCCACCTGATTGGGGCGATAGCCGGACTCCTCGATCACCTTTTGTACAAGCTGACGGCTTTTTTCGCTGACATTGGGACTGCTGCGCAGAACGCGAGAGACGGTAGATCGGGAAAGGCCGCATTTGGCGGCGATGTCATCAATGGTTATGCTCATTTCAAAGTTCCCTTTATTTTTTATATAGTCGGATACCTTTCCATAATTTTTTTCAATAAGTATTTAAAAATTATACTGCATGTTCAGATGAATGTCAAAAGGTATCCGTATGCCGTCTGCTGATGCCGGTTGCTGCGCGCGGAGGATCAATGCAGCGTGTAGCAGTCGGGGCGGCGGTTGGGCCAGGTTGCCAGGCGTTCGCGCACCTGCTGCTGATAGTCCATATCAAGCTCGGCGTAGGAGATGCAGACGCGGTTAGCGCATTGAGCGATAACGGTACCCCAGGGATCCACCGTGCAGGAGCGGCCAAACGGGATTTCCGTGGACATGCGGCCATACTGATTGACGGCAACGACATAGGTCTGGTTGAGCAGAGCGGTACAGTTAACAAGGGTGTCCCAATGGTCAGTACGGGGAGGCAGCGGTGCGCCGGCAGGCCAGAAGGCGGGAACGAAAATAATATCGGCGCCGTCCTGAACCATGCCGCGAGCCAGCTCAGGGAAGCGCAGGTCGTAGCAGACCATCATGCCGACGCGGCCGATGTCGGTATCAAACACGGCGGGGGAGCTGCCGGCTTCAACATGCTCGCCCTCGTCATAGCTCATGGCACGCATAAGGTGGATCTTGTCGTAGCTGCCGATGATCTCACCGTCTCGGTTGATGAACAGGGCGGTATTGTAATATTTGCCGCTGGGAGCAAGACGCTCGAATGAGCCGGGGATAAGGTTAATGTGATTCTCCCGGGCAAAGCCGCACATCTTTGTTACAAAGTAGCCGTCAAGCGCCTCGGGGCATTCGCCGTGGATACGCGGCGCATCCACATCAAAATAGCAGTCTTCAGGGAAAACGGCAACGTCCGCGCCGTTTTCAGCGGCTTCCTTTACCATGCGCCCGATCAGGGCGACGTTTTCCTGCGGTGTGCCGACAGTATCGGTCTGACACATGGCAACTTTAATCATAATCAGTATCCTCCTTGGTGCTGAAACGCTTTGCTCAGCAGAATTAATGAACAAATATTAGAGAACGCTACCACACTCTTGACGCAATTCATTATCAGCAATCTCTGCGAAAATGTCAAGAGAATTTTAAAAGTTGCTGCATAAAATATTAACATATCATCATAAATTTGAAAGTTTTTCATAAAAAGTTTGATGAAAGTCGGAATGCACAAGATAATCGTGAAAAAATTGTCAAAATTGCAGGATTGCAATCAGCTGCGAATTGGTGTATTTTTTAGGTATAGTGTGGGAGCGCTCTCACAAATAAAACAAGAAAGTGCTACAAAAATTTTAGGAGGATCAACATGAAAAGATACCTGAGTCTTGCCTTGGCACTTGTGATGGTGCTGGCACTGTCTGCCTGCGGCAGCAAGAGCGACACCCCTTCAAACGGCTCCGACGCTGAGTCGGCAAAGAAGGTTGTCCTTAAATACAGCGAACTGAACTCTGAGCAGACCAGCCAGTACCGCTGGGATGCTAAGTTCAAGGAGCTGGTTGAGGAAAAGACCAACGGTTCCGTTGAGATCGACATTTATGCCAACGGTCAGCTGAGCTCTCAGGATCCTGAGGCGGTTACCAACGGCATTTGCGACATTCTCATGTGCGTCCCCAGCAACTGGTCGGACTACTATTCTGAGATCGCCGCGGTCGATGCCCCTTACGCTATCACCAGCGCCGAGGAAGGCATCAAGGTTTTTGCCACGCCCGATTCTCCTGTTCTGGCCCGCGCCAATGAAGCGCTGAAGGATTCTAATGCCATTTGGCTGAGTGCTTACTATGAGGGCTCCCGCGAGATGACTACTACCGATACTCCAATCTACACGCTCGCTGACCTCAAGCCGCTGAAGATGCGCGTCGTCAACTCTGACCTCTACATCCAGCTCTTTAAGGCTTTTGGCTGTGAGGCCACTCCGATGGCTTGGTCTGAGGTTGCTTCCGGCCTGATCACTGGCGTTATCGACGGTCAGGAAAACCCCATCACCGGCTATAAGGAAGACTCTATTCAGGAGCTGCAGAAGTACTGCATTCTGACTCATCACCTGCCGGCCAACTATGGCATGTTTATGAACCTCAATAAGTTCAACTCCCTCACCGAGGAGCAGCAGGCCGCGATCATTGAAGCGTCCTGCGAAGCTTCCGCCTGGATGTGTGAGGATCGCGCCGCAGCGCTTGACGCATGCCGTGAGGAACTGGAAGCCGACGGTATGATCTTTATCGGCGAAGAAGAGGGCCTTAAAATTGACGAGTTCAAGGACGCCGCAATGACGGTCTATGATCTCTACGCCGATCAATGGGGCGATATGGTTGACGTGATCGCGGAGGCCAAGGCTAAGTAAACCGTAAAAATGCTTGCGCAGAACCGTCTTGCCGGCGAAAGCTGCGGGACGGTTCTGCGCAAGCTGGAGAAAATCACAACTCTTGAAGGATGGACTGTAATGAAAATACTATTGAAAGGGATCCGCGCTTTTTGGACAGGGCTGAATAAGGTCAACCGTGTGATCGGCTTTTTGTTCCTGCTCGGCATCATTTACTGCATCGGCGGCCAGATCTTCAGCCGTATGCTCTTTGGCAAGGTGTGGGCCTGGGCTGAAGAGGTTGCCGAGGTGTTTCTGATCGGCACGATCGTACTTTTCAACGGCTACGCAGAACAGACGGATGAGCATATCCGGCTTGAGGCCATGTTCTCGGTGTTCCCGAAGATGAAGAGTCCCATGCTCCAGATCGGCCGCATTATCACGATCATCATGTGCGCGGTCATCGTCTATACCGAGATCGGCTTTATTCCAACCGTGATCAACAGCCGCACAAAGGTGGCTCACATTCCGCTGGCGCTGATCCATAGCATGATCCTGCTCGGCTTTGTGTATTACGCCATTGATCTGATGATCAACTGCTATAAGCACTGGAAACATATTCCGCTCGGACACCCGCAGGAGATCGACTCCGGGGAAAATATCTTTGATGAGGAGACGGAGAAAGGAGACGATCGCTGATGGCTGCCGCTGTAATTATCCTGTTTATCGCTTTGCTTCTCATTGGCGTGCCGGTCGGCGCAGCGATGGGGATCCCCGCATTCCTTTATTTTATTATCAATGGGACTTCTTTGAGCACGATTCCTTATACCTTCTATACGAATTTGATGAGCTTTTCAATGCTCTCGATCCCTCTGTTCATTCTTTTCGGCCTGCTGGTCAACGAGTTTGGCGAGACGGATCGCGCGTTTGAATTTGCCCGCCGCCTGATGAAAGGACAGAAGGGCTATTCGGCTAAGGTCAATGTTATCATCTCCCTGCTTTTTGCCGGTATGTCCGGTGCTGCGATCGCGGACGTCGGCGGCCTCGGCGCGGTTGAGATCAAGGCTATGGAGGAAGAGGGCTATAGCAGAGCCCATGCTTCCGCGCTGACGATCGCCACGGCGACGGTCGGCCCGATCTTCCCGCCCAGCATTCCTCTGCTGCTCTACTGCACGGTCGCCGCGACGTCGAGCATCAAGCAGCTTATTTCGGGATGTGTGCCGGCAGTCATCCTGTCAGCCTGTTTGTTTGTCTATGTTTGCCTGACAACGAAGAAGAAAATTGTCAATCCGCCGCACCACGGCTTCTTTGATGAAAAAGATAAGGTTCCCATGCGCAAGGTCGCGCTTGACGCGCTGCCCATCGTGATTGCGCCGGTGCTGATTATCTACTTTATGCTCTCCGGTAAGTTCACCCCCGGTGAGACCGGCGCAGCTGCCTGCATGTACATCGTGGTCCTGTCTATCTTCCACAAGAGCTTTTCCTTTAAAAAGCTCTACAACGCCAGCATGGAGACGCTTAAGTCCTGCGGTACGATGATGATCATGTCTGTTACCGGTGTGATGTTCAGCACGGTCATGGTGCTTGAGAAGGTGCCGGCGAAGCTCATTATGCTCCTTGGCCCTGTGGCGGAAAATAAGATCGCCGTCCTGATCCTTGTCAACGTTGTCCTGTTGTTCCTCGGCATGCTGATGGAGTCCAACGCCGCGATGTTCATGATTGCGCCGATCATTCTCGCCATTACCACGCCGCTGGGCGTTGACCCCATTCAGATGGGCGTTATCATTGTTTACAACCTTATGATCGGACTTTCCACCCCGCCTTACGGCCTGTGCATTTTTACTGTCGCCAAGGTTGGCCGCGTAGATCCGAGCGCTGTCATCCGCGAGGTCATGCCGATGTGGATCCCGATGCTCATTACCCTGCTCGCCGTGACCTTTATCCCGCAGGTCACGCTGTGGCTGCCGACTGCTTTGTTCGGCTAATTTCCCCATATTCCCCATAAAAATCAGCGATATTTTATCAGCAAGGAGTTATCAATTATGCTTAGTGAAGAACTTTACCGCAAGGCAATGAAAACAAGTCCTGCGCAGGTCGGCCATTTTATTGAGGGCGGCTTCATGGATCCCGCTATTCAGGCTGTCGATGAGTCTTTCAAGGTCGTAGGCCCTGCCTTTACGATCAGCCTCCCGACCAATGACAATGCCATGCTCTATTATGCGATGAAGCAGGCGCCTAAAGGTTCTGTCCTGGTCATCAGCCGTCTGGGCGAGGATCGCTTCGCCTGCTGCGGCGAGATCGTTGTCCTCTCCGCCAAGTCGCTCGGCATGGCCGGTATCGTGGTCGATGGTCCCTGCACCGACGTTGTGCGTATTAAGGAGATCGGACTGCCTGTGTTCTCGGCTGGCCGCAGCGCTGTGACGAATACCATTATGGCGATCAATGGCACCTATGGGAATCCCGTTACCTGCGGCGGTACTGTTGTTTGCCCCGGCGACATCATCTTCGGCGATGCTGATGGCGTCATCGTTGCGAAGCCTGACGGATTCGAGACGCTGGTCGATCGTGCGATCGCAGATGACGAGGAAGAGGATGATCTGCGCAAGGTCTTAGTTGACGGGAAGAGCTATGGCGATATGATCCGTCTGGACGAGGCGATCCACGATGATTTCCTCAAGCAGCTCAAGAGCCGGCTGTAAATTCGAAGTTCATATTGGTCTTTCCAATTTCCTCTTTGACTTTGAAAGGCTCCGGTTATTTGACCGGAGCCTTTCGCATCCAAGATATGACCTTGATCGGAAGAAGAAAAATGAAACAAACAGAAAAGAAAACCATGCTGCACAAGCGTGAAGCAAAACTTTATCACGGCCTGATTAGTCTTACAAGCACCGCGGTGCTGATCTTCATCGGCGTGGTGCTCTGCGGCGCGGAGCCGCAGATCCCACTCGTATTCAGCTGCACGATCGCCGCGCTCGTTGCGCTTTGGCTGGGCCATTCATGGGAGGAGATCCTCGAAGGCATGCTCTCCGGCATTGAGCAGGCACTCGAGGCTGTACTCATTTTGCTGCTCATCGGTGTACTTATCGGCGCGTGGATCGCGTCGGGAACGGTGCCGACACTTATATATTACGGACTTAAGATCATCACGCCGAAATTCTTTCTTATTACCGCCGCCTTTACCTGTGGCATCGTCTCGTTTGCCATCGGCGCATGGGGAACGGTCGGCACGGTCGGCCTCGCGTTTATGAGCATCGGCATCGCGCTGGGCGTTCCCGCTCCGCTTGTCGCCGGAAGCATCATCTCCGGCTCCTATCTCGGGGAGATCATCTCCCCGCTCTCCGACGCGACAAACCTTACCGCCGCAGTCGTAGACTGCGGGGTCTTCGATCTGATGAAGCGAGCCATGCCTATCGCGCTTGCCGGCTTTGCGGTATCGGAGGCATTTTATTTCATCGCCGGCCTGCGCTATGGCGGCGGCGACGCCTCTGGCGTAGCGGAAAATATCGCCCCGCTGCTTGACGGGCTGAAGGGAGCTTTTTTGATATCGCCGGTCAGCCTGCTCCCGATCATTATTATGATCGCCTGCATTGTTATTAAATTCCCTGCCATTCCGGCTGTCATCGCAGGCATCCTTTCCGGTGTTCTCGTCGCGGTCACGGCGCAGGGCATGCCACTCGGCGATTTCTTTACCATCGGATTTTCCGGCTATGTCGGTCAGACCGGCGTCGAGCTGCTCGACGAGCTGCTGACGGCAGGGGGACTTGAGTCAATGATGCACGCGATCTCCATTATCGTCATTGCGATGGCATTCGGCGGCCTGATGCAGAAAACAGGCCAGATCTCAGCAATGATCACGCCGCTTGTTTCCCGTATCAAAAGCCGCGGCGGACTGACTGCGCTGACGGCTGTTTCCTGCATCTGCATGAATATGGTCCTGCCGGATCAGTATTTGGGTATTTCTGTCCCCGGCCAGATGTACGCCGAGGAATATGACCGCCGTGGCATGTCCCGCGTTGACCTCAGCCGCGCGCTGCTCTGTGGCGGTGCGATCACCTCGCCGCTCGTTCCGTGGAACACCTGCGGCATCTATTGCTCCGGCATTCTCGGGATCGACACCATGCATTATTTTCCCTATGCGTTTCTGGGACTGCTGCTGCCGGTGTTTGTCATCATAGTGGGCTTTGGCGGCGGACTGCTGCGCAAAAAGCAATAAATAAGAGCAAAGACATCCGCGCCGGCAAAACCTCTGCCGCGGTGCGGATGTCTTTTATGACGGACATTGGCGGGATTAGGCGCATGTGCCTTGACTGCGGCAGCCTGCGGAAAGGACAGACGATCGTCCCTGCCGGACGGCGGACGTGTGGCGGAGCGGAAGGAGCCGCGTATTTTTACCGGAAAACTTTTTCAACAGGGATCGTGATCTCTGTCACAAATTTTTCCCTGTCGCGGGTAAAGCCGTGGTCGATCATTGTGATCTCGCGCGAAAATCCGCTTGCGCTGAGGCTATGCTCCTGCATGAATCGCGTAAGTCGGCGATACTGCTCAGGGGATTGGAGATGATGACCGCGGAAGCGGACGCACACACAATGAGGCGGGCAGCTCAAGCAGCGGACCGTCAAAGCGAATCGCGCCGGCCATACCGCGGGTTGTATTTGCGATAACCGGAAAGATACCGTTCGGCAGAATGTACTTGCAAAGGATCTGTGTTCTGGTTTCTCCCATAGTCACTGCACTTTTAACAAAGGTTCTCTCACGTAGTGACAGTGCCTGTGCGCGCATCAATTTGGCATTTCCCGGCCAGCTGGTAATGCCAATGACGATCATCACATTGGCGATGCTGTTGCCATAGAGGGCAACGATCACGAGGATCAAAAAGAACGTCGGGATCATCAAAAAAGCGTTGATGAGCTCTGAAATCACAAGGTCTACCTTCCCGCCGAAAAAGCCTGCCACACCGCCGATGATAATGCCGAGCGCACCGGAGATAAGCGATGAAATCAGGGCAACCTTCAATGAAGTACGAATCCCATAGATGAGCATGCTGTAAACATCCTGCCCCATATGATTTGTGCCGAGAAGATGTCCGTTTTCGCCAATACCGGCCAGAGAATCTGCTCCATATTCAAAGGGATTGTAGGTTGTCAGCACCGGAGCAAGCACCACGAGCAGCAGCAGGATAATCACTCCGATCACACCGGCACGAAATTGCCGGTCCTTTTTCAGAGCTTGGTACAACTTGGCTATAAGCGCGCTTTTACGCTTTGTTTTCATTGAATTCACCCCTTATTCATAACGAATCCGCGGATCAAACAGCGCATAAACAATATCGACAAGAATCATCACAACAGAAACAGAGAGAGCAATGATCAGGTAAATACCCAGCAGCGTCGGGTAATCTCTTTGCGTAATAGCCGTCATGGTCAAACGTCCCATGCCGGGCCATGCAAAAACGATCTCAATGAGTGTTACACCTGTGATAAGAAATGCTACAGTAATGCCGAACACTGTGATGGTGGGAAGAATGGCATTCCGGAAAACATATTTGTTGAATATTTTACGCTCGCTCATACCTGTGGCGCGCAAGGTCGTGATAAATTCCTCGTTGCAGACTTGCAGCACAGAGGATTTGGCAATTCGAAAATACCCCGGCATCGTGATTGCAGCAAGCGTTACCGTAGGCAACACCATGTGCTTGATTACGTCAAGGTAGTGGGCAAAGCCCGTGTAGTCCATACGTTGGTCTGTCATCCCGCTCGTCGGCAGCAGGCCAAGATTATTGGCAAAGACAATAATCAGCATCAGGCCTAGCCAAAATGACGGCATTGCGTCAAGCCCGTAGGATATCGTAGATATCACAGTATCCAGAATGCTACCCTCATGTCTGGCTCCATATATTCCAAGGGCCGTACCAAGCAGCAGTGCAATAATTGCCGCTGTAATGCCGAGCAGGAGTGTGGGGCCGACCTTTTCTTTGATCATTTCGCCGACAGGGCGGTTGAATGTAATGGAGGTGCCGAGGTCTCCGTGCAAAGCATTGCCCAGATAGCTGAAAAACTGTTGATACTCCGGCTCGTTTAAGCCCCATTTTTCTTCCAGCGCTGCGCGCAGTTCAGGGTCATTGTTATCCTTGCCCATCAGCGTTTTGATCGGGTCGCCCGGTGCCGCCTTGATAATGATGAAGCTCAGCGCAAAAACAACCAGCACTGTCAGTATCCCGCTTAAAATACGGCGGATGATATAGCGTTTCATGAAACCTCCCCCTTCAGTTCTATTTGGCCTGATCTCGTTTTTTCAGATAGTCAATAACCCGCAGTCCACTCTCCAGCTGCACATGAATCAGCTTTTTGATCGGAACAGCCTGATAGTCCAGATTGTCTTCGAGAAATGCTGTAATTTTCTCAAAGCCGGATAGGGCTGCCTCAAATCCCTTACGCAGGGCGGCATGCTTCTCTGGCTCACACAATGCGTCAACAGCTGCAAGCTCGGTTTCATTTGCACGAACCAGCATACCGTAAAGAATCATTTTATAAAACTTTCCGATAACCAGTTCATCAAGCTTTTCGGCGTATGTGATTTTTTCGGAAAAGGCCGGATCATTTTCAGCACAGTTCAATTCGGCGTCGCTTCCATCGTAAGAAAAATCAACAACCGCTTCCATATACGGATTATCCTTGCTCAGATAATCTCTGGATAAAACCTTGTGGCTGATAAGCTCCTGTGCCATGCTGCACCCTCCTGTCATGTTTTTTCTATTTTCATTATGCCATGCAGACAGGAACGTGGAAAGACCTGTCATGTTTTTTGAAATGAACTTGTCATGCCATCCGCCTGTTTTTTGCGAATCCGAACATAAAGCAGGCAGAGAGGTGCGAAAGCCGCCTCTCCAATCTATTTTACGGAGGATAACGCATGAATTGTTTTCAGAACGTCAAATACGGCGTAAGCTGCCGGGAGGCAGCGGAGCGGTACGGCGTGGAGGTCAACCATTATGGCATGGCCCTCTGCCCGTTTCACAATGACCGGCATCTCAGCCTGTATGTGGCGGACGATCACTACCATTGTTTCGCCTGCGGAGAACACGGCGATGTGATCGACTTTGCCGCAAAGCTGTTCGGCCTGCCGCTCTATGAGGCGGCGCAGCGTCTGGCAGCAGACTTTCACCTCACCCCGGACAAGCCGCCCAGCGCAGCGGCGCTCCACGCAAAGCGTGTCCGAACAGAAGCACAGCAGCTCAGAGAAAACGAGCGGCTGTGCTTTTCTGTTTTGACCGATTGTGCCCGTGTCCTGCGGAGCTGGAAGGTAAGCTGTGCGTCAAAATCTCTGGAGGAAGCACCGGATGAGCGGTTTGTGGAAGCCTGTCACAAGTTGGACGAGGTGGAATATTACATGGATATTCTTGCTTCAGGGGATTCCCATGAACGCGCCGAAGTGGTTCGTTATCTGCTTGCAGCTGGTCGGTTAGACAAGCTCAAGGAAACAATCAATAGGAGGAATGCAGCGTGAGCAAAAAATATGAAGGACTGGATTTTCCGGCATGGTTCGACGGCAAGGACGTCAATGAGGCAGCCTTTTGCCGGGAGTTTCTGTCAAAGAACAAGCTCATCTATGCGGACAACGCATTTTTCACCCCAGATGGACGGCTGACAGACCCGCTGCTGCTGAAAGAGAAAATCTATGCCGAACTGGAGTGCTGTGCCGCAAAGAACATTCCGCGCACCATTTCCAATATCGTGGAGATCATGAAGCTGGCGGCTCATACAGAGAGCTTCCCGCCGAAGCCGGATGAGATTCATGTGCAGAACGGGACGCTTCGCATCGACGGCAGCTTTCTCGCAGGACGTTCTGAAATCGTGCGCAGCCGGTTTCCCATTGCTTACAATCCGCAGGCGGAGAAGCCGGTTGTCTGGCTGCGTTTTCTCTCCGACCTACTTTACCCGGAGGACATCCCAACCTTTCAGGAGTATATCGGCTATTGCCTCATTCCCAGCACCAAAGGGCAGCGCATGATGATTCTCAAGGGCGAGGGCGGCGAGGGAAAATCGCAGATTGGTCCTGTGCTGGCACGGCTGTTTGGCTGCAATATGAAGGACGGCAGCATCGCCAAAATTTCCGACAACCGGTTTGCCCGCGCCGATCTGGAGCACATTCATCTTCTTGTGGATGACGATATGAAAATGGAAGCGCTGAAGCAGACCAACTATGTCAAATCCATCGTTACCGCACAGGGCAAGATGGATCTGGAACGCAAAAGCGTCCAGAGCTATCAGGGGTGGATGTATGCCCGGCTGCTGGCATTTTCCAATGGCAATCTGCAATCCCTCTACGACCGCAGCAACGGCTTTTACCGCCGCCAACTGATTCTGACCACAAAAGAGAAGCCTGCCAATCGTGTGGATGATCCTGACATTGCCGAGAAGATGAAGCTTGAGGTCGAGGGCATTTTTCTCTGGGCGTTTGAGGGCTTGCAGCGGCTTGCGGCAAACAGCTTTCGATTCACGGAAAGCCCCCGGACGCTGAACAACCGGGAGTACGTCAAGCGTGACGCCAACAATGCCATCGACTTTATGGAGTCCACCGGCTATATTCGGCTGAAGGCGGATATGTCTGTCACCTCCAAGGAACTATATGCCATTTATGGAATCTGGTGCGATGAAAACGGACTGACACCCATCCGGCAACGCTCATTCAGCGATTTTCTGATGCGGAATCTGAAAACGTACAATCTGGAGCATACGAATACCGTCATGAACGCCACCGGGCGCAGAGTGTGGGGGTATCTCGGCATTGAGCCGCTGATCAGTCCCCGTATATCTGAGAATTGGGGCAAATCGCTATGTACGTATGTACCGGAAAGCTGACGCGCACCCAATCGTGAACAAGTCTGCCCATACCGTGAAATGCTGTCTGCCCTGCACCGCCGGTACGTATGTACACAGCAAAATACCGTAATTCTGCTGTGTACAGAGTGCCGGTGAGATGCCAAAAACGTCACAGTATAATCAACCCTTGTGAAATTCATGAAAATTTTCACTGCAAGCCGAATGCAATGCACCGCCTGGTGATTCACCAAAGTGTGAATCCACTGCACCGAACTGTGGCATATCCCACCGTTCCGCATGACCTCACGCAGAACGATGAAGCCGATAGGGTACTGCTGTGAACAGGGCATCACGGGCGAAAATCTGAGCGGATTTGCGGCATGGCAGTTTTTTCACTGACAAGTACACCGGCATCACTGACACGAAAACTGATTACACGAAATTATGGAGGCAAAAAACAAATGAAATCTAATCTAAGAAATGAAATCAAGTCGTACATCGTTCGTCAGGGCATGACCATGCAGGAGGTAGTCGATCTGCTGCATGACGAACACGGCTGGTCTGACAGCGTATCCAACCTGTCCAATAAGCTCCAACGGGAGTCCCTGCGCTATGTTGAAGCCGTCCAGCTTGCCAATGCGTTTGGATATGAAATCGTCTGGCAGCGAAAGAAACGCTGACGATCCGAAAACATCCCGAAAGTCCCACCGGGACGAAGGGCGCACTTCTATACATGGTCAAGCCCTGTATGTGCGTCCTGCGGAGCCAATCACCCGGACAGCTGCGTGTCCGGGCTGTTTTGCGTCACTTCGTTCCGAACAAGAGGCTGGTCTCGCCTGCCGGCTCGGTCGGCGCTTCAAAGCGTTTCACGCTTTGAGGTCTCCACCGGAGACCCGCGCCCCCTTGCGACGCCTGCGCGTCTATCCCTGCCCACTTTGCAGCGGAAACCATCTGCTGACGCAGACAATTTCCACTGCAAAGTCAGAACAACTATTTCACTCATTTCGAAGGAGGTCACACAATGCCAAAGCAGAAAACCCTTGCCGAGCTGAATGCCGAGAAAGAAAAAATTGAGCAGCAGCTTGCACAGGAACAGCACAAGAAGCAGCGTCTGGAAAACCGAATCGCCTACTATGAGTGCGGCGACCGAACCAAACGCGGACACAACCTGATCGTCCGCAGTGCGGATATGGAAAGCATTGCCCCGCTGGCGAAGCTGTTGACACGCGCTGAGTTTTACGCCTTTGCCGAAAAGGTCTTTGACCTGCCGGAGGTCAAAGGTCTGCTCATGGAAGCGGTCAACGAACACAACCGGTCTGAACAGAAAGAGGGGTGCTGAGTATCGCGTTATTCCATTTTCATGTAACCCAGATCAAGCGCAGCGCGGGACAATCCGCCGTGGCGTCTGCCGCCTACCGCGCCGGGGAAAAGCTGCACAGCGAGTATTACGGCGAGGACAGCGACTACACCCGAAAAGGCGGCGTGATCTGCTCTGAAATCCTGTTGCCGTCCCACGCACCATCGGAGTATACAGACCGTGAAACGCTCTGGAACGCCGTGGAAAAAGCCGAGCGCGGGAAGAAAGCCCAGCTTGCATACAGCTTTGACATTGCCTTGCAGAACGAGTTTTCCATGCAGGAGAACATCGACCTTGCAAGGCAATTTTTGTTAGAGCAGTTGGTGAGCCGGGGCATGGTGGCGGACTTTGCCGTGCATCAGCCGGACAAGGAAGACAGCGGTATTTCCAATCCGCATTTTCACGTCATGTGTCCCATCCGCCCCATCGAGTCGGATGGCAGTTGGGGAAATAAGCAGCGGCGGGAATATGCGCTGGACGAGCATGGGGAGCGCGTTCTGGATGAAGCGGGCAATTATGTGTTCAACGCCGTTCCCACGACAGACTGGGGCACGCCCGAAACGCTGGAAACGTGGCGGCAGGCATGGGCTGGAATGTGTAACGCAAAGTTTGCCGAAAAGGGCTTAGATTGCCGCATCGACCATCGCAGCTTTGCCCGTCAGGGCGTGGAGCAAATTCCCACCCAGCACGAAGGTCCCACCGTCCGGGCAATGGAGGCAAAGGGTATCCG
>OKRY01000408.1_pt1 | contig 33420 bp, 31 predicted proteins | sample 1601121 | NCBI WGS metagenome assembly OKRY01 (sample SAMEA3541546, study PRJEB24748) | human gut metagenome | biome: human gut; feature: human-associated habitat; material: faeces | place: China | collected 2012
AATTATTATTTTTTTATTCATTTTTCATCCTCCTTGTCTAACAAATATTATTTCGCTAGTAGATATTTTAGAACAAAAAAATAGGTACTATTTATTTAGTACCTAAACTTTAATATATATTTTTAAATAATTTATTAATATTCCTCTTAATATATAATAATATTATAATTAATGTCACTATAAAAATAATTGATATAATACTTACTGATAATTTAATATCTATATTATTAAATATTTTAGTAAAATATAATAACGTTAATACAATTAAAATTGTTAATACATATTGGTATAATTTATTTCTATTATCCTTTAATACAGATGTTTCTGTAATCCAATCAAGATTTGGTTTTTTTAAGTCTACAATTAACATCAAAAAAGAATTTATTATATTTAATATCATTGCAAGTGCTATACTTACTATGTAATATATAATTGATATTTTAGGCATATTAATTGCAACAACAAAAGTAATTCCTATTATCAATAATAAATTACAAAATATTTGTGGTATACTTTTCCATAAAAATTGTTTAAATATAGGAACAGGTATATATTTCATAAAAATAGCATCTTTTCCTTCTCTTGAAATTGCAGTTAATGATATATTTCCTAATGTAAATATAATTTGCACTACCCCTAAGAGTAAACATATACATTGCAATGAAAAATCATTTTTTCCTAATTTATTTAAATAATCTTCCTGTATAAGATTATCTATTATCACAGGAAATACCATATTAAATATTATTAATATAATTATTATACCATAGCTAAAATTCTTTCTTTTTAATGTAATTTCCTGTGAAGAATTGGAAATTATAAAATCAAGATTATAATTAATTACATTCATGTTATCAATTTTTACTTGTGTTGAATCAAATTTTGTATTTTTTTTCACTAGAAATGTAAATTTTATTATATCTTCATTGTTTGAATTGTCACTCATAACAGAAAAATTATTTTTTGAATTCATTTGTACAAAATTCACATTTTCATCTAAAACTACATATTTTTTTCCATCTTGTTGTGTTTGTAGCTCTAATATATTTTCGTCATAACTTAATACACCATCTATTTGATAATTATCTTCTATTCCCTCTTTTGAAATTATTATATCTATTTTATCTCCCGGTTTTACCATATCATTTTTATTTGAGGATTTTAAATTTATTGTCTGTGCCTTTGAATATAATGGAATCATAAACATAGTTAATACACATATTATTAATATATTTCTTATTTTTTTCATATTGCTCTCCTAAAAAATGCAGTGCTTTATAAAGAGCACTGCAAGTAATTTATAAAACTATTATTCTGGTTCAACTAAACCAAAGTTAACTCCATCTTTTAATTTAAAAATCACATTAACTTCTTCTGTGTCAGCATTTACAAATGTTAAAAACATATTTTTTGAATCTTGCAATTTTAATTTTGCATCTTCCACACTCATAGGTCTTACCTCATAATATTGAGTTTTTAATACCTCTTTTTCAACTTGATGACTTTCATCATTAAAGCTTATCATTTCATAATCTTTAATTGATTCTGAAGTCATTTGTTTTTCTTTTTTGGTTTTCATTTTTCTTATTTGACCTTCTACAATATCAATATCTTTATCTATAGATGCATATAAATCTTTTTGTTCTGATACTGCTCTATAAATATTACCATTTATATTTGTAGAAATTTCAGCAACTTGTGTATTTCCTTCTGTTTTAATTGTTGCTTTAACATCTAATTCTTCTTCTGTATATTTTTGTAGTCTTTCACACTTTTTTTCAATATACTCTTTGATTGCCTCTGTTGCTTTTAAGTCTTTACCTGTAATTTTTACGTTCATAAAACCACTCCTTCCATAGTATCTTTTGTTTTGTATCTGCTGTAAGCTTATTATATATTCTTTTATAAATTTTTTCAAGTGATTTCCAATTTATTTCAATAAATTGATAAATCATTCTTTACTTTACTTATGTTTGTATGGTATAATATGTAAACTAAAGGAGGTTGTGTTTTTATGAATAAACAATTAATTCTTTTAAAAAATCCCTCACAAATGATTAACAAAGAAACAATAAATAAATTAATTATGGAAATTAATAAATTTACTATAAATAAATCTATGAAACAAATATTATTAATAGCATCATTGAATTTGCTCTCTCCTGTAAAAACACAAAAAGCATTAATATATCAGCTAGAATCTTTCAGAAATCAAGGAAAAGTTTATCCGGAAAGAACAAAAAGTAAATATATTAATAATACCATAAAAGAAATAAAAAAACTCACAAATTCTGATTTTACAAGTAATATAAATAATCTAATAAATTATTTAACTAGTCAAAATGTTGTTATAAAAATATAATATATGAATAAAATCATTGAAATATACATTTTTTTCAATGATTTTTATTTATGTATTATTTTAATTTTACAATTTTTTATAGCAATTTTAATATTTCTTCTTTTTTATTCATTATTGCATTGTATCCAATCTCTATACATCTATCTATATCATCAATTTCCATTAAACTAGTCCCTTTTGCATCAATTTCAATTGCTATATTCGCTTCTTTTTGTGCTTTAATTACATCCTTTAGTGAAAATATATCAACTGTTCTTAATAAAATACTAAGTATATTTTGATTTTCTACATTGTACTCATCAAGTTTAAAACTAAGCCCAATTGTAACATCTGCTCCCATATCTTTCAGAACCTCTATTGGAAGATTATCTTTTGTTCCTCCATCTATAAAATTATATTTTTCAAATTTGCAGGTTGTAAAAATACCAGGAAATGCCATACTAGCTCTTACTGCTTTACCTATGGAAATATCATATATATAATCAATATTATCATTTTTTAGATTATAATTTTTCGACATAAAAATACATTCTTTTGTAGATATCGTATCAACTGTAGCAATGGCCAGAGGAATTTTTATTTCATTTATATTTTTATATTTTTTTTCATTTGCTGCATTTTGAATTAAATTTTCAACTCTTTCTCCAGAAATTAATCCTTCTAATCTAAGTTGCTTTTTTGTTATATATGTTCCTACCGAAGAAATTATTGGCTTTTTGGGTATTTTAACTAAATTTTTATATGATTCAAATATTATTTTTTTAATTTCATCCGGATTGCATCCCATTGCGTATAAAGATGCTGCCATACTTCCAGAACTTGTTCCTGATATATAATCTATTTTTATTCCTAGCTCCTCAAATGCCTTTAGTGCTCCTATATATGCTACACCTTTTAAACCTCCACCAGCTAAAGCTACTCCTACTTTCATTGTTTTCCTCCACTCTTTTTTTTGACTTTATTATTATACTGCTTTGCAATTATTTTGTCCATAAATTTTTTTTAGTATATATTTTTTAATTTACATAATTTTATTTACTTTTTTCGTCAAATTAATTTACATTTCTGCTGTTATATGTTATACTAAAAGAATAAAATTCTTGGAGGTGTTTTTTATATGACAAAAATCTATGGTAAGAATTTTGTCTTAACTGAGTGTCATATTGATTCTCAGGGAGATCGGATTTGGAATGTATCCCCAATAGATTCATTCAGCTTTCCTGAATTTCTAATTCACGTATCAAGTAATAATCACTTATATGTGACAATTTTTAAATCCAAATATAAAAAAACTAATGGATTTATTAATGTAAATTTGTTGGCAAATTGTCTTAAAAAGATTTGTCGGTATGTATATCAGGAAACGCACATTCCTCCGACATTAAAAATAAAACCACCAAATAATTACCTGTTCACAGCATGTGAAAGAGCAGGTATGAAACATTCACCATTGGATAGAACTGTTATGATTTTTAAAGTTTAACTCTATCCACTGTGTATCATGAAAAAAGGCATACCATATGGTATGTCTTTTTCTATAAAGCTTTTTATATTTAACTACATTTATTCTAGTTGTGCAGTTCCGTTTTTACAGGCTTTTACCCATAGAATTCTTTTATCTTCATAATCTTCTATTTTATATGTTACATCTTTAGTTTCTATTATTGGTTTTTCACCATCTTCTGGTATTCTTCCAAGCTCTTGAGTTAAAAAACCAGATAATGTATCATATTCACCTTCAGGTATTTCAACATTCAATATTTTTTTAAGCTCAGATATTGGAACACTTCCTGCAATTTTAAATGTGTTTTCATCTATCTTTTCGTATTCATTTTCTATGTCATCATATTCATCAAAAATATTTCCAACAAGCTCTTCTAATATGTCTTCCATTGTTACAATTCCTGATGTTCCTCCATATTCATCTAATACTATTGCTATTTGTTTTTTATTTTTTTGTAGCTCTCTAAATAATTCATTTATTGGCTTATTTTTTGAAACAAAATATGCTTCTCTCATTATATCTTGTATTTTTATTTTTTTATTTTTACTTATATATTTTAAGATATCTTTTACATATAAAATACCCTTTATTTCGTCTATAGTTTCTTCATAAACAGGTATTCTACTATATTTATATTCATCTATTTCATTTAATTTTTCTGATACATCATCTGAAATTTCTATAGCAAAAATATCTTTTCTGTGAATCATTATTTCAGACACTGTTTTGTCGTTGAAATCAAATACATTGTTTATAAGCTCTTTTTCTTCTTCATCTATTGAACCTTTTTCTTCACCAACATCAACCATCATTCTTATTTCTTCTTCAGTAACTATTTCCTCTTCGTTTTCGCTTACTCCAAATATTTTAGATACTAAATTTGTTGAAGCTGTTAATAATTTTACAAATGGTGCAGTTATTACTGATATAGTTTTTATTATTCCAATTGTGAAATATGCAAATTTTTCACAATACTTCATTGCTAATCTTTTAGGCACAAGTTCTCCAAAAACTAAAGTAAAATATGATAGTAAAATAGTTATTATAATTATTGATATTCCCTTCCATGTTCCAATTCCAATGCTTGGAATTAAATTATTTAAAACAGGTGCTAATTTTTCTGCAAATGCATCTGATGCAAAAGCACTTGATAAAAATCCTGCAAGAGTAATTCCTATTTGTATTGTGGCTAAAAACTTACTTGGATTTTTTAACATTTTTGAAATTTGAATTGCTTTTTTATCTCCATCTTTAACTCTTTTTTCAATTTTAGCATCATTTAAAGATATAAATGCAATTTCTGTCGCCGCAAAAAAGGCGTTAATTAGTATTAAAACTACTAATATAATTATTTGTCCCATATTAAAATTTTGATTCTCCTTTAATAATATTTTATACATTACGCAAACTAATATTATAAGTTTTTAATATATTTGTCAATGATTTTCAAAATAATATTTATTACTAAAAATTTCCAGTTTATTTTTTTTAAATATGCACATCATAATGTTAGAAAAAGCGATACAGTTTTTTCTGAAATAATTAATTGTTTATTATAAACAACAGGAGGTGAACAAGATAATGGCAAACTCAAATAACTATAAGAAAGTTGTTCCTGCTGCTAAAGATGCTTTAAACAAATTTAAATATGAAGTAGCTAGTGAAGTAGGTGTTAACTTAAAAGACGGATATAATGGTGATATATCAGCTAAAGATGCTGGTAAAATCGGTGGTCAAATGGTTAGAAAAATGATACAACAAGCTGAAGACAACATGACTAAATAAGTTTATTATTAGTGTAATTTAATAAATTTATTCACTTAAAAGACAGGGATATTTTTCTTGGTTTTATGTGTTTGCTATTATTAAATGGTAGATGCAAAAAGGCAGGGATTGTGTCCCTGCCTTTTTATTTTATAATTATTAAAGTGTTATTTTTTGTAATTCTAAAAATTAAATTTTGTAAAATTATTTATTACTTTTTTTATATTTTATAAAAGATATTGTTGCAATTGCAATTAAGGCTATAAAAATTGGTGCTACTGATGCAGAGCCAGTTTTAGCTAGCTTACTTGTTGATATTGTTCCATCTTTTTCATTATTTGAACTTTTTGATTGATTTTCAGAATTTTGACCATTTCCATTGTTGTTGTTTTTATTATTTTTATTATTTTCATTATTTTCGTTGTTTTCACTATTACCATCGTTTGAACCTTTAACTTTAATTGTCCATGTGTATTCTTCATTATTTTTTGTTGCAATTCCAGTCATTTTAGTTTCACCTGCTGCTTTTGCAGTTACAATTCCATTTTCTATAGTTGCAATATCAGTATTTTCTATTTTTAAATTTGTTGCATTTTTACTAAAATCTATTTTGCTTCCTATTTCTAATGTTAATGGTACAGCAACTTTTGCAGACTCTGTTGAACCATCTTCATAATTTAGAGATATTGCAGCAATTGCACCTTGCTTCATAGTTCTTGTAGCTGTATCTCCTGAACAGTTCCAGTCTTTTAATTTTTCCTTTGCCTCTGCTGTATCTGGTATATTTTGTGAAAATTTAATTGTAACCAATACTCCAGCATCTGTTGGTTCTCCATATGTTACTGTAGCAGTTTTGTTGGTTGGATTTGCTGGCTCATTTCCATCATTTGATATTGTAACATCCCAATTTAATTTAAATGTCTTTGTTTTTGTTTCATTATGAATATTTATATACGTCATTGTCGCTATTGCTGAGTATGTCGTTTTTCCTTCTTTAATAAATTTAATTTTTTTTCCATTAACAGTTCCAAGTGATGAATCAGTAATTTTCAAATCACTTAATTTTGTACTACTTAAATCATTTAATGTTAAAGTTTCATTGACTTTAACTTTATTAGGTACAGCAACTACACCACTTTCTGCATCTTCTTCATCACCAGTATATATGTACCATTCTCCTGGATTCATGTTCTTTGTAGCTGTTTTTCCACTTAATGTCCAACCAGCATTAGCTAACTTCTTAATTTTTTCAACTTCTTCGGAAAATGTCATTGTTACTTTTACTGTTCCATCTGTATTTTCAGCATATTTAACATCAGCCAACTTTCCTTCAGCAGCATTAACTTTTTTTGACATTGCCATTGCTATAAATACAATTACAGCACACAATGTTAATTTAAAAACTCTCTTCATTTTTTATCCTCCTCGTGTTTAAATCTATTTTTATAATAACATTATTTCATTTTTTATTCAACAATTTATTTATATTTTTTTCTATAAATTTAATAATAAAAAAAGCCATAAACATAATGTTTACAGCATTTTTAATTTCTCTATTTTACAGATTTCATTTGTTTTACCATTAAGTCACCAAATATAGCATATCCAGTAGTCGGGTCTGATACTAATACATTTGTTATTGCTCCTACAAACTTGCCATTTTGTATAATTGGAGATCCACTCATTCCTTGTATTATTCCCCCCGTTTTTTGTAATAATCTTTCATCTGTTATTTTTATCATCATACTTTTATTGTCATAGTTATTGCTTGTATAAATTTTTGATATTTCAATTTTATATTGCACTTTTTTTCCATTTTCAAGTTCACAAATTATCTCTGCTTCTCCTGCTTGTATTTCACTTCTTAAAGCAACTTCATATTCTTTAGTTCCATTCAAATTTAAATTATTTTTATTTGATACTAATCCAAATACACCAAAATTTGTATTTTTTGAAATATTACCTATTGTTACTCCTGAATCTATAGAACCTTTTATTTCACCTGGAGCTCCTTTTTCTCCTTTTTGAATTGCAATTAAACTACTAGTTACAAGCTCTCCATTAGCAATATTTATTATATCTCCAGTATCAACATCTACTATTCCATGTCCAAGTGCAGCAAACTTTCCTGTAGATGGCTCATAAAAAGTTAAAGTACCAACTCCAGCTGCTGCATCTCTTACCCATAAACCTAATTTATATTCGTTATCTTCACTTTTTACTGGTTGTATACTTGTTGTTATTGTTTCATCATTTCGTACATATTTAATTTGTATTTCTTCGCCATTTGAATTATTTACAGTTTCTACTAATTCATCTGTATTAGAAATTTTTTTGCTATTCATTTCAACAATCATATCGCCTTCTTCAATTCCTGAATCAGCATACGGTTTATGTTTTTGAAAGTCTTTTCCTTGTATTTCAGACATACCAACAACTAATACACCAGAAGTATATAATTTTGCACCAATTAAATTTCCCATTGGAATTACTTTCGTTTTTGGAATTACATTTACATCAATTTCTTTTACAGGTATAGTACCAAATAAATTAAGATTAAGTTCAAATGTTCCCGCAGTTTCATATTTACTACTTTGTTCAGAATCAGCTAAACTTGATGCTTGTATTACTGGTACATTGGCATTATTTGCTCTTCTAATTTTCAATCCTGCAACAGTTTTTAAATTAAGCTCTTCACCTTCAAATATTATTATACTACTTGGCAATAAAGTTATATTGCACACATATACATATATTACTATTAAAATAGCTACACAAAAAAATTGTTTTAATTTATTCATATTCTTCACCTGAGTATATAATATCCAGATTTTTCTTTTTTAAACTTTTATTTAGCAATATATTAAAATTAGATGGTGTATTATATAGTGTGTTATAAATTTATGCCCTAATGCTAATATGTGCAACCCAGCCCGCCCACAAGGGTTCGGGCTGGGCCCATATTTTGCTTTACTGTTTTTGTTTATGCTTTTTTTACTATTTTACATTGTAAGTTCCATCTGCTGCCTTTTCTAGGAGCTGTGAGCTTAGAGAAACTATTGGGAAAACCGCACGACTGTAGCTGTTTACTCCCTTACCAGAGTCAAACACGTAGTTTGCATTAAAAAAGCCCGAACTCACATAGCTCACACGGAAGCCACAACGGCCGGAGTCTAGAAGGATGCAACGTGAAGCCACCCAGTAAGTTGTAGAACTTCCTTTTGGTAATAGTATATTTGAATATCCTTCAAGTAAGCTTGCGGTTGTTGCGTAATCTGTTGTATGATAATATGTTTGATATGGCTGTATACTTGTTTTTGCTTTAAAATATCCATTTGTTGAACTTTCATCTGTTTTTGCTATTAAATTTGTTTGCTCACTTTGTTTTAATCCACTTTCAGTTTTTGTTCCATCTATTACATTATTTGCTTCATTTTTATACATTGTTGGATAATAATTATTTGTTGTATATGGTATTCCATATTGATTTCCATATTTTACGTTATATACATATGCTGCCCTTTTATTTGTCCATTTTGTTCCTCCAACTTTTACAAAGTCTTCTTCTGTTATACTTCTTGCTGTTATTCCTTTTGATGTATCTGAATATAAACTACTACATGCGTCATTTAATAATTTTACTGCATTGTTATATCCTTGTGCGCCTTGTAATGTTACTGTTCCACTTGGTGTTGTTGCTGGTACCATTTCTATTTTTCCTGTTGATTTATCTATGCTTAGTACCTTCCATTTGCTTACATTAAAGCTTTGCCCTGCGCTACTACTTAATGTATCTGTTGCTGTTGAATTTGATGTTGCATAGTTTCTATCCCAGCTATATGTTCCACTTGGACTATAATTTATTACATCTCCTACTTGTAACTCATCTATTGCTGTTACTTCTCCTTGACTTGGATTTCTTTGTGTTCCTGTTACTGTTATTGTCATTGTTACGCTTTTTTTACTATCTGCTGTATCTATTTTATCATTTGCTACTATGTCGTTTGTTGCTGTTCCTGTTTGATACGCCCATTTCCAGTAGATTGTTTTTGTTTGAACTGTTTTTATTTCTTCTAATGACATTACTCCTGACACATTCATTACTCCGTCTGTTGATGCTATTTCTTTTGTATAGCTACTGTCTGTGTAAAATCTTAGGTTTGTTGGCTTTTCTGTTACTGCTAATTTTATATTGTAGTCTATTGCTACTTCACTTCCTGTTGCATCTAAATTTAAGTCGAATGAACCTTCTGTTCCTGGTGCTATTTTATTTTCGGCTACGTTATTTACTTTTTTCATCGTTGTTGCTAAATCTATGTCTGGTATTGTTTGTGTTTGTCCATTTACTTTAAAACTCCATTTTGCTACTTGGGCTGTTCCATTTCCTTTTAGTGTTGTTTTGTATTTTGCATATGCATACATTGAAAATACTATTGCTGTTATTAGTAATAATGCTAGTAATATTATTACTGGTTTGTTTCTTGTTTTTGTTGCTGTTTGCTTTGTTGTACTTTTTTGTTTTTCTTTCTTGTCCATTGTTTTCCTCCTCTTTTTATAATCATTTGTAATTATTTTTGGTTTTGTATTATAATTTTTATAATCATTTTGAGGGTTTTATTTTTTAGCACGAAAAATAGAGCAGATTAAAATGCACCATTAGGTACATTTTTCTGCTCTATTTGTTTATTCATTATGTTATTATATATAAAATCGTGGCAGTTAAATACTACTCTCTCTCTCTCTCTCTCTCTCTCTCTCTCTCTACAGCCATAAGGGTTACGACGTTTGCTGTTTTAGTTTGTGCATTTTTTCTTTTCATTTGTATTTCTCCCCTCTTTTTAATAATTGCAAATTATAATTTATATACTTTTATTATAATAATTCTATTATTCATAGTCAACAGATTTTTCGACATTTTTTACAGCTTGCTAAAGTAATTTTTTCCACTAATTTTTTATAATACTAATTAACTAAAAATTAATCATATAGATAATATCATTAAATAGAATAATATTATTTTTTATTGCAATACTAAACTCGAAAGGAGTTTATGATTTTTATCATAAAAGTAAGATTATGTTAATTTTAAAAATAATAGCTTTATCTACTGGCTCTATTGTAGTTTTATTTATTTTAACTAAAATAATGGGACAAAGAGAAATGTCTCAACTTAGTATCTTTGACTATATTATTAGTATAACTATTGGTTCTATTGCTGCCGAAATGGCAACTTCTTTGGAGGATAATTTTGTAGAGCCTTTGGTCGCTATGATTGTTTATGCTGTTGTTACATTAATTATTGGAGTTCTTAACACTAGATTTGTTAAACTACGTCCTATATTTTCTGGAAGAACTCTTATTTTATATGATAATGGAACTTTATTTAAAGAAAATTTTAAAAAGTCTAAAATTGATTTAAATGAATTTTTAGTTCAATGCAGAACAAGTGGATATTTTAATTTAAGTGATATAAAAACAGCATTACTTGAAGAAAATGGAAAAATAAGTTTTCTTCCAATGTCCGAAAAAAGACCAGCTAATCCTAGTGATTTTAATATTCATCCAGCTGATGAAAATATTATTACTAATATTATTTTAGATGGCAAAATAATGGAAAAAAATTTATCTGAACTTGGGCGTGATAAATTGTGGCTTATGGAAGCTTTACAAAAACAAGGAATTACCAAGATTGACAATATCTTCCTAGCAACATTTAACAGTAGTGACCAATCTTTATCTGCATATTTAACAAATAAAAATATTTAATTAGAATTTTAAATAGATTTAAACTGTAATAGCTGGAGTACACAAAAATCCGGTTTACTCAAGAAAAAGTGTACTTTTTATAATATCCTTGTAATGGCTCCAAAAAAGCAATTAACTGCATCAAATACGTCTTTTGTTTTATGTTAACTATTGACTTTGCTTCCATATTGTGGTAGAATAAATATTGTGATTACACATGAAGGAGGAATTAAAATGGAATTAAATCAAACACTTATTTTTGGACACAAAAATCCAGATACAGACTCAATAATGTCATCTATGGTTATGGCAAATTTAGAAAATCAATTAGGAAACACTTCTAAGGCCGTTCGTCTTGGAAATATAAATAAAGAAACAGAATATGCAATTAATTATTTAGGTATTGAAGCACCTGAATTAATTTCAGATGTAACTGACGGTCAAAATGTTATATTAGTAGACCATAATGAATCAACACAAAGTGCTGGTAACATTTCTAATGCTATTATAAAAAAAGTTGTTGACCATCATACAATGAACTTTGTTGCTCCATACCAATTATATTATAGAACAGAGCCAGTTGGATGTACTTCTACTGTTTTATATAAAATGTATAAAGAATATGATGTTCCTATTACAAAAACAATCGCTACAATGATGCTTAGCGCTATAATTTCAGATACTTTATTATTCAAATCACCAACATGTACAGCTGAAGATAAAGCAATTGCTGAAAAATTAGGAAAAATAGCTGAAGTTGATGTTAATGTTTATGGAACAAATTTATTAAAAGCTGGTACTGATTTAAGTGATTATACACCAGAGCAAGTAATTAATATTGATAGTAAATTATTTGAAAAAGGTGGAAAGAAATTCAAAATTGCTCAAATAAACACAGCCGATATAGATAGCGTTTTCAAAAATAAAGTATATTTCGAAGCAGCTATAAATAACGAAATAAAAAAAGATAACTTAGACTTGTACGTTTTTGCTGCTACTGATATATTAAATTCAAATTCAAAAATTATTTCATTAGGAAATGATTCTGGAATAGTTGAAAAAGCTTATGGTGTAACATTAGACGACCATACAGCAATGCTTGAAAATGTTGTTTCAAGAAAAAAACAAATGTTACCAAGAATATTAGAAAATTTAGATTAAAATATTTAATCCCACGACAAACTCAATTGTCGTGGGATATATTTATTATAATTATCTTTCAATTTGATCTTCATTATTTTTATTTTCAATATCATAAAGTTTCTTTAAATAAGCTATTCTTTCTTGATGTATTCGTTCTTTTAATCTTTCATTTGATGGTATATTATATTTTTTCATTACAGTTTCGCCATTGACTTTTGTTAATACTTGTTTACCTAAATTAGCAAATCGTACTTTGTCTATTCTTGTTCCCCTGCAATTTCGGTCTGACTCTACTATAATTTCTAAACCTTTTAGTCCTAGTTGTGTTTTATCTATACGTTCAAAAAATTCTACTTGTTTGTTTGGTGTCATTTGATTAAAAATTCCTGCTTTCATATGCTCTTTTGCAGATACCATTCCGCATTTTATCCATGATGTTGGCATTTTTAATCTTTTACATAATTTTTTAACCTCTGCTACACCATTTTTATCATGATTTATATGATGTGGATATTCACTTTTTGGTGTTACCCCCTTTCCTAAATCATGAACTAATGCTGAAAACCTTATTTTTTCATCTTTTGTTAGCTCTGTTGCTTTTTTTAATGCTAACATTGAATGATTATATGCATCGCCTTCTGGATGATATTTTTCCGGTTGAAGTGCGCCTATTAATTTATATATTTCAATAAAATGTACATCTAATACATCTGCCCTTCTTAAATTATAAAAAAAGTTCTCTGGATAATCTGTATTAAGAGCTTTTCTTAGCTCTTCAAATACTCTTTCAGCAGATAATAAATTTAGCTCTGGTTTTAATTCATTCATTAATTTTAATGTTTCTGGCTCTATTTCAAAATTGAATTTACTTGAAAATCTTGCTGCTCTGTACACTCGTAATGGGTCTTCTTTAAAACTTCTTGTTGTTGCTTTTATAATATGATTTTGCAAATCTTTTCTTCCACCATATGGGTCAATTATTTCTCCAGTTATTACATCTTGAGCCATTGAGTTTATCGTAATATCTCTTCTACTTAAGTCTTCTTCTATTGTTATATTTGAATTACAGGTTACTTCAAAATTTTTATGACCTGTTCCTGTTTTCTTTTCCGTTCTTGCTAATGCAAACTCTTTTCCATCTAAGTCAAATACTTCAAATACTTTTCCTCTTTTAAAAGACTCTGGAAATAATTTTTCGAATTTCTCTGATGATATACCTGTTACACAATAATCTTCATCATGAGGAGGTTTGTTCATTAATTTATCTCTTACTGCACCTCCTACTAAATATAATCTGCCACCATTTTTTTCAATTATATTTGCTATATCTATTATATTTCTCATATTTATAAAACCTTTCTAAATTATAATAATACCTACAATTTCTATTTAATTTTATATTTCTTTTATTAATTTCTAATTAATTTCTTCAGAGTCTAATATTATTGTTACTGGACCATCATTTAATAGCTCTACCTTCATGTCTGCGCCAAATACTCCAGATTGTATATTTCTTTCTAGCTCTTTGCTACACATCTTTTTAAAATATTCATATAATTCATTTGCTTTTTGAGGTTCACATGCCTCTGTAAAGCTTGGTCTATTACCACTTTTACAATTTGCATATAAAGTAAATTGAGATATTATTAATATATCACCGTTTATGTCTTTCACTGATTTGTTCATTTTTTTATTTTCATCTTCGAATATTCGTAAATTACATATTTTTTTTACAAATTTATCTGTAATTTTTTCGTCATCATTTTTTCCTATTCCTAAAAATATTAATAAACCTTTTTCTATCTTTCCCACAGATTTTTCATCTACTTTTACTTGTGCATTTTTTACTCTTTGTAAAACAATTTTCATTTGTTACCTCCTTTTATTTTATATTACATACATAATACATTTTATAAAAAATGAGAAATCAAAAATCATTGAATTTACTAATGTATTTTCAATGATTTTTACCATGCAATATTATTCAAAATAATATTAATTTTGTAACCTTTTTTAATTAATTCATCACCTATATATTAATTGTTTGGTGGACTTTGTGAAGTGATTTTGTCATCTTTTATTTTAAAAATTGAATATGTAGTATCTTTTTCTGGAGTAATTCCATAATATGAATTTACAATATTTTTTGTAATAATTGCTGTTGAAGCTATTATTAATATTGCCACTCCTATAAATCCTATAACACTTGCAACTGATAAAAAACAAAATCTTGTGAATTTTGCTAATGTAAGTACAACTGTTTTTGCAAATTTTAATAATGCTGTTGCTGTTTTATGCTCTTTTAATTTTTGATATTCTTGTTTTATTTCAATTAGTGCTAATTCCTTTTTTTCTATAATAACAGGTAATAATAAATTTTTATCATGTCTAATTACTGGTAATAAATTTTCTTTTTTATTTTCAATAATATTTTTGTTAGGTAATATTTCTAAACAATTTTTTTGTGTAATATTACTTTCCATATTGGCAAACTCACCCCCGTTACTATTTTTTTCTTCTTTATAAATATTATCTTTAGTTTCTTTTTGGTTATCCTCCTCTTTATCTTTTGTGTACATTTTATTATTTGTTGAATCACTATTTTCTATATATTCATAATTTATTTTTTTGCCACAATTACCGCAAAAATTACTTTTATATGATATTTTATTTCCACAATTACTGCAAAAATGCTTTTCTCGTACTAATTTACTACCACATTTTTTACAAAATTTGGCATTTAGATTTAATGATTCGTAGTTGCATTTTGTACACTTCATATGTTCTCCTTAATCTAAATACTTATAAAATTATTATAACTCATTTTTTGTCAAAAATAAATAGGTTTACGTGTATTTTTTATGTTTTCTAAATTTTAGTCAATATATCACAAAAAGATGACAATTTGTTGTCATCTTCTGTGATACATTTATGATTATTAGTTTTGTATTTTTTGTCTTACCATTTCTGTATTTGGAGTTATCACTTCAAATTTATAGCCATTTGCTAATCCATAGTCTATTATTCCTGGTAATGCTTCTAATGTTTTGTTATTTCCACTGAAATCGTGCATTAATACAATATTGTCTCTTCCTGGTTTTAGACCTTTTGTTACATTAGCATATACTGCTTCTTTTGTTTTTACATCTCCTGAGTCACCAGACATTACGTTCCAATCATAATATTTAAAACCTTCACTCAATACTTTTTCTGTAATTTTTGTCATGATTCCTGGGCAATATTTTCTGCTTACTGTATTCGAACTTCCTCCTGGGAATCTTAAAATCATTGTTTTTATTCCTGTTGTTTTATATATTTTTTCTTGTAATGTTTTTATATTATTATAGCAAACATCTACTGATGCATATATTTTTGAGTAATCATGTGAATATCCGTGAATTCCTATTGCATGACCTTCTTCTGCTTCTCTTTTTACTAAATGTTCTGTTGCTTCGTTATAGTTTATTACAAAAAATGTTGCATGAACACCTTTTTCTTTTAAAACATCTAATATTTTTGGAGTTATTGTTGTGCTTGGTCCATCATCAAATGTTAAATATATTATTCCTGTTGTTGCTTTTTCGCTTACAATTACTTTTCTTTCTTCTGTTGCCGTATTTCCATTTGAATCTGTTACTGTATATTTTACAATATATGTTCCATCTTTTGATGTGTCAACATCTCCAGAAATTTTAATGTCTTTTGATACATCTCCATCTTTATTATCTGTTGCTGTTGCTCCTTGCTCTGTGTATTTATTTCCAGTTATTATACTAACAACTGATGCGCCTTTTAATTTTATTACTGGAGCTGTTGTATCTATAATTTTAACGTATCTAACTGTTTCTGCTTTATTTCCTGATGAATCTGTAACTGTGTAGTGCTCTTCAAAATTATTACTGTCTTTTTCTACTTTGTTTACAGTTACTTTTTCAGTAACATCTCCATCTTTATTATCAATTGCCGTAAATCCTGGCTCTTCAAATTTTTTTCCATATTGTAAATTATATTCTGTGTCACCTTTTAATTGAATTTCTGGTGCTTTTGTATCTATAACTTTTACAGTTCTTGTATAGTTTTTATATTTATTAAAATAAGGAACTTTATATGTTATTGTATAATCACCAATTTGTGTTAAATTTACATTGTTTTCAACTATTACTTTATCACTTATGTTTTTAAACTGTGTATATACTTTAATTCCTTTATCTTCATATGTTTCACCATATTCTACAGTTTCAACTTTTTCTCCTTGATATTTTATAATAGGAACTTTACAAAAATATAATACAGCAATTGCTAGTAATATAATTACTAATAATACTATTAAGAAAATATGACCTTTTTTCACTTTTTTTTCGTTAACGTGTTTTATCAATCTATTTTCACTGTTAAACATTCCTTCATTATCATTTGATTCGTACATTTTTCCCCTCCTAAACACAGACTATTTTACAACTTTTTTTTACAATATACAACATTTTTTTAATTTTTTTATGATATATTTTTTATAGATTTTAATTACTAAATTGAAGTTACTTTTTCTAATTAGAATTTACTTCTTAGTTGACCATATATTTTTTATTTATTATCATAATTCACAGTAAAATATGGTAATTTCAAATAAAAAAATCATTGAAAATACATTAGTACATTCAATGATTTTTTTGATTTTCTAGTTTAATATTATTCCTCTTCAAAAAAAGCTTCAAACTCTTCTGCTGAAATTATTTCTTGTCTCATTAAGGTCGTTGCAACTTGCTCTAGTTTGTCCATGTGCTCTGATAATATTTTTTGTGCTTGGTAGTATGCATTGTCTATTAGTTGTTTTATTTCGGCTCCTATTGAATCTTCGAATCTGTCTCCTAGTAACTCCATTTGATATGGATCTTTTTCTGTATTTATTGATATTGGACCTACTATGTCGCTCATTCCGTATATTGTTACCATGTCTGTTGCTATTTTTGTTGCTACTTCTATATCATTACTTGCTCCTGTTGATATGTCGTCTAGTGCTAATTTTTCTGCTGCCCTTCCTCCTAGTAATGATATTAGTTTTTCTTGCATTTCCTGTTTTGATACATAGAATTTATCTTCATTTGTTTTATACATTGTGTATCCACCTGCAACGCCTCTTGGTATTATTGACACTTCTTTTATTTCTTTTTGTGTTTCTAAATATCTACTAACTATTGCATGTCCTGCTTCATGGAATGCTGTTAATTTTTTATCTTTTTCTGATATCACTCTGCTGTGTTTTTCAATTCCTACAGTAACCTTTTTTACTGCATCTTCAATATCTTTGTTTGTTATTGCTTTATGTCTTTTTATAGTTGCTATTATTGCTGCTTCATTTAATATGTTTGCTAGCTCTGCTCCTGTAAATCCTGCTGTGTCTTCTGCAATACTTCTTAAATTTACTGATTCGTCTATTTTTTTGTCTTTAGCATGTATATTTAAAATTGCTTCACGTCCATTTAAGTCTGGTAATCCAATTGTTATTTGTCTATCAAATCTTCCTGGTCTTAATAATGCTTTATCTAACATTTCTGGTCTGTTTGTCGCTGCTAATACTATTATTGCTTCTTCTGTGTCAAATCCATCCATTTCAACCAATAATTGGTTTAATGTTTGGTTATTTTCACTTTCAGACCCACTTGATGTTGTTCTTCTTGAACCTATCGCATCTATTTCATCTATGAATACTATGCAAGGAGCTATTTTTCTTGCTTTTTCGAATAATTTTCTTACTCTTGATGCTCCAAGTCCTGCGAACATTTCTATAAATTCTGATCCACTCATTGAAATAAATGGTACATCTGCTTCTCCAGCTATTGCTTTTGCTATTAATGTTTTACCTGTACCTGGATTTCCACATAATAGAACACCTCTTGGTATTTTTGCTCCCATTTCTTGGAATTTTCTTGGTTTTTTTAAGAAGTCAACAATTTCAATCATTTCTTGTTTTTCTTCATCTAGTCCTGCAATATCTTTGAATGTTGTTTTTGTTTTTTGAGTTGTAGCATCATATACTTTTCCTTTATCTCCTAAACCTTGCATTTGCATTATCATTACTAATAAAACTATAAGCATTATTGTTGGAAGAAATGATAGTAATTTTTCTCCTACTACTGCTAATAAATTTTCTTCTTTTTGATTTAAATTTATTGTTTTACCTTCTTTTACTTGATCTTGAACAAATTCTATAAAAGCTTCACTTTCCGGAACTTTTACTTCTTTTTCTTCATCTTGATCTTTTAGTTTTACTTTTACTGTAGTACTTTTTTCTTTCATTTCAATTTTTTCTACAGAATCTTCTTTTATTTTAGTAATTAAATCTGTATATGCTAATGTTTTTTCTTCTTTTTCTTTACTGTAGTTCATATATTGAAATATTCCAAAAACTATTCCAGCTATAGCTAAAATAACTATAATTGCAGTAAATAGATATTTCTTTTTATTGCCTTTTTTATTTTCCTTTGGATCCATTATTAAACTCCCTTCGTATATTTGTTAATCATCTTGTATATTATTATTTTCATTATTATCACTTGTTATTAGTAGAATTGATGTCATTATATATATTATTGCGATTGACGTATACATTATTGAAAAATACTTCATATAAAATCCAGTAAGTGAATTTATTATATAATATATACCTCCTAAAAGAACTGAAAGTGTTATTGCATGAATTGCAATATTAAATATATTTGTGAATGTAAATTGTTTATTTATAATTTTTGATATTATATATCCCATAGTTGCAATTACTAGTACATCTGTAATTGTTGATATCGTCATTAAAATAAATATCCAAATTAATACTATTACTGACATAATTATATAAAACTTTATACTTAAATTAGATAAAATATTTATTATATCTTCTTTATTAATATCTGCATAAAAATAATCATTATACTTAATTTTTAAAATATTATTATCTAATTTTACTGTACAATATTCTTTTCCAATAACAATTTGTGCTTTATTTTCAAGCTCTTCAAGATTTTCTTTGCTTGTATCTATTATTACATATTTATTAAATAAAGTTTTGTTTTCATCGTTGTTTATACTTAAAATTCCACTTGAATAATTTAAACTTGTAATTTCTTCATTAATTAAGTTTTTAAATTCTTTTATTCCATTATTAATGTTAATTATTGTACAAACTGTAAGTATTATTGAATAAAAAGCTACTAATTTGAAAAAATACTTTATATTTTCAGACATTTTTTTATTTGCAATTTGTTTATAATAATCAAATTTATTTATACTTTTTATAAAATCTACAATAAAAATTTGTTTTTTGTTCTTTCCCACTGGCTCTCCCTCTAAATTTCATTGTAATAGGCTATTTTTATATTAAATAGCCTATTACAAAATTTTATTAATGTTCATCTACTTCATTTGTAGGATCATGTGTTACAGTATTGTCTGGTTTAGTTGTATTTTCATTATTAGTTGTATTATTATCATTTGTTTTGTCATTATTTTTCTTTTCTATTTTATTTACAGTTATTGTTATTTTAGTATCTTTTGCAACAACTTCTCCTGCAGATAAGCTTTGACTTAAAACTGCACCATCTGCTTTAGTTGAATCTGATTTATATTTTACAGTTACTTTTAATGACTTAAGCTCTCCCCTGGCTTCTGTTTCCGTTTTTCCAATAACATTTGGTACTACAATATCTGTTGAAACATGAATATCTACTCCATCTACTGGTGTAGTTGTATTTCCTCCTGAAGTTGGACCTGTATGTATTGTACATGTTTCTGATGGAACTGATGATGAATATCCTGTTGTTTTCCAAGATGGATTTCTTTCTTTTTCTGGAACATATCCAACATATTGAGTACTTGGACAATATTCTGTTGCTAATTTTCCTGATTCTGTACAAACTTTTAATGAATGACCTTCACAATCCTTTGGAACTGCACTTTCTGCAAATACTTCTGAATATGTATCTGAGCAAGATTCTGTAGCTTTACATCCTGATTTTCTACATATTGTTACATGTACTATTCCACTTGGCTCTGTAAATGTTGCACTTGCTTTACCTTCGTGAACTTTTTTCATTACAGCATTCCATACTTTTGCAGCATAGTTTCCACTACCGTTTACTACAGCATTATCATCATATCCATACCATGTTGCAGCTGTATAATATGGAGTCATACCACAAAGCCATCTATCTTTATTATCGTTTGTTGTACCTGTTTTTGCTCCTACATCTATTCCAGATATTTTACAACTTGTTGCTGTACCATGCTCTCCTTCAACTGGTTGTTTTAATAAACTTTTCATTACATATGCATTTTGCTCTGACATTACTCTTTCTGTTGTTTGTTTAGATTCTACTACTAATTCTCCTGATGAATCTTCTACTTTTGTGTAGAATACTGGAGAATTATATACACCATTGTTTGCTATCATTGAATATGCTGCAGCCATTTGTAGTGTTGTAACACCATGTGTTAAACCTCCAAGTGCTAATGATAAACTTGAATCATTTTTTTGTTTATTTTCACTTGATTTTACTAATGATGTAATTCCAACTTTTCTTGCAAAATCAATTGCATTATCAGGTCCAATTTCAGACATAATTTTACATGATACGACATTTGAAGAAACTTCTATCGCATTTCTTACAGTACATGGTCCTGCATATGTACTTGTTGATTTTGGCTCATAGTTCTTTCCAAATGTTGTTGCTGAGTTATAATAAACTGTTCCAGCATTTATAACACCTTTTTCAACACCACATCCATATGATATTATAGGTTTAAATGATGAACCTGGTTGTCTTGTACTGCTTGTTGCTCTATTTATACCTGTTGCATCAACATCAGTACCTAAACCTCCCATACAAGCAACAACTTGACCTGTTGTATGGTCCATTATTACCATTGCTGATTGTGAATGATTTTTTGCACTTGATGAATTTAACACAAATTCGTCACTTTTATAAACTGATTCTATTTTATCTTGAACGTCTTTTGATTGTGTTGTATAAATTTTATATCCTCCACCATATACACGGTTTTTTGCATATTCTACTGAATAATTTTTTTCATTTACTAAATCATTTACAACTTCATCTATTGCAGCTTGTATAAAGTATGATTTTACACTGCTTCCTGGTAAAGTACCTTTTGAAAATTGTAATCCTTTTTCTACATTATCATATGCTGTTTTATATTGTTCATCTGTTATATATCCAAGGTCTTTCATTTTCGTAAGAACTGTTTTCGTTCTATCTTTTATTTTTTTATTAACTTGTTCTTGTTTTGTTGCATCGCTCTCATTTTTAAATGGGTTGTATGTATTTGGTGCATTATTTATTCCTGCTAAAAAAGCACATTCTTCAACTGATAATTCACTTGCAGATTTATTAAAATAATATGTTGATGCCATTTCTACACCACAAATATCTCCACCATCTGCACCTAATGGAATTATGTTTAAATAAAGCTCTAAAATTTGGTCTTTTGAAATCATTTTTTCTACTTGATATGCTCTAGACATTTCTTTTATTTTTCTTTCGACACCAGCTTTACCTGAATTTTCTCTTTCATCAGTAATATTTTTTATTAACTGCTGTGTTATTGTACTTCCACCAAATGATGAATCTCCTTTTAAAACATATGTTGTTGTTGCAGCCAAAGTTCTTTTTAAATCTACACCATTATGGCTATAAAATCTTTCGTCTTCAATTGCAACAAATGCTTTTGGCAAATATTGACACATATCTCCAATGCTAATAATTTTCCTGTTTTCATTTCCAGATAGCTCTGCTATTACAGTGCCATCTTTGTCATAAATAACAGTATTTGCATTTGATAGTAATAAATCATCTTTTGATAAAGCAAATTTATCACTAAAGAATATTCCACAGAATATTCCTACCGCAACCAATACTAATAAAACAATTAATAGTGCAAATATTATAATAACTTTTTTTAGTCTTGGATGTTTCTTTTTTCCTTTTGCGTTCTTGTTAGTAGTGCTTTTTCTTGTAACATTACTTCCAGTACGTTTAACGGAATTATTGTTTGATTTTTTTTCCATATTTATTATACTCCTTTTCTGGCTTTTATTTTTTAGCCAAACTTTAACTTATATAATTGTCAAAAATACCTAGTTATTAATGATTAGTTATTTTTTAATCACATTAAAATTATATTATAAAATAAGAAAAAATGAAAGAGTTTTTCGATATATTTTACTACTTTGACAATAATAATAGTGCTTTTTTTATTAAAATTTCTAAATTATCATCTTTATTGTCTAATTTTGGTATTATTTTTTCTACTTCTTTTTTAGTATAGCCTAAAACTTGTAGTGCCGAAATTAGCTCTTCTAAGTTGTTATTTTGACTAATTACAGATTTTAACTCATCACTTGAAGTATCTTCAACATCAATTGTTTTCAGTTTGTCTTTAAGCTCTAAAATAATTCTCTGTGCGCTTTTTGATCCTATTCCTGGCAATTTTTTTAATGTTCCAACATTATCCGAAATTACTGCAGCAGCAAATGCTGATGGCTCTATATTTGATAAAATTACAATAGCCGATTTTGCTCCTATTCCACTTACAGAAACAAGCAATTCAAACATTCTGAGCTCTTCATTAGATGCAAAGCCATATATACTTATGTCATCTTCTCGTACTTTTACATAAGTATATACCTTAATTATACTTCCAAGTTCACCTATTTTTTTCATTGAATTTTCTGACATAAAAATTTTGTAGCCAATTCCATTTACATCCACAACAATGTAATCTAATGTTCTAAACTCAAACACACCTTTTAAATATGCAAACATATTTTTCCTCCCTTGTATAAAATTTTATGATACATTAAATATTATAGTAAATTTATTATATTTTACCATATGAATTTTTTATTTCAAGTAAAATTTTTTATTTTTAATTTGATGTATAATAATGCAAAAGAGGCCTCATAAATAGGCCTCCTTTTCATAAGGGTTTTATTTTTTTACTTTAGAATTTTAAAGTGTATCGTCAGATTTTTGAAATCATAAAAAATGAATCCTTCTTTTCCTTCATTGGTAACAATCCTTAAACAGTTGCCGTTTTTTTCAACTATTGCAAAAGTTTGATTATTCCTTAAAGTGTAATATGCTTTTGAAGAATTTTCGCTTGCATAAATATTCCAACTTGTAGATTTGAATCGCAAAATATCGCCAACTGTAACATCAGCATCTATTTTACATTCGCTTAAAGTACCAATTTTAGAAAAATACCAGTACTGAGCCAAATCTATATAGGAAATTTTGCCACTATATGATATTTCATACCAATTTGACGTTACATTTCTAATAATCACAAAAGTCCCATTGTGTGTTACTTTGTCAATTATTTCTCCTCCAATATCCTTCCGACAATTCCATGATTTACCAGAGAACTGTACAACGTCTCCAATTTGATATTTGTTTTTAGTATTTGCTGTCGTTGTGGAAGTGGTCGTTGTGGAAGTGGTTGTTTTTACTGCTGTTGTCATTTTTGTTGTTGTAGCTTGAGTTGTTGTAGTTTGAGTTGTTGTAGTTTGAGTTGTTGTAGTTTGAGTTGTTGTAGTTTGAGTTGTCATCACATCAGCTTCCGTTGTTGAAGTATTTTTTATTTTTTGAAAATACTTCATCCGGTTCATCTGGACATACATCCCTCTTTCTCCCTCAAACTCAATCTCAACCCAATAATCGGTTTGCCAAACTGTCACGACTTTAAAGCAGTCTCCTTCCTGCAAAATTTTAACGATATTACCATTAAAATCTGTTTCGGGAGTGGAACGTACATTCCAGTTTGGACCAACAAACATGAATATATCTCCAACAGCTATGTTACTATCATCAGCAAATTCAACAGATGTTGTTTCAGACAATGTCATAGTAGTTTCTCGAGTTGTAGTTTCTTCCTCGGGTGATGCTGGAATTGTTTCTTGGGGTAATGTTGTCGTTCCACTTAATTCTGGTGGCCATACTACATTTTTTACACCAGCCCCAGTTTGTGCTATATACAACAAGATGTAAAACACATCCAAAGAATCTAACTCCCCCGATTTATCTACATCAGCTCGCATCATATCCAATTTTTCAACTGGATTGCCAACCCCCTCATTTGCCAAGTAGATCATTAACGACAAGACATCACTTGTTGTGATGTACCCATCCTCATTTACATCTCCAACAATAACATCGTTGTTACTATCTGCTAAAGCAGAAAATGGCTGAACCACTAGCAATAACGACACCACCAAACTTATTAATGCAATCACAAATCTTTTCATTTGCTTTCCTCCTTGTTGAAACCCTTATGAATGCACATACTCAAAATATTATTGAGTTACTTTATTAGCATATCATAATTTTACATAATATTCAATGGTTTTTGAACCATTTTCTATAAAAAAAAGAGCTCATACATGAGCTCTCTCTTCATAAAAAGTTTCTATTAGTTTGTTTTACTCCATTACACAATATTTGTCTGCAATGCAGAAAATGTTGCCAACGGTTCCTTCAGATGTGATTATAGTGAGTATATTTTCATTTTTTTCCATAACCACAAAAAGTTCGTTTTTCTTCAACGTACCAACTGCAGACTGAGACTTATCTCTAATATACCAGGTGTTACCTGTAAATTTCAATATATCTCCTTCTTCAATTTCTTCTACGTTCGAAAGTTGCTTTTCCTGGTACTTATGCTCAACCTTATTCAAGTGAGCAATCTCGTCTAATTCATACAGCCGTTTCTGGTATATTACAATATATTTGTTGCTTTCATTTACAGCTACTATTGTGATATGTTCACCAGCCTCCACAATAATTTCACCATTTGAGTTTGTCAACTTGACAGTTTCTGTTGGTGTTACAATATCTCCTAACTGCAACTTTTCAGTTGTAGTAACAGATGTTGTTGTGAATTCTGTGGATGTTGTCGTGGAATTATCCGTTGTTTTTACAGTTGTCGTGGAATTATCCGTTGTTTTTACAGTTGTCGTGGATTCAGCAGTTGTTTCGGTTGTAGTTGTTGCGGTTGTAGTTTTCGTTTTTGTAGTAACAAATGTTGTTGTCTCAGACTTCGTCATAGTTATTGTAGATTCTGTTGTAAGTTTTGTCGTTTTCCCTGTAGTTGTTGTTTCTTCTGTATTGGTTGTCGTTGTTTCGGTTATCGTACTTGTTTGTGAAATTGGATTTACGTAGAAAAGGTTTTCTGAATCTGGTGTAATTTGCAGATACAAATCGTAGCCAAAGTATTCAACTTCATACCAATTTTCTGGCATAATTTTGATTACTTTGCAGGCTTCACCCGCAGTCATTTTGGTTACAACATTTGCTTCCAGTGACGGAGCTGATCTGAGATTCCAGGTTTCAACTCCTTTCACAGGATTGAACACCAGAATGTCATCAGTGTATATTTTCTCTGGTGCTGGTGGCCAAGTTGCATCTTGACCTGCTCCAGATTTGGCGATATACACCATTAAATAGAACACATCTGTTGAGTCAACCTTTTCATTTCGGTCAACATCGAAGATTTTTTCATCAAATTCGATGCCTAACCGTGTATGAGCTTCCTCTTTAGAGTAGCCAACTCCAACTAGGGCGATGTAGTACATGATATACCATACATCTGTGGAATTCAGATTCCCATCAGAATCTGCATCACCAAGCAATATAGTATGTGTATTGGTCGCCATTGCTGTTGTTGCTACTGCCTTTGTCATTGTCGACATCAGCAAAGTGCTAAATGTGAGAATGACAGTCAAAACAACAGTCAAAATTTTTTTCATTCGTATTCCTTCCTCCAATGCTCTTTGAAACTTTCTATGAAATGACATCACCACGTCATTCTTTGACGACGTCGAATGTAATTATATCATAACTTTACATAATTTTCAATATTAATTCTAATTTTTGTGGTTGTTCTCATTTTTTATTAAAAAAATTCTTCACGAACTTGCCCATTTTTTAGTTGCTATTGTAACTTTTTGGGGTGATAACACATATTATGTATTATATAATCAAACAAAGGAGGATTATGTATGAATGATTATAGTAGTAGAAAATGTTGTCATAAAAATTCTATGTCTATGATGAATAATAATATGAATATTGATATGATGGATGATTTTTGTGATGAAGATACTAGCATAGTAACAACAGCTCAGTCTGATTGTGCAAATTTATGTACAATGCCTCAAAATAACTGTAACTGTGGTTTTGATATGGATACAGAGTCTGTATTTCCAGATAATCCTATGCTTGCGCAAAGTTATGTTCCTATTCAAAAAATGAATAAAGTTTTTACACCTGATATTGGTTTAAAAATGGGAACTATTTTTCCAGAGCTTGTAAGCCCTTATATGCCTTGTCAAAGCATAAGAGAAATTGAATATATTAGAAATAATAATAGTCTTGGGGAGGGATGTAATAAATGAATGACCAATATATAAGCTATGAAGATTATCAAAGAGCTTGTGAATTAAATGACTTTGATAGAAATTGTACTTGTGGTAATAATGCTACAAGAGAAGAAATGCTAAGTACTTTAAAATCTTTAAAATTTAGTATTATCGAATTAGGTTTATATTTAGATACTCACCATGATGATGAAAAGGCTATTTGCTTACACAAAGAATATTGTAATAAGTATAGAAAATTAGCTGATCAGTATCAAAAAATATATGGGCCATTGACTATAATGTTCCCATGTAATAAATGGAGATGGCTTGAAGAGCCTTGGCCATGGGAAAGGGGGAACTTTTAATGTGGACTTATAACAAAGTTTTAGAATATCCTATAAATATAAAAAATAGAAATCCACAACTTGCAAAATTTATAATTAGTCAATATGGAGGTCCTGATGGAGAGCTTAGTGCTTCTCTTAGATATTTGAGTCAGAGATTTGGTATGCCTGATCAAACTGCTAAGGCTATTTTGAACGATATAGGTACTGAAGAGCTAGCTCATTTAGAAATGGTTGGAACTATTGTTCATCAATTAACAGATGGATGCTGTCCTGAAGAACTTAAACAAGCTGGACTTGGATCATATTATACAGACCACGGCTGGGGTGTATATCCTCAATCAGCAGCAGGAATGCCTTTTTCTGCCTCTGTGCTTGCTGTAAAAGGTGACCCTATTGCTGATTTACAAGAAGATTTAGCTGCTGAGCAAAAAGCAAGAGCAACATATGAAAAATTAATTGATTTATGCGCAGATGACCCTGATGTAATCGACCCTCTTCGATTCTTAAGAGAAAGAGAAATTGTTCACTTTCAAAGATTTGGCGAAGCTTTGAGAGGTGTTCAAGATAAATTGGCTGAGAAAAAATGGTATATGAATAAAGACTGTTAAAGATAAAAATGGAAGATAATGCTCTTCCATTTTTCTTTGTATTTTTATTTTTAATATTTACTATAAAATTTTCTAAACATTATTTGTATTGTATGACAAATATAAACTAATTATTTTTTATAATTGACAACATCGTGGTACAGAAGAATTAGTACCATACTGTTATCAATGGCTAAATATTTTAATTACAATTTTAGTTATAACATTAAAATTTATTTGAATATATTATTTCTATTTCATCAGTATCTGGAATAGGTTTATCCAAATTTCTTCCATAAAGTGCATAAAAATTTAATAATTAAAGTTTCAACCATTCTCATTTCTTCCTCTAATTGGTATTTTATTACTTTATACTAGCTCTATGTATAATAATAATAACCTTATTAAAAATAAAATAAGTATTGAATTTTATGTAAAATTATAGTAAAATATATACCTATATAAACTCTTGGGTTTATTTTACATATATCAAAATAATCGGATTGTAATCCGAGAAAGGAAAGGTAAGAAGTTATGAACAAAAAACGGATAATTTCTTATGTAGTGTTACTTATGGTATTGACTGCTCTTATGAGTATGTTTGCTGGATGCGCTACATCTGAAAAAAATCCAACTCAAACGGTTAAGGAGAATGTCTTTATTTATGATGAAGATAACATTATTGATGATGATGTAGAAAAAACTCTCAACAAAATGTTAGTTGAACTTGAAGAAAAGACAGAAGTAGAGTTCTCCGTTGTATCTGTAGAAAGTGTGCTTGGGAGTATTGAAGATTACGCGAATAATCTGTTTAATACTTTTGGTATTGACAAGGACAATGGAGTATTACTTTTATTTTCTCAGTCTGATGAAAAAGTTATACTTAAAATTGGTAGAGAACTTAAGGAATGCTTAACTGACTCAGAGTGTGGCCAAATTCTTGATGATTATTTTGTTCCTTATCAAGAAGACGACGACTATACTAAAGCAACAGAAATGACTGTAAAAGCTGTTTTGACTGTTATTGCTGAAGAATACGAAGTCAACATTCAAGGTTTAGAAACAGATATATCTGTTGAAGATGACTCTGATGATTCTGATGATAAAGATGATAAAGCATATTTGTATACTGTGATAATTATTATTCTTTTTATAGGTATTCTTGATAGTTCTCGTCGTCGTAATTCATGATGAATCATTAGGAGGATTCTCTGGCGGATCATCCGGAAATTTTTATGTTGCCTGCAATTTGAGTATTTTAGACTAAAACAAAAGTTTAAAATTTTCTACAAGCATAGTTTCTGGAATGAGCGGATATTATTCCCTGGGATACTTTGAGGCTTATGAAGGCACAAAGGCATTCAAATTCGATTAATTAGACCTTTTCAAAATTATAGCTGGGCAGAATTGTCAACTGTAATAAAAGCAATAGCACCTATTTAGATACATTCTAATAGGTGCTATACTTTTTATTCATCTCATTAATGATTATGTTTTAATTCTTAAATCCTTTTGTTAAATCAAAAGCAATATATTTATACATATTCTCGCATAATGAATTAATGAATTTTTCTTCAATAATATATTCTGATTTGATTATTTCAAATCTCCAATAAATTTTTCAATTAACTTTTGGTATTGGTCTTGAGCATTTAGACAAGTGTCTGTAAGATAGCCTTTTTCACCACCATGTTGATATTCATTTAAACCTCTATAGTAAAATAGTTTATCCTTATCTAATATTATAAATGGAATAATATCATTTTTTAGGCATTCTTTAAACATTATGATACGACCAACTCGGCCATTACCATCTTGAAAAGGGTGAATTTTTTCAAAATCACTATGAAATTTTACAATATCTTCAAATGTAACTTTTTCTAATGAGTTGTACCAATTCAATAGTTTTTTCATATCATTTGCTACATCTTTTGGATTAGATGTAGAATTTCCCCCCACTTCATTTGCTAAAGCTTTATAATCGCCAACATTAAACCATGATTTTCTTTCATTAGATGTTCCATTTTTTAGTATTTTATGAAATTCTTTTATCATATCTTCTGTTAAAGTTTTATCCGCCACATCTAACATATAATCTACTAATTTAAAATGATTTGATGTTTCTATAATATCATCTACTTTAGCTTGTGAATTTCCATCTTCTAAAACTAGAGTATTTGTTTCATAAATATATCTTGTTTGTTCTTCAGTTAATGTACTTCCTTCTATATGGTTTGTATTATAGGCAAAATTAATTTGTGTTATATGGTATAAATTACCTTTTAATTCCATTTCTTTTTGCTCTCTTAAAATATCTAAAACATTACTCATATATATTTTTTCTCCTTTTCTCATACCTTAATATTATACCATAAAACGCCTAAAATTACTATAGTTTTGCCTAAAAATCCAATGAATTACAGCGTCTTGATTTTTTGTACAGAATATTGTATGGCAAATATAAATTAATTATTTTTTATAAAAATGGAACTCACAGCAATCTCCACCATACCCCAATGTTTTTGTCCTCGAAAATCCTATCTTTTTTAGCCCTCCATATGTTACATTATCAACATCACAAAATAAGTGACATAGTTTTTCACAATCACTTTCTACACATGCAGTATGCCAAAGACATTTTTTTATAGTTACATCAAAATAATCCTTACCATGTTTTTGTACGCTTTCTTGTAAATCAGTTGTGCGCATAATTTTAAGAAATACCTTGCTGTATATTGAATAAAATCCTGGTACTTTTTCTATCTTAGCAGTAGATGCATGTTTTTTTGCTGCAATTTTATCAATCATATATTTTCGCATATATTGACATACTTCGTCTTCTGAAACTTCCTCTTTTGATAAAGTTTTATACATTGCTATACGAGGAAGAATGGTTTGAATAAGCGTTTTCATTTGATTTTTTGATTTATTCTGTGTATTTTTTATAAGTTCATTAAGCATTACTTCTTGCTTATTAAACAAATCGTTTCCCCTTTTTTCACCAAATTCTTCATTAAAAAGTGCTTTTATATTTTTTTGTTGCTTTATCTTCATAATTATAATTCCTCCATAATTCACTATTTAGTTCTTAGTTATACTAACATAAAAGCAACCAGTTATCAACTAACTATTGGCCTTAAATCATCTAATTTGGCAAATAAAAACACTCTCCAGTGAGAGTGTTTCATTAACTAAATTTCAATCATAATTGAATATAATTTGTGCATTTAATTGATTGTATTTTTGTGCAAGTGATTCAATTATTTTTTTCAATCATAATTGAATTATTTCCTCTTCCAACTGCTTTTTCATTAACATATGCATTTGCTGTGTCTATTAGATTATATCCATTTTTCTACCTCCTTGGCAATTTTATATCACTTGGAGTTAGGTATAAGTCAATAGTTTATTATAAAAAAACATAACATTTTGAATAATCAAAATGTTATGTTAATTTGTGTTTTATTATTATTTTTTCAATATCTTCTTGATTTTATTTAAGATTTTCGAAAACCAACCTTGTTTTTCAACTTTAATCATTGATTTGGTAGCTTGTATCTGTTCATTTTTTAGATCCTGTGTTTGCTTATTTTTAAATATAGTATTCTGATTAAAGCTTTTTTTCCTTTTTTCTTCATAATTATATTCATTATTTCTTAATTTTTTAATATATTCACTTTTTTTCTTCTCATCATCGCATAAATAATCTATATATATTCCTGCTAAAATTTCTCTTGTTTTATTTTTTATATTATATTTTGAAATATCTTCTTCTTCAAAATTAATATGAGGAATATATGTTTTCGATTTGTTCTTTTCATAAAACTCTACTATTTCACTTGGAATTTTTGACTTTTCATCTTCTTCAAGATGATCAATAATTTCTAGTACTTCAACTAATGCTTCACGATATTCTGTATTAATCATTTGTATCCTCCCCATATACATACTATAATTCTATATTTGCATTATTTTTTTCCTTTGATTTTGCTATTATATTTTGTGCTGTACGATCAATTCTTCCGCTCTCTGATATACCAAGACTTCCAACATCACTTGCAGAAACTCTTGGTACATAATACGGTAAATTCAAATCAGGATTATCGTATAGTTTCCTTATTCTTTCTTGATAAGTTTTAAGAACTGTCATAGTCCTTCCTCTTGTTCCATGTAGATACAAATCAATTTTATCTTGATATGCCTCACTATTTGTATGTGCAATTGTTGTAGTACCTTTTTCTTTTGCAAATATAGATAATGGCTGTCCTAACTTACTACTTAAAATAGTTCCAAAGTTTTCAGTAATATTTTTATGTTGATATTTTTTCCATTCCTCTGGCGAAATATAAAATACTCTTGTTGTTCTTTCTCCACTAATAGGTTCACATATAAACATATATCCTTTATCTGGTGATTGTATTCCATCAAGCAAATTGCTATATACAAATGTACTATACGCATTTGGTTCAATTTCCCCATTTAATTTTCTTTCCCCAACATTTATAGTATATATTGGTTTTTGTTTTTTTAGTATTTCGGCTCTTTCGCTAAATAGAATAATTTCATTCTTTCTAGTTGACTGCTCTCCTGATTCATTATTTGGTCTTTTTGTTCCATTTCCTACAGGTTTTGGTATGTCTGGCACTGAAACAACACATGAATAAACTGTGTTTTTATCTTTTTCCTCTTTTAAATATTTATAATAATTTATAAAATTTTCACATGCTGTATTTAAAGTATCATCAAGACCATTCAAAAATGGAGTATAGTCTGGATTAGGCTCTGATGCTATAGTTTTACAAATTTCGTTTTTAAATTTTTGTACATCAATTGTTGGAACTTTAAAATTATAATCTTTGGCATTACAAATTTGTAATCTAGACCAATTATCCGCTCCCTTGAAAGAAAAAGATAAACCATTCTTTGGTGAAACACGAATTGAAATCTTATTTATATCATTTACATCTCTGTTATTTTTTTACATCTACTTTCATATTCCGGATTTGATTCCTTCATCAATCTTGAAACGGTCTTTTGAATTATCTCCCTTTGTAAATTTTCTGTAAAAAACCAAGATAAATCTATATTATAACTTCCATGTTTATCTTTATCTATTGTAGAACTATCATCTAGATTTGAAAAGAAATCTGATAACATTTCAAATTCATTTCTTTTTTTATTTTCTTTATCTATATCTTCCATAAAATCTCCTTTTACTTTTTACATTAATTTTTTTATATAAAATTACATATATTAAGAATTAAATGACTTACTTCTTTAAGTCCTTCTTTTCTTATGTACCATTAATTTTTTCTTTTCAATTTAATATATACAATTACCATTGAAACAACTGCTATTCCTATAGCAATTATAATTATATTATTTTCACCTGTTTGTGCTAATTTTTTCTTTGATATTGTATTATCTACTTTTTTATCATCTGTTTTTTCAGTAGTTACAGTAATAGGTACTTCAAAATCTTTAGTTTTGTTTTCTGATATTTTTACTTTAATTAATAATTTTGTAGTTCCCTCTTTTAAACC
>OKRY01000416.1_pt1 | contig 33212 bp, 25 predicted proteins | sample 1601121 | NCBI WGS metagenome assembly OKRY01 (sample SAMEA3541546, study PRJEB24748) | human gut metagenome | biome: human gut; feature: human-associated habitat; material: faeces | place: China | collected 2012
TGCCTGCCGTTACTTTTGAATGCGATGACAGCAATGTGGCGACCGTAACAAAGGGCGGACAGGTTACCGCCGTTTCGGACGGTACGGCTGAGATAAAGCTGACGGCTGATGACGGTCAGACTTTTACTGTTAAGATAGTTGTCGGCAGGGATATGTCACGTTATCCGGCTACGGCAAGAATCATGCTCTGCGGCGATATAATGTGTTCGCTTGAGCATCAGCGGAAAGCCGCTTTGCGTTCGCTTGATTTTACAGACGCATTCGGAACGCTTAAAGAAACGGTCAGTTCAGCCGATTATTCTGTAGCGGTGCTTGAAACGACCTGCTTTGACGGAGCACCGTTTGAATATGAAAAGATACGCACAGACAGCGGAAGCCCCAATTGCAATTCTCCGTCCACCTTCATAGACGCAGTGAAAAACTGCGGATTCAATGCACTGGTAACCGCTAATAATCATAACTGTGATACAGGGCTTGAAGGGCTTCACGCTACCGTACAACGTATCAGAAACAGCGGTATGGCAAATATCGGTACGCTTGACGATGAAACTCATATTGCCGATATAAACGGCATAAAAGTAGGATTTGTAGCAGTAAATTCAATATCAAACGGGCTTGAGAAAAATATACCATCCGAAATTATCGGGAAATATGAGCCTGAGCATTTCAGACAGCTTGTTGAAACGCTTGAAAATGAAGGCGCAGAGTATATAATCGCATATCAGCACTGGGGTGTTATGAATTCCGTTACGGTTCGAAATTCTCAGATAAAGACGGCTGAATATATGGCGCAGTGCGGTGTGGATCTTATTATCGGTTCTCATCCGCACGTTATGCAGAGGGTCGGTAAAATACACACATCCGCCGGCAGAGATGTGACGTGCTTCTATTCTTTAGGCAATCTTTTGTCATCTATGAAAGAGCTTCGTGAAAACCGTGAGAGTGTAATTGTAAATCTGATTCTCACAAGGACCGAAAGCGGAGTAAAGTCTGATATATCGTGCATTCCGACGCTTTGCAAGGATACCTCCGACGGATATACGGTAAGCGTTCTTGACGGGTCGCTGACACAAACAGAACAGATTTCCGAAAATCGCATAAGAGATATACTCGGCAAGGAGGGCGTTATACGAAAATACCCTAAATTCTTGCTGCAAGGCTCAGCCGTGCTGAGAAATATTTTCCGTGACAGCGGTTTTTCTTATGATGATACTGCTCTTATTCTGTCGCCGTTATCGCTTGTAAGTAAAAAAAGCAATCTTTCGGGAAAATCCGGCAGCCAAAGAAATAAAATTGATATAAATAAAAATTTCAAATCGTTTTTAGACGGTTCAGACAGCGATTATATCGTAATCGACCTTTATACTGCGGCGGCTGTTTCGTGCTACAAGTACGGCGACAGCTTCTATACGGCATCAGGCAGTTTTATTTCTTCCGATTTTTACAATTCCAATAAAGACAGGCTTGAAAAAATTTCTCCGCCTTTTGACGAAAAAACAGTAAAATCTGCACTTAAAGAATATGCGAAAATTGTCTTGTCAAAATATGATAAGGATAAAATCATATTAGTGCGGTTAAAATTCAGCAATATCTGCGTAATAGAAAATCAGCTCAGAAACGGTAAAAGCAGAAATGCGTTGAATAAGCGGTTGAGGCTGTATGAGGATTATCTGATTTCGCTTTTACAGCCGGTGGTTATTGATGTTTCCGGCAATTATTTTATGTCGTCAAAAAGTGACAATATAATGTCCTTTGAGCCGCTTTTCTACGATGATGTAAGAATCAAGCTGAACTCAGCGGTAAAACGTATCCGCAAGGATACATATTTTTCTGCACCGGAAATAAGGCTGCAGCTTATGCGTGTCATAAAGTACTATGATAATATGACAGCAAGAGCCTATCAACCTGAACTGCTTGACAGGAATTATGTATCGGACAGAATGGCAGAGCTTACGTCAAAGCAGTTTGTCGCAGAGAATTTCGAGTATTTTGTATATCTGCGTGAAAATGAGATCCGTACCTATGATGATGCAAAAATCCTGCTTTCTGCTAAAGCCGGTGCAGAAAGGCTTATCTCGGCAATAAAAGCCGCTGAGTGTATTGACGGCGACCTTGGCGATTGCAGTTACGATGATATAAGGATTGTTTTCGATGAGAACTTCCTTATGAAAAAACAATTATCCCGTAAACTTTCTGAGGTTTACAAATATACTGTTTCCGATAACTGCGAACATATTTTCCTTATCAGAAATGACCGCAATTTGCTTGCAGACTACGAAGCACAGCACAAACCTGTATTGGTTGACATCTGGGGCAGCTGTATTTCCCGTGAATCTGTTAACCGTAATTCCTCAGGTATCTATGTCGATAAGTACATTTTCAAGCAGCCGTTTTTGCTTGCAGACGAGCCTGAAATACCTTTTGATAACGATTTGTCGGCTGATAAATTCTGCGGCAGTAAGTGGCGAAGACGCACTGTTAAAGAGGCGTTTTTGCACGAAGGAAAACGTATTCTATCTGACAGTAATGCCGAATGGCTGATTGTTGATATGTACGACCTTATCTGCAATATGCGTAAGTACGGTGATTCACTTTTCGAGGTGGATGATTTCATACTTCGCACCGCTTTTTACAAATCAATTTCCGATAAATGTGAAAGCACATATTTATTTAACGAAAGAAGCCGTGAATATCTCGAAAGAGTGCTTGAAAACTTCTGCAAATTTGTCACTGAGCGCTATGGAAAAAACATTATTTTAATTAAAGCCGATCTTAAAGACCGTTATATTTCGCTTGACAATCGGTTAGAAATGTTATCTGACAGCGATAACACATTCAAAACCAAAAAAGCATTTATAAACGGATTTGAAGAAGAATTCGCACGTCTTACCGATTGCTGTGTAATTGATATTTCTAAAAGGTTTTATGCCGATGACCGCTTTGCACTTGGCGGTGCGCATATCGTCCATTATGAAGATGAGTTCTACAGTCAATGCTGTAAGCATATAACGGCTTTCATCGGCGGTGCTGACATCCGTTATACCGATAAGGTCGATGAGGAGTATATCGCTCTGAGAGATATGAAAATTAAATAAAGATTAGTTATCCCCGTACAGTTTAATGCTGTATGGGGATAGTTTTGTATATATGTCCGTTTTATCGTACAGGGGATATGGTAAAATTTATAATGGTAAGGTGAATGCGTTTCTACACAACGAGAGCCGCACAGACTTTCGACTGTGCGGCTCAGGTTGGTGCTGAACTAAGATACAACATAAAAATTATTTCAATCCACCGATATTATCTACCGGACCTTTATATTATACAGTTTATGCGGAAAAATTTCAAGATGATACCGAACTATATTATGGGATTGCTACTATGCACAAATACAATGACTAAAAATTGTTGATTTTCACGATTGACGTAAGTGCATCATTACGATATAATGTAGAAAAGCAGCAGATAATAACACTATGATAGTACATATAAATTGAAATTGATTTCAATAAATTCGACAAATTCTCTCATGGATTTGCAAAAAAATTACTTTTTCTTTCAGAAAAGCATTGAAATTTACATTTGCTGATAGTATACTGAATTTAGCGATATAATTTGATGGAGGATTATTATGGATCATATTGCTCATATAAAAAATACAGGCGGCTTAGATAATGAAAGTGTTACCGAAGAAACAGTCAGCGAGCATTGTAAGAAAACTGCTTTGTTGGCTCGTAGTTATTCAGCCCCGTTCAATATGGAAAGTACAGTTTTCGTTTCTGCTTTATTACACGATATGGGAAAGTTAAATAACGATTTCGACGGATATATAAAGCAAGAGAACGGCATTAAAAGAGGCGAAATCGATCACAGCTATGCGGGAGCAAAATTTCTTTTGGAACTGGTTTCAAACGATGATGATAAATATAAAAAAGAAGTCGCAAGATTAATTGCGAGAATCATCATTTCTCATCACGGGTTGAATGACTGGTACACACGGAACAATGATGATTATTTTGATTACAGATGCAGTAAAAATGAACGTTATGACGAAATCAAGAGCAACATAAGCGAGCTTATCTCTGATAGCAAACTTGATGAGTTGCTTAATAAAGCGGCTGATGAATATCGCAGAATTTTTGAAAAGATGAAAGAAATCTGCTGTGCCAAAGACAGAAAACAATATTTCACAACATTAGCTTTTTATCACGGATTGTTGGAAAGACTGACCGAGTCCTGCCTCATTGACGCTGACAGGACGGCGACAGCTGAATTTATGGAAGGTATTGGAATTACCGAACCGTCTGAAGATGAAATACGGCGTAATTGGCTTGATATGAAACAGCGTTTGGATAACAAGCTGAGTAAATTTTCCGGAAGCGACAGTTTAATATCAAAACTGCGAATGAACATTTCGGACAGATGCTGTGCATTTGCCAAAAATGATGTAGGTATAGCTCAGCTTATTGTTCCTACAGGTGGCGGAAAAACGCTTTCGGCATTGCGTTTTGCGATTGAATATGCTGTTGAGCATAAAAAGGAACGCATTTTTTACATTTCTCCGTTTATGTCCATACTTGAGCAGAATGGAGATGTAATCCGTGAGATAGCGGGAGATGATAACTACCTTGAGCATCACTCCGATATGTATTGCAAAATTATTGATAATAAGCATAAGAGTAAAGAAGAAGTCAATGATGAGCTTGAGGACTATGAGCTGCGTTGCAGGCATTGGGATAAACAGGTTATTTGCACTACTATGGTGCAGTTCTTTGATACATTATTCTCGTCCAGGACCGAAGCTCTGAGAAGGATGCACAGATTTACTGATTCGGTAATCATAATTGATGAAGTGCAATCAATACCGATAAGGTGCGTATATTTGTTTAATCTTGCTATGAATTTTCTTTCCGAATTTATGGGATGCACGATAGTGTTATGTTCCGCAACACAACCTACATTTGAACAGTGCAAATATCCTATAATGCTTGACAAAGATAGCTCGATGACAGGGGATTATACAAAGGATTTTGAAGATTTTAAAAGAACTGAAGTTGTATCGTTGCTGAATAATCAGGGAAATACTTATGAAGAAGCTGCGGTAATATGTATGGACAAGTACCGTGAGAACGGGAATCTTCTGTTTGTAGTAAACACTAAAACTGCGGCGGCAGAAATATTCAGGAATGTAACGCAACTTAATGACGAAGAAGAAATCAAGGCGAAAGTGGTTCACCTCAGCACAAATATGTGTCCGGCACACAGACGCAAGGCAATTGATGATATACGCCGTATGCTTGATAATAATGAACGTGTGATATGCATAACGACACAGCTTATAGAGGCAGGGGTCGATATCAGCTTTAAATGTGTAATACGTTCAAGTGCAGGTCTTGATAACATAGCTCAGGCGGCAGGTAGATGTAACAGAAACGGTGAAGATGATCGCAGGAATGTATACATAATCAAACTGAAGGATGAATATATCGAAAAGCTCGGAAAACTTAAAGAGGCACAGCGCCAATGCGGTTTGATAGTACGAAAATACGGATGTGAGCAACTGTTGTGGGTTGATATTATGAAAAGATATTTTCGTGATTACTATGAAGATTGTGCCTGTGACAGTAAAGGTGATATGCTTGAATATCAAATCAGAAATTCAAATTACAGCCTTCTTGATCTGCTGTCTTGCAATATAATTTTCAGTAATGATAAAGGAAATTGGAGGTCAAGGCAGGCGTTCAAAACAGCAGGCGATAACTTCAGAATGATAGATAATAACACTATTGATATAATAGTGCCGTATAATGAAGAGGCAAGCGGAATAATCGAAGCTCTTAACGGTGAAACAACTATATCGCAGGCTCTTGAGCTTCAGCGTAAAGCACAGCAGTACATTGTAAATGTATACGATTATACATTTAAAAAGCTTGCTGAAAACGATGCTTTAAACGAGATCAAGGTAAGGCGGGATGAAAAAGTGTATATCTATGCGTTGAAAAAAGAGTTTTACAATAACGCTACAGGGCTAAGTACAGAGGGCAAACCTCAGGAAGCAATGTTCGTCTGAGCTTGCTTCAAATATCGGATATATACAACACGATGTGTGACCTGTCTGTTAGAACAGGCTGACATAAATTTTAAAATGCAAAATACGGGTAAAAGCGAAAGCACAAGCCCGAAAATAAAGGAGGTAAGAATTTTGAGCAAAACCGAACACGATAATATTGTCGAGTTCAAGGTGAGCGGAGATTTAGCACTGTTTGCAGACGTGCTGACACGTCCTGGCGGAGAAAAATTCAGTTATCCCATACCTACTTATGAGGCGTTGAAAGGCATACTAATGAGCGTATACTGGAAGCCGACTATCATATGGGTGATAGACGAGTGCAGGGTGATGAATAAGATCTCTATGGAACGTAAGGGCATCCGTCCGATTAAATACGGCGGAGGCAACGACCTTTCGTATTACACCTATCTTAAAGATGTGGAGTACAGGGTAAGAGCTCACTTTGAATGGAATGACAACCGTCCGGAGCTTGAAAAAGACCGGAACGAAAACAAGCATCATAACATTGCAAAACGCATGATACAGCGTGGCGGAAGGCGTGATATTTTCCTCGGTACAAGAGAATGTATGGGGTATGTCGAGCCTTGCAGCTATGATGAAGGTGTAAGCTATTATCAGGGTACTGAAATTCCGTATGGCTTTATGTATCATGGCATTACTTATGCAGACGAAGCTGAGAGGGAAGAAGACAAGGGCAAACTTACCGTCAGATTCTGGCGGCCTGTTATGAAAGACGGGGTTATAAAGTTTGATCATCCGAATGATATTCCCGAATCTCAGAAAAGGCATATCCGTGATATGAAAATAAAGCCGTTTGATAAGGATCTTGATAATTTCAGCGGACTTGAAGAATTCGACTATATAGGCGGGGGTGATGATATTGAGTTGGACTGATGAATTGATGAGAGCATATGACATTCTGAATTCAACGAATGACCGAAATTTACTTCCGCTTTGTCATTCGACGCAGAATGCACAAATTACAATAGATATCAATTCAGATGGAACTATACCGTCAATAGGATTTGCAGAAAAAGTCGAAAAAGAAGATGCTGTTACAATAATTCCCGTAACAGAGGATTCATCGTCCAGAGGAGCGGGTATCAATCCCCATCCGCTTGCAGATAAACTGATATATATTGCAGGCGATTATCCTAAGTATGCAGACGTCAAAAAAAGCGACAACAGCGATTATTATAATGCGTATATCGAAAATCTGAAAAAATGGTGCGAGTCAGGATCTGCACCGCAGGAAGTAAAGGCTGTATACACTTATCTTTCCAAAGGCACTATAATTGCCGATCTGATTGACGCAGGGATATTCACTTTGAATGAAAAAGGCAAATTATCCGATGAAAAGATAGCCAATACCGATCCCGCAGATTGCTTTGTGAGATTCAGCGTTGACGGAAAAAAGCTATGGAAAGACGAGAGCTTGTATCAGGCGTATATAGCGTATGTCTGCGGCGATTGTGCAACTTCGGATATTTGCTATGCTACAGGCGAACATGGCGGTATAACATATAAGCATCCGTCTAAAATACGAAATACCGGCGATAAGGCAAAGCTGTTTTCCACAAACGATGAAAGCGGTTTTTCATATAGAGGAAGATTTGCGGATAAAACTCAGGCTACCGCAATCAGCTTTGACTACTCGCAGAAGTTACACAATGCGCTTAAATGCCTGATAAAAAAACAAGGCTATATTGTAGACGGTCTGTGCATTCTGGTATGGGAAAATAATCTTGAAGAAATTCAAAAGCCTTTTGAGGGATGCAGTTTTGATGACGATGAAGATGGCTATATTCCTGAAAGCAACACCGGCGAAATAAACAAAACGCTTACGATAGCTTCTATTACGGGTACCAAAAACAAATACAAAAGCGATTCTAAAACTCTTTTGATTATGTTCGACAGTGCTACAACGGGAAGACTTTCAATGACGGAATATGCTGAGGTTGCAACCTCGGATTATCTTTCTAACCTTGAAAAATGGCATAGAGATACCTCGTGGATATGCTATGGTAAACGTCGTTCTTTTTCTGTATACGAAATTGCCGCCTGTGCTTATGGCAATGAAGAAGGAAGTGTGCTTAAGCCGGGCGAAAAAACAAAAAAAGATGTTTATCAGCGACTTATTCCGTATATCGTATGCGGCGGAAGAATACCGCAGGATATAGTAAACCAACTGTTCATCAGAGCTTGCAGATACAATGCCTTTGATAATAAAAGCAACAACTGGCAAAGAGTTGTTAACTGTGCCTGCGGCATGATACGAAAAAGAATTATCGAAACAAAAGGAGAGTGTACAATGTCACTTGAAAAAGAATGCTGCGACAGAGATTATCTGTACGGCAGACTGCTTGCAGTAGCAGATTACGCGGAAGGTTCAACGTATGACGATAACGAAAACCGACCGACTAACGCAAAGCGTTTGATTGAGGCATTTTCAAATCATCCGTGCGAAACATGGAAGGTACTTTGTCTGAGTCTCAGACCGTATCTCAACAGAATGAATATCGGTAAGAGAAGTTATTTTGAGCGTATGATAAATCAGATCACAGCGATGTTCCCGTTGGATACCTACAACGATAATTCGCCGTTGTCTTCGGAATTTCTGCACGCATACAGCTGTCAGATGAATGATTTTTTCACAAAGAAAACAGACGATAACAAGGAGGAAGAATAATTATGAGCACATTAGCAAACAAGGTTGATTTTGAGGTTATTATCTCAGCAACAGACGCAAACCCCAACGGCGATCCTTTAAGCGGTAACCGTCCCAGAATAAATTCAAAGGGTCTGGGTGAGATTTCAGATGTCTGCATCAAGCGTAAGATACGCAACAGACTTCAGGATATGGGCGAAAGAATATTCGTACAGAGTGATGACAAGTGTGATGACGGATGCGACAGCTTAAGAGCAAGAGCGGAATCTTGCGATGAACTCAAAAAAGCATCTTCAGGCAAGAATACCAACAAGGATGAATACGCAAGGATCGCTTGTGAACAGTGGATAGATGTCCGCAGCTTTGGTCAGGTTTTCGCCTTTAAAGGTGATGCGGTTTCTGTTGGCGTAAGAGGTCCGGTATCAATCAGCATCGCAAAGAGCGTATCTCCTATTGAAATAATCAGTATGCAGATAACAAAGAGCGTAAACGGAGAGAGCGGTAAGAACGGTAAAGCTTCTGATACTATGGGTACAAAAAACCGTGTTGGTTTTGGTCTGTATGTATTCAAGGGCAGTATCAACTGCCAGCTTGCTGAAAAAACAGGCTTCAGCGACGAAGATGCGGAAAAGATAAAAAAGGCACTCGTAACGCTGTTTGAAAACGATTGTTCTTCCGCACGCCCCGAAGGAAGCATGCAGGTGTGCAGAGTTTACTGGTGGAAGCATGACGGTAAAACACCTAAGGTATCTTCTGCAAAGATACATAATGCTGTTCAGATAAAGGAAAAGGCTGAGCTTAAAGGAAAGGAACCTAATTCTGTAGAAGATTATGATATTGTTCTCAACAATCCCGAGGGTGCAGTACAGCCTGAGATAATTGACAATATTTAATGAGCTACAGTGAAGATGAATATCTGATGATTTCCGGCATACAGCATTTTGTGTTTTGCAAACGACAATGGGCATTATTGCACATTGAACAACAATGGAACGAAAACTACCTCACGGTTGACGGCAACATTCTTCATCGTAATGCACACGACGGAGATTTTACCGAAATGCGAAGGGATGTTATTGTTACCAGAAGTATGCCGGTTTCTTCATCGGAATACGGTATCAGCGGTGAATGCGATATAGTCGAATTCCATAAGTCGAAAGACGGAATATGTCTTTTTGGCAGAGAAGGGAAGTACAGCGTTATCCCCGTAGAATATAAAAGGGGAAGACCTATTGACAGCGACTGTAACGATCTTCAGCTTATCGCACAGGCTGTTTGCATTGAAGAAATGCTGTGCTGCAGCATACCGTACGGATATATGTATTACGGGCAGATAAGACGCAGGGTGAAAGTTGAGTTCACTGATGAACTAAGAGTAAGACTTTCGTCTGTGTTGAACGAAATGCACAGGCTGTATAAGGCACGCCATACACCTGTTGTAAAAAAGAGCAGGAGCTGTAATGCCTGTTCGATGAACAATTTGTGTTTACCGTCGGCAACATCTTCGTCAGCATCGGAATATATTAAAAATTGCTTGAAAGGGGACAGTATATGAGAAAGCTCAGAAATACGCTTTATGTGATCACGCCTGACAAATATCTGTCCCTTGACGGCGAAAATATAGTAATGCACAGCAAAGACGATACGCAAACACGTCTTCCTTTGCATAATGTCGAGGATATTGTGATATTCGGCGGCAGGGGAGCCAGTCCTGCATTGATGAATAAATGCACTGAAGATAATATCGGGTTTACATTTATGAGTCGCAGCGGAAAATTTCTTGCAAGAGCAGAGGGAGCAATCAGCGGAAATGTGTATCTGCGACGGGAACAGTTCAGAATAGCGGATGATGAGGCGAGAAGTCTTTCAGTAGCAAAGAATTTTATTATCGGAAAACTGTTTAACAGCCGCTATGTTATCGAAAGAGCAGTAAGAGATCATTCTTTACAAGTTGATGTTGATAAACTGAAAAACCGTTCCGACCTTCTTTCACAGGCGATAGTCAAGTGTCAGAGCGTTTCTGATATTGATACTTTACGTGGAATCGAGGGAGAATCCGCACAGCTCTACTTTTCGGTTTTTGATGAATTTATACTTCAACAGAAAGATGAGTTCCGTTTTGTAACAAGAAGTAAACGGCCGCCGCTTGATAACGTCAATGCTTTACTGTCTTTTTCGTATTCTGTTGCAACCGGTATGTGTACCTCTGCACTTGAAACCGTAGGACTTGATCCTTACGTCGGGTTTATGCACACAGACCGCCCCGGCAGACGTTCGCTTGCACTTGATCTTGTAGAAGAATTCCGAGCGATAATGTGCGACAGATTTGTTATAAGTCTTATCAACAAGCGTATTATAAATAACGGCGATTTTGAGAAGAAGGAAGATGGCGCAGTATTATTAAGCGAAGACGGCAGAAAGGTCTTTTTGACGCATTGGCAGAACAGAAAACAGGATATTGTTATGCATCCGTTTTTAAAAGAAAAGGTTGAATGGGGCCTGCTTCCTTATATACAGGCACTTCTGCTTTCAAGATATATCCGAGGTGATCTGGATGAATATCCTATGTTGCTCTGGAGGTAGTTATGCTTCTGTTAATAACTTATGATGTAAACACCGAAACATCGGCCGGGAAAAGTCGACTTAGGAAAGTTGCAAAACAATGTGTCAATTACGGTATCAGAGTTCAGAACTCGGTTTTTGAATGTGTTGTAGATGCAACTCAGGCACACGAACTGAAATTTAAACTCAAAGAACTTATTGATACAGAAAAAGACAGTCTTAGATTCTATAATCTTGGCGATAAATATTCAAATCGTATTGAGCATTACGGAGCTAAGTCCGCAATCAAGGTTGAAGAACCTTTGATTTTCTAGATTTGTGCGAATGTGTAGTGCGCAGAATTTTCCGTAGACATTCGCACACGATAATTTACTTATAAAGGAAATTATCAAAGCGCAAATTTAGTTATTAATGATTTTATTGAGGGAAAATGTCCGAAATGTGATATTTAGCTTCAAAATAAAGATAATCATTGTATAAATTTGCTGTCGCCCTCTTCACGAGGGCGTGGATTGAAATGCTTTAGCCGTTGCCATTATTCTTGGGTTATCATCGGTCGCCCTCTTCACGAGGGCGTGGATTGAAATATATTTGAATCCCAATCCGTACATCGGGGAATAGTCGCCCTCTTCACGAGGGCGTGGATTGAAATAATCAAGTGTACGGCAAAAGAGCAGACAAAGAAACGTCGCCCTCTTCACGAGGGCGTGGATTGAAATTATGGAAAAGAAAGACCGACACAGAACGCAGAGGTCGCCCTCTTCACGAGGGCGTGGATTGAAATTGAATTTAGTGGATTTTTGCAATGCTCGGCGGTTGAGTCGCCCTCTTCACGAGGGCGTGGATTGAAATAATCTGTTGTAAAAACGGGTGTAGGACTTGTCAGTCGCCCTCTTCACGAGGGCGTGGATTGAAATCGAAGATTTAAGGATATTGTGCATTAAAAACAGGGTCGCCCTCTTCACGAGGGCGTGGATTGAAATGCAGAAACAGCTCCGCAATGGAGCACAATTTGATGTCGCCCTCTTCACGAGGGCGTGGATTGAAATAATGAGTTTTGCGCCGCTGTAAGAACGGTCGCCGAGTCGCCCTCTTCACGAGGGCGTGGATTGAAATCACGTGGAACAAAAGAAAAGAGCGGTCATTTGCCGTCGCCCTCTTCACGAGGGCGTGGATTGAAATAATCCATTCGCCTTTTTTAAAGGTAATTTCTTCGTCGCCCTCTTCACGAGGGCGTGGATTGAAATTAAATATTTTTTATATTTGCCTTATATCGGGTTTGGTCGCCCTCTTCACGAGGGCGTGGATTGAAATCCCTCGTTCGAGGGGAAAAACCACAAATCTTATGTCGCCCTCTTCACGAGGGCGTGGATTGAAATTTCTTTTCGTTTGCCTTTTCTTTTTTCAATAAATGTCGCCCTCTTCACGAGGGCGTGGATTGAAATATCACCTACGCTCTCTTGTTAGTGTATTTTATCAGTCGCCCTCTTCACGAGGGCGTGGATTGAAATAACGATAGCAATATATACATTTTATAATATTACAGGTCGCCCTCTTCACGAGGGCGTGGATTGAAATCACGTGGAACATCAAAGTTTTTATCGCCCTTGAGGTCGCCCTCTTCACGAGGGCGTGGATTGAAATATCTCTTGAGCCGATAACGTGATTTTTAAACATAGTCGCCCTCTTCACGAGGGCGTGGATTGAAATAAAAATCTGCTCGTAAACGTAGTCAAATGGCTTTGTCGCCCTCTTCACGAGGGCGTGGATTGAAATTCGCTTTTATGCTCATCACGGAAACGAGCCTTGCCGTCGCCCTCTTCACGAGGGCGTGGATTGAAATCGTCACTTGCAAAATCTAAAATCATACCGCCGTGTCGCCCTCTTCACGAGGGCGTGGATTGAAATAAAATGCTATCGGCTTTCACCGAATGCAAAACTGGTCGCCCTCTTCACGAGGGCGTGGATTGAAATCCGAAAACTGGTACAACTACGCCCGACAGGAAGGTCGCCCTCTTCACGAGGGCGTGGATTGAAATTCTTGTATACTCGTTATCATCGCACTTTGTCCACGTCGCCCTCTTCACGAGGGCGTGGATTGAAATCTTATCGAGCTTGAAAAAGAACAGCAGACAAAGCGTCGCCCTCTTCACGAGGGCGTGGATTGAAATTATAAACAACGGGTGCAATGGCTCATCGGGCGTTGTCGCCCTCTTCACGAGGGCGTGGATTGAAATTCCTACTGCGGCAGGAACGGTATCCGTAACCGCTGTCGCCCTCTTCACGAGGGCGTGGATTGAAATATCCCCTTTCCTTGATTATATTATAACACAAAGCGTCGCCCTCTTCACGAGGGCGTGGATTGAAATACCTTTCTGCGGTTGTAACTCTTGCGGTTGCAACAAGTCGCCCTCTTCACGAGGGCGTGGATTGAAATGCATTTTTTTAATATTTTTTTATTTTTTTATTCAGGTCGCCCTCTTCACGAGGGCGTGGATTGAAATTCCCGTCAGATACGGCAAAGGGTCTACATACTCGTGTCGCCCTCTTCACGAGGGCGTGGATTGAAATAACAACTGGCAATCGCTCGGCAAAATTATTATGGTCGCCCTCTTCACGAGGGCGTGGATTGAAATCTTTTCCCAGTCAACCCATTTTGCGAAGCCGTCACGTCGCCCTCTTCACGAGGGCGTGGATTGAAATCGCTTGCATTTGCAGACGCACAAAAGTATTTTTTGTCGCCCTCTTCACGAGGGCGTGGATTGAAATAGCTCGGGCAGACTTTTTGCCCGATAATCTCATGTCGCCCTCTTCACGAGGGCGTGGATTGAAATTCCGCTCGGCATATCAAAACATAAAGGCAAATGTGTCGCCCTCTTCACGAGGGCGTGGATTGAAATAAGAAACAACTCGGGAATAGAAATCCTCAGCAGATGTCGCCCTCTTCACGAGGGCGTGGATTGAAATAATCGGTTCAAGCGGGCATTTGCCACCTACATACTGTCGCCCTCTTCACGAGGGCGTGGATTGAAATGCCCTCTGCGTGAATTGCAGTAGTGATGTCACAAGGTCGCCCTCTTCACGAGGGCGTGGATTGAAATTTCCGCAAGCACAACACTGAAGAATCCCGTTGTGTCGCCCTCTTCACGAGGGCGTGGATTGAAATGAATTAAAAGGCAAATACCGAGCGGAGCGGTTAAGTCGCCCTCTTCACGAGGGCGTGGATTGAAATCCGACAAGTCAACAACGAGAAGTACATTATCAAGAGTCGCCCTCTTCACGAGGGCGTGGATTGAAATAGCACACAATTCCCAAAAAAGTTACCAAAAAAATGTCGCCCTCTTCACGAGGGCGTGGATTGAAATCTCCTTTTTCGGTGCAAAAAAACCGCCTGCTGTCGTCGCCCTCTTCACGAGGGCGTGGATTGAAATTTACTGCTTCTTTAGCTCTTTTCTGATTTTTTATGGTCGCCCTCTTCACGAGGGCGTGGATTGAAATGTACAGACGCTAAGTCTTTCCATTCGTAGACCATGTCGCCCTCTTCACGAGGGCGTGGATTGAAATGCTCGATAACACAAGGCACACGCCAAGTTTCGCCGGTCGCCCTCTTCACGAGGGCGTGGATTGAAATGTCCTCGCTGAACACATACGCAAGGTAAGAGTTCAGTCGCCCTCTTCACGAGGGCGTGGATTGAAATGCCAATGCAACCGCAGGTGCGCTCTGAAATTGTCAGTCGCCCTCTTCACGAGGGCGTGGATTGAAATAACATATCAACAGGCGCAATATTTGAGTATGTTGTCGCCCTCTTCACGAGGGCGTGGATTGAAATCCGACTTGCAGAAGCAAGTGCCGTACAGGTAGAGGTCGCCCTCTTCACGAGGGCGTGGATTGAAATCCCTCGTTCGAGGGGAAAAACCACAAATCTTATGTCGCCCTCTTCACGAGGGCGTGGATTGAAATCGTTTTTATATATATATGCTTTATCAATAACCTCGTCGCCCTCTTCACGAGGGCGTGGATTGAAATGCCGTCTAATGATTTTGTATCCACTTTATTACGTGTCGCCCTCTTCACGAGGGCGTGGATTGAAATATTTTTAAATCTTGACAATTCTTCTCATTGATGGGTCGCCCTCTTCACGAGGGCGTGGATTGAAATATATCTTGCAAGGGAATACGGAATTGAGCAGTATGTCGCCCTCTTCACGAGGGCGTGGATTGAAATACCGTGATAGGTATGCGCTTTTTTTCCACTTACAGTCGCCCTCTTCACGAGGGCGTGGATTGAAATGAGGTTATTGATAAAGCATATATATATAAAAACGGTCGCCCTCTTCACGAGGGCGTGGATTGAAATGGGCTTAAATTTATCATAAAGTGCTTTAGCACCAGTCGCCCTCTTCACGAGGGCGTGGATTGAAATGGCATACCAGCGATGACCGCCTTCGTTTTATCTCGTCGCCCTCTTCACGAGGGCGTGGATTGAAATCACTTACAAAAAATGACATTTCGGGCTTAAATTTGTCGCCCTCTTCACGAGGGCGTGGATTGAAATTTTTTTTAATAAATTCTTCCAAAATATTACTGTGTCGCCCTCTTCACGAGGGCGTGGATTGAAATAACAACCGTTACTGGGTAGACACACGCAACACTGGTCGCCCTCTTCACGAGGGCGTGGATTGAAATATTTGTTCTGTCTGTTATTTTGATAAATTCGCCGTGTCGCCCTCTTCACGAGGGCGTGGATTGAAATAAGACATATTTTAATGAATTTTGTGCGGCTGTTGTCGCCCTCTTCACGAGGGCGTGGATTGAAATAAAATCTTTTACTTGACATATTCGATTTAATTTGATGTCGCCCTCTTCACGAGGGCGTGGATTGAAATTTAGTAGGTCGTTTCTTAGTTTTTCCGCTGATGGTCGCCCTCTTCACGAGGGCGTGGATTGAAATGATTTAATTTGATATACTAATAGCAGCACGGTGAGTCGCCCTCTTCACGAGGGCGTGGATTGAAATGTGCTGTATGTTGTATAAGTGCGCCATTTGGTGCAGTCGCCCTCTTCACGAGGGCGTGGATTGAAATAAGTTCGTTGTTGTAAAAGTGGCTGTTTATTGCATGTCGCCCTCTTCACGAGGGCGTGGATTGAAATGGTTTTGTAACTCTGACTATCAATCCGCAACAGGGGGTCGCCCTCTTCACGAGGGCGTGGATTGAAATATTGCCACCTGACGGAGGTGGGGTAAAATCCTTGGTCGCCCTCTTCACGAGGGCGTGGATTGAAATCGGAACGGCAAACACAATAGCAATGATAAACGTAACGTCGCCCTCTTCACGAGGGCGTGGATTGAAATCATTTTATCATCTCCTTCCGCCCCGAAGGGCGAGAGGTCGCCCTCTTCACGAGGGCGTGGATTGAAATAATATTATACAACACAAAGTATTTGAAACATATGGTCGCCCTCTTCACGAGGGCGTGGATTGAAATCTGTCAATCAACGGTGTGTCAAGTTTTATCGAAAAGTCGCCCTCTTCACGAGGGCGTGGATTGAAATTAAAAAAAGACTACAATCTTGTCGGTGTCAATAATGTCGCCCTCTTCACGAGGGCGTGGATTGAAATTTATTTTTTGGGGTGGATTTTAAATGTCGTTTCGGTCGCCCTCTTCACGAGGGCGTGGATTGAAATTTTAAGTGTCAAATGCACCGCGCTCGGGAAACTACGTCGCCCTCTTCACGAGGGCGTGGATTGAAATATCGCCTGCTATGGCATCCTCAGATACAGTCACAGTCGCCCTCTTCACGAGGGCGTGGATTGAAATGTTGATTTCTTCGGGGACATCTCCTGCGGTCAAAATGTCGCCCTCTTCACGAGGGCGTGGATTGAAATAGATTTACGATAAACTGACGGAGATGAGGGCAATTGTCGCCCTCTTCACGAGGGCGTGGATTGAAATATTGAAAAAATTGTAACTACCATGTTTACAGCGAGTCGCCCTCTTCACGAGGGCGTGGATTGAAATCTTAGCTCCGTGGTAATTTTTTTGTGCCGCCCGTGTCGCCCTCTTCACGAGGGCGTGGATTGAAATAATATTATACAACACGAAGTATTTGAAACATAATGTCGCCCTCTTCACGAGGGCGTGGATTGAAATAAACATATTTTTTTGATGTGTCTTTTAATGCAAGTGTCGCCCTCTTCACGAGGGCGTGGATTGAAATATTGTCTATATTATACCGTGCCTTTGTGAAAACAGTCGCCCTCTTCACGAGGGCGTGGATTGAAATCTTCATACATTTATATCACCTCTCACTCCTCTATGGTCGCCCTCTTCACGAGGGCGTGGATTGAAATATCGCCTGTCATAGCTTCTGCGGATACAGTCACTGTCGCCCTCTTCACGAGGGCGTGGATTGAAATAGTCGCTCGATGTCGAGTGAGCCGAAGCTGTCTAGTCGCCCTCTTCACGAGGGCGTGGATTGAAATTTGACGTGAGCAAGGTCAATGAAAATATCCTCAAGTCGCCCTCTTCACGAGGGCGTGGATTGAAATCTGAAATTCAGAATGAATTTTTATCAGCTCTGATGTCGCCCTCTTCACGAGGGCGTGGATTGAAATAGCTCCGATAACTATCATGTTATCCTCTCTTTCTGTCGCCCTCTTCACGAGGGCGTGGATTGAAATATCCTATGTCAATTGCTAAATCTATTCTTGATTTTACGTCGCCCTCTTCACGAGGGCGTGGATTGAAATTGAGAATCAACAAAACTATCGTTACATTCAATGTGTCGCCCTCTTCACGAGGGCGTGGATTGAAATGATTTGCTTGCTTTTTTAAAACTGTATAATATGTGTCGCCCTCTTCACGAGGGCGTGGATTGAAATTTTGTACCCCGTCATCGGAAATTTGTATTGCAACAGTCGCCCTCTTCACGAGGGCGTGGATTGAAATATTCCTTGTACTTCCATTTTATCCCACTTGTAAAAGTCGCCCTCTTCACGAGGGCGTGGATTGAAATATTTCTAAATCTCTTGTAAACGTACCTTTGTGAAAGTCGCCCTCTTCACGAGGGCGTGGATTGAAATGGTCAAGCACCACTTGACCGTTTACACCTGTCATGTCGCCCTCTTCACGAGGGCGTGGATTGAAATCCTTATCGAATTATTTTTAACAGAATTTATAAGAAGTCGCCCTCTTCACGAGGGCGTGGATTGAAATACCTCCTTTTTTACTATTTCGTCAAACATTCTCTGTCGCCCTCTTCACGAGGGCGTGGATTGAAATAAGCGATATTCCGCCCGAAAGAGCAGCGCTGTCCCGTCGCCCTCTTCACGAGGGCGTGGATTGAAATTTATTCTTCGGATGTTGATTTTGAGAGTATGTGTGTCGCCCTCTTCACGAGGGCGTGGATTGAAATGAGTAGCGAATTATGTTACTAAGTACATAACGAAGTCGCCCTCTTCACGAGGGCGTGGATTGAAATATCAGAAATAAACTTCCCTTGGGTGAAAAATACTGTCGCCCTCTTCACGAGGGCGTGGATTGAAATGTTTGCGATATTGACAATACATCGGCAACATATTGTCGCCCTCTTCACGAGGGCGTGGATTGAAATATCAGCTTTGTCTGTCTGTTGTGTCGGCAGACAAGTCGCCCTCTTCACGAGGGCGTGGATTGAAATGCCCCGAAGGGCGAGAGCCGAAGCTCTCAATCCTGTCGCCCTCTTCACGAGGGCGTGGATTGAAATTCCATAACCTCCGTTTGTCTGTATAACACTTTTTGTCGCCCTCTTCACGAGGGCGTGGATTGAAATATTGTCTATATTATACCGTGTCTTTGTGAAAACTGTCGCCCTCTTCACGAGGGCGTGGATTGAAATACGTTTGCAGATGTTAACACTACCCCAAAGATAGGTCGCCCTCTTCACGAGGGCGTGGATTGAAATATTGTCTATATTATACCGTGCCTTTGTGAAAACTGGTCGCCCTCTTCACGAGGGCGTGGATTGAAATAACAGCGTTTGCCTGCTCCTTGCGTATAACATCAGTCGCCCTCTTCACGAGGGCGTGGATTGAAATTCGCCACCTTGCAAGCCCTCGGCAAGCGTGAAAAAGTCGCCCTCTTCACGAGGGCGTGGATTGAAATACGAAAGGATTAACGAAATGGATAATTACAGTTTAGTCGCCCTCTTCACGAGGGCGTGGATTGAAATTACTTTCCAAGTCCTTTGTGTTGACGGGCGGCTGTCGCCCTCTTCACGAGGGCGTGGATTGAAATGGAAATGAAAAGCCTTCCTCCGACAAGTCGGAAAGTCGCCCTCTTCACGAGGGCGTGGATTGAAATCGTTGAGATTTGCTCGGACGATGTAAAGCCAAGCGTCGCCCTCTTCACGAGGGCGTGGATTGAAATATTAAGGAGTGGATGGACGAGATAGAGAAGAAAAGGTCGCCCTCTTCACGAGGGCGTGGATTGAAATCGTTTAACGCTACGGTCTGTGAGCCTGTCGCACCGTCGCCCTCTTCACGAGGGCGTGGATTGAAATATCAACGCTATATACTCGGTCTGTCAGCGTGTCTGTCGCCCTCTTCACGAGGGCGTGGATTGAAATAGGATACCAAAAGATAAGCCGTTAGCGAACAAGCAGTCGCCCTCTTCACGAGGGCGTGGATTGAAATGGCAAGCCCGAACAGCAAAAAAAGAATACCCTGTCGTCGCCCTCTTCACGAGGGCGTGGATTGAAATACACAAAAAGATGAGGGAACGTAAGCTCCTTCGTGTCGCCCTCTTCACGAGGGCGTGGATTGAAATCGTATATAAGGCTGACCCATCAAATGACCATCCAGTCGCCCTCTTCACGAGGGCGTGGATTGAAATTCGTTTGAAACACAGGACGCTAGACTGCTTAAAGTCGCCCTCTTCACGAGGGCGTGGATTGAAATGCTTATAGGAAAAGGTAGTCTGTTTGATTGGATTGTCGCCCTCTTCACGAGGGCGTGGATTGAAATAATTGCTCTTGCGATAATAATTGTTTTGCTCCCGAGTCGCCCTCTTCACGAGGGCGTGGATTGAAATAAAAAGTCAAAAAGTCAAAGAAAACTGACTACCGGTCGCCCTCTTCACGAGGGCGTGGATTGAAATTTATGCTTGACGGGCTTACGACCGTTCTTAGCCGCGTCGCCCTCTTCACGAGGGCGTGGATTGAAATAGAGCTACGGGAGTTGCACCCGTATGATTACCGTTGTCGCCCTCTTCACGAGGGCGTGGATTGAAATTTTACAAGTATAAAGATGATTATGGGATTATGTGAGTCGCCCTCTTCACGAGGGCGTGGATTGAAATGCCACGACTGTTCATCGGTATACTTCTTGATACCGTCGCCCTCTTCACGAGGGCGTGGATTGAAATAGTCTGACGGAGCAGGATATAAGACGATAACTCCGTCGCCCTCTTCACGAGGGCGTGGATTGAAATAACGGCAACGGATTAGGCAGACAGGGTGAGTTCGGTCGCCCTCTTCACGAGGGCGTGGATTGAAATACGACCAGTTAGCCGAATACTATGACTTTTTAAATCGTCGCCCTCTTCACGAGGGCGTGGATTGAAATAGCTCGGGCGGGCGGGAACGAAAAGGCTACAACGTCGCCCTCTTCACGAGGGCGTGGATTGAAATAAAAAAACGTGAGAAAGGAAAAACGGATATGAAACGTCGCCCTCTTCACGAGGGCGTGGATTGAAATGTGCCATACGCCCTTTTTGCGATACATGTACAACGTCGCCCTCTTCACGAGGGCGTGGATTGAAATAGCAACGGTGATAGACGTATTATGAGCATATCCGGTCGCCCTCTTCACGAGGGCGTGGATTGAAATTCCTCCGGAGAGCTACAAGACATGGATATTGCTGGTCGCCCTCTTCACGAGGGCGTGGATTGAAATTCGCTAATCAAGGTGTAGGACTCGGCGTCGGCGTGTCGCCCTCTTCACGAGGGCGTGGATTGAAATAAGTATGAACGGCATTTGCTAAATGATGAAGACAGGTCGCCCTCTTCACGAGGGCGTGGATTGAAATGATGCTCCTGTCACGTTTGTCGGTCAAGGGCGCAGTCGCCCTCTTCACGAGGGCGTGGATTGAAATTGACATGACGAGAACGTCGTTGGCGATATATTGACGTCGCCCTCTTCACGAGGGCGTGGATTGAAATTTGCATTTTGGTATTTAATGCCAATTTCCATAGGTCGCCCTCTTCACGAGGGCGTGGATTGAAATTGAATAAAAAGGTTGCAAGTGGCAATGTTTTTATGTCGCCCTCTTCACGAGGGCGTGGATTGAAATAACTCGGGCAGACTTTCTGTCCGATAATCTCATGTCGCCCTCTTCACGAGGGCGTGGATTGAAACAAAAATGATATTTTGATTGATGATTATAACAAAAAGTCGCCCTCTTCACGAGGGCGTGGATTGAAATAGCGTCAACGAACACAGGTAATCGGTCAGCGTCAAGTCGCCCTCTTCACGATGGCGTGGATTGAAATAGGAGCAGATAAGCGCAGGGGCGCACCGAATGAAAAGTCGCCCTCTTCACGAGGGCGTGGATTGAAATGCTACGCTTATTATATCACTTTTGAGGAAGCTGTTGCTGCTTATTATAGCATGTCAAGGAATTCGAGAATCGTATTGATAAGGGACAAAGGTTTTGGCAACGTTTATTTCGAGTTAAAATATGTTGAAATATGTATAAAATATTCGGCTTTACTTGACATTCGCTGTGCAGTATGCTAAAATCAAATTATGTCATTTATTGTATCATATTAAAATTTGTATCGGTTGTTTTGTTGAGCATCAGATAAATACTTGTTGGGGGGCATTATACTTGGATGATATTTACAGCTATCATACTTTCCTATTTCCGTTTGCGTGGGAAGATGACAGCGTTAATATGTTAACGGTATTCAGGAATGAAAATGCAGAAAATATATGGACTGTGGCAGATACGGCTATACAGTCCAGTAATTTTTCACGAGCAGTTTTTCTCGGAGATATGAACCCTACAGAATATAACGAGTTTCATTTCTTCAATGAGGCAGCAAGAAATCTGATTTTCCCCGATGAAAGCGGTCTGGTTCACAATTTCATAGTGAAAAGCGACATTGTGTCAGGAACGCAGTACATTATAACAAAAGGTTGCAACAAATATACACTTGATATCAGCAATATACTTCTTCATATTTTCAGCACCGGCATTGCAATAATAGAAATAAAATGCAGGAACAGACAGCACCGTAATCTGAAAGCGGTCAAAGAAATCAACGAATACGGACGGCGCATTGCGATGCCGTTCTGGCCGGGAAACAGCGGTTTTTCAAAGTGTGCTGATCTGCTTGAGCTTAAAGGACCGCATATAAATGAACGAGATGACTTTTGTTCTTATAGGAATGAGAAAGTATCATTCTGTTACGTTTCTAAAGTTCTCCGTTGCTTGCTGAATAAAAACGGGTCCGGGCGAGTTTTCAGAGCTAAATACACCGATAAGGAAAATGAAATCCAGATACGCACAATTGTTGATGAAAAAATGTATGATTGCTGTCTGATATACGACAAAACGTTTGCCGACAGCCTTATTAATTCATACGAAACGAATGACGGCTCATTCGATAGGGAATCGGAAGCAGAACTTGCCGAACTTCTGTATGTGGAAACCGACGAAGGATATCATAACAAAAACATCAGAACAGTAAAAGAAAAGCTGTATGGGTGCCTTTATCTTGATGAGTTCACGACCGGAAACCCAAAACTGACAGCAATATCCGATCAGGCATATATCAAGCTTATCGGAAAGCCCGATTACGACGTTGAGTATTTTGACAAAATATATACAAAAATTATTATTCTGGGCATTGCCCAGCGTATGTCGCTGGCGAAATTTTCAACCAGAATAAACAAATGGACGGACACTCTGGGATCATCCGGCAAAAAGATAACTATGAACAAGGTCAACAGCGTCATGCGCCTACAGAAACAGTTTGTAACATTCCAAAATCAGTATGCACTGAGCGAAGTAACCGTCAAAAGCGAGGGCAGGTTCATATATGACAGTATCCGTGAAAAACTGAACATACAAGCGGAATACGCTGATATCACAGGACAGATAAATTCGCTTTATGAGCTTGTCAGCACAGCACAGGGCAACGCCTTTAACAAATGGGGTCTTGCATTGTCACTGATAGCAATGGAGCTATCGGTTACGGGGCATCTTATCACAGCGGACGATGTAACCCACCTGAGCTTTTTGTCCTACGGAGGAACACTTGTACTGGCAATTGAGGGAATTATTGCAGCTATAACGATATGGCTTGTAACTGGTGTAATATTTAATAGAAAAGGAAAATAAAAATGCAGAACAAAACAGCTTATACCGCCATTGAAGAAATGGGCAAAATCAATATGAAAACTTACGGCATGGAAAGACCTTATCCCACAAGTGCGGGTATGTTTGAATTTAAAAATCAACGTTTTTGGGAGAAAAACGCAAGAGGAAAAAGAGAAATATTTTGTAAGCGTTCTGAGCTTGAGGCGCATGCTGTAAACTTTATTAGGAACCGCTGTGTAGGTCTTCGTTTCAAGAAAGACGACAGACATATAAACTTAAAGGATTCTGACGGAAAAAGTCTTAAACCTAATCAGATCCCTTACAATATGGAAATGGATATTGACAGGAGATGTCTTGAAGTCGCAATACATCGTTTTCTCGAGTCGGGAGTTGCCAAAGATGCTTTCGATATCTATTACATATTTCTTGAAATGTTTATAAGCTCTTACGGCAGCACTAGGGAAATGATCGAAATGCTGTCCGAATTTGAAACAAATGCAAGTTCACTTCTTATGAAGCACAGGGATCATTACTCACACTCCGTATATGTATTTTTAATCGGTCTGGCATATTATGATTCAAGCGAAAGCTACCGTGAAGAATACAAAAAGCGTTATAAAGACCTTTTGCCGCTTGATAATCTGACAGAAAGCGATGAGGATCTTGCGGCGCATTTTCTTAAATACTGGGGTATTTCAGCTTTATTTCATGATATCGGTTATCCGTTTGAACTTTCGTTTGAACAGGTAAAAAGCTATTTCAAAAACAATATAAACTATGTTCCGTTTGTAATGTACAATATGAACAATTACCTTGTCAGTGAGGCTACATATCACATTCCGAAAATGGAAAAAGAGCTTGAAGAAGCAAAGAAGCGGTTATCCGAAAATGACAGCGGCATTAAAGAAAAGGATATAAACAATTACAAAAGAATCGTTGAAAGCTATCCCGATAAAATGAACACATTAAAGCGGCAACAGCAAGAGGCTGAGGCAAAGCTTAAAAAAATGCTTCCTGCCGGATATAACGAAAACGTCGGCGACGATCTGTATATTTATCTTGCGGATGCTCTTGAACAGTGTCTTGGCACACGGTATGAAGATTCAATAATGTATAAGGCTTATCTTGAGAAAAATCCCGGAAAGAAATACAGGGATTATCTTGAAAACGTACTTTCTGAAAGAAACGACCCGTCAAAGTGCAACGGTTTTATAGACCATGCTTTTTTCAGTGCGGTAATGCTGACGGTAAATCTGCTGAAAACGGTTGATCTCGACAAAATCAACATGATGTACACTAACGCAATAACCGCTATTCTTCTTCATAACAGTTTTTATAAATTCTCGGTAACCAATTACAAATCACCGTATAATAATGCTCATCGCTTTACGGTTGATATAAGCCCTCTCGCCTTTCTGCTTATGCTCTGTGATGAGATACAGTGCTGGGACAGAACTTCATACGGTAAAAATTCAAGGGGTCAGATACACCCGATGAATTGCCGCATTTCATTCAAAGGCGACAAGATGGACGCTGTGTATGTATTCGATACCAAATATTTCAACAAAGACGAAAACGGCAATCTTTCACTTAAAGAAGAATATGCCGGAGTTAAAGGAACGTACAGTAAAATTGCAGGTGACAACGAATTTCTTAAAGATATAGAAAGTATCGTAAGCATCAACGGCGACAACAGCTTCGGCAGTGGGGCGGCAAAAACAGAACTCTCCGTCAGTATGGTGGCTGAAACAGACAACCGATACAGAAGAACTTATCTTTCCTCAAGCAATTTCCTGCACCTTTATACTATGGCTTATAAAGTTCATCAGATGAATCACCCGGAGATAAGCGACGAGGAAATGGAGCAGAAATTCAACGAGCTTTCTCTTGAGTATAAAATGACTCATATCGGAAGGGCAAAGAAGTATGCTCGCTATCTTCATGAAATAAATTGCTTCTATTCGGACAAACAACCGGATTTTGAGGTAGTAAACGAGATAACCGATGATGATAAGAATACAGACAATGCACTTGACAGAATCGGTGAACTGGAGCATGACAGATGGTGCTTTGATCATTACGCAATGGGCTGGATTGCCGGAAAAGATTATGATATTGCTGACGACAAGGCGGTTGCAAGAGAAAGGATGCGTATCCACAAGGATATGATTGATACGTCAGAGGGATATTCTCAAGAGAACGCAATCCGACATTATCACGAGGGTCTTGACGACACGGACAGAAAAAAAGACAAAAGACCTATAAACAATTTTCTTAAAGTACTCGCCAGAGATGATGGCATAAGAGTATACAGACTGGATTTAAAGAAGAACGGAAACAATGAGTGAAAATAAAGTAAAAGCTTACGATGAAAGCTATATGGATGAACTGGAAATTACTACAGCAGATGACTTATACAAAAACGAAAATGAAGGATTTGTGTTAATAAGTTATTGCAGTAAAAATAAAAAACTGTTTTCCGTGATGTAGTTATTCCTATGCAAAAAAATACGGACTGCGAGTATATGCGGATAAAGCATTTGACTACAAAAACGATGAATGGGTTAATCAGATGCAGGAAAATTTGGCAGCGAGCCAGGCTGTATTAATATTTGTCAGCAATGAGTATGTTTGCAGTTACGCTTGTTTTCTTGAAGTGCTTACCGCCGTTCAAGAAGATATACCTATATTACCATTTATATAGATGAAAATCCTATAGCGGGCGACAGCGAAAAGGTTTTAAGTATTTCTAACAACACAAGGGGAGCATTTGAAGATATAGCAAATCAATTAAACATAAAACTGCTATTGGAAAATAAAATCGGAACCCCAAGCAAAGAATTGTTAAACGTCATGGCAGGTTATTTAAAGCTAAAAAACCCAATACAGAATAATAAGCTGAATGAAAAATTATTATCCCAGAGATTTGCCGATATGCTGAAAGAATTGACATCCATCAAATATAGTATAAATAACAGCCATGACTCTCTCGTTTCCTGTATCAACGACACAATAAAGAAAAACAGTAAAAATTGCCCAGTTTTCAGTCAACTTTCTGTTAAAGAGAACAAAACAAAAGAAAGCAAAGCTGTAAAAGCAACCGATACGGTAAGCGCAAAAAATGCCGTAACGAAAAAACCGATGCAGGAAAAAGAAGAGACTCCTACGTATGTAAAGACTGACATTATCGAAAAGGCAGAAAGCGCAGATGCTGTGAAAAAAGGCAATGAGGTATATTCAATATGCGGTAGGGAGTTTACGGTAATCAGTCTAAGATAATGACAGATGCCATGAAAAAACAGTTTGAAATGGCTATACTTCGTAATAATAACGCTAACAACCCGGATTCAAGCAAAGAAGTTGCCGCTATTGCAAGAAAGCAAGGCTTGAAATTGATGATATTCTGTTTCACAATCCGTAATTCATGCCGTTAGGAGATGAACAACATGGAAGAATTAAAAGATCCTGTGAAAAATTCGGAATTGCATAAAAACGCTAAGAACTGCCCTGAAGGTTGTTATGAAGAATTAGAAAAGTTAAAAAAAGAATATCAGTCACAATACGCCGATATTGAATCTAAGCATAAAGATTTTCACGGACGAGATGACAGATCGGCAAAAGAACTTATGGATTTAACCATAGCTTTTCGTAAACGAATTAAAACCATAAGAGATAAATACAACGTTTAGCACATTTTAGAGAACGTTTCCGGCTGCCGAAAAGAAGATGCGGCAAACCACAAACATTTCGTCACAGCTTTTTATCGAATTTTTTCGCCGGCAATAAAAATGCTTCTAAAAGCAAGAAAACGTAAACGAAAAATCAAGATAGGAGTAAGTTATATGTTTGATTATAGGGTTTGCAATGCACCTGATTCGGATATTTTTTTAAGGCAATGCAAGGCTTTGGAGAAAAACATTCCGGACTTGAAAAAGAGCGAAATACTAATAGATATAGATGGTTCACAAATCGCTGTCTATTTTAAAGACGGCAAAAAGGTGACGGTTCATAACAGTTACTATGTAGGTGCGGTTTATATTCAGTCAGAGTTCGATTTAATAACATTTTCCCGACAAAAGAAAGAGGTGATAAGTAGTGAAACCATATATAGTTCAATTAGAAATCGATGACCGTAAATCTATTGTATATTGCAAGGATGGTACAATATACAAAGGACGATGCATCGGTGATTGTATCGTTACAAATGATGACGGTGAAGATGAAGACGGTATTCGTTATCAAACTAATGACGGATATGAAATTCTTTTAATAGATGATGACATTGAATCCGTCAAATTTATTGATTAAGCACCATTTCAAGAGTGTTTTTCTTATGGTAAAAAGGAGATAAGGTTTCATATTACGTTTAAACAGCACTTTCATGGTGCTGTTTTTATATTATCTGTTTTACAGAAAAGAAAAATCGTTATGGATGAAAAAACCACAACATCGGCGCCTTGCAAACGCCGAAATAGGCGTTGATACAGCGCATCTGGGCGATATAATTCAGAGTGCGTATATGCAGACGGTTTTCGATGTGACGAAGGGTGCGGATTACCGTGCGGCTTTTGACCTTATCCCCGAAAGCCGTGTTAAAGCTATCCTGTCTACCAACTGGAGCGGCCAGATGTTCTCCCAGCGTGTCTGGGATAACACAAACGCACTTGCAGACGGGCTGAAGCACGATATGCTTGTGGGCATTATGGCAGGAAAGTCCGAGCAGCACATGGCGGACGATATAATGAACCGCTGCGGTGTCGGCGCTTTCGAGGCACGCAGGCTTGTCCGCACCGAAACAACGTACATTTCCAACAAAGCCGAGCTTGAGGGCTACAAAGAGCTTGACATTGACGAATACGAGTTTTCCGCCTGCCTTGACAGCCGCACAAGCAATCTATGCCGTGAGCTTGACGGTAAGGTGTTCAAGCGTAACAGCGCACAGGCAGGTGTAAATCTTCCGCCTATGCACCCGTTCTGCCGTTCTACAACGCTCCCTGTTCTGCCGAGCGAGGAGGATCTTGATAAAGAGCTTGCGGAACTTTGCGATGAGATAGGCGCAGATGTTGGCTTTGACGAGTGGGAGCGGAACTTACAGCAGGGCGAGGACGGCAAGTGGCGGTACGTTGCAGGGTGCGGCTAAACGCTTTGCGGAGCTGGGCTATGATACCGTGCTTATATCGCAGTACGGAGGCTGCTCAGAAACCTGCGAGCCGTATCAGGGCAAGGTTTACATTGATGATGTATTCACGATATGGAACGGCGAGAGAAGCGGCGACTTCGGCAAGTCAAACTACTGCGACAAGTGGTTTATGCTGTTGTCTGTGGCAATCCGAGGCGGGCTGTTCCACCCTAACTGCCGTCATACTATGGGGCAGTACATAGAGGGGCTTACAAAGATACCTCAGCCGATTCCTGCCGAGAAGATACGGGAACAGCGAGAGCTCGAAGAAAAGCAACGGGCTATGGAGCGCAAGATAAGAGCGCTCAAACGCAAGGCAGAAGGCACGCAGGATGAGAAGAAGGTCAAGGAGTATAAGCGTAAGCTCCGAGAGGAACAAGGCAAGCTCAGAGAGTTTATCAAAGAGCACGACGATGTTCTTCGCAGAGATTATTCAAGGGAGAAGATCTACAGCGGTAAGGGTGAGCCGAAGCAGACAGCTCCGAGAACGGAAGAAGCACCTGTTAAAGCTACCGATACCGAAAGCAAAAATCCTGTTCCGACAGATAAAGAACCTAATATTCCTCAGCCGGATAATAACATTTCCGAGCCGGAAAATAACGTTTCTAAGTCGGAAAATAACGAAAACGCTATGAATTTTGTACAGCCTGAGCCTATAAAGCCGGTTCAGAGCAACGAAGACACAGACGATACGCCGACTGCGGTTGTGTCTGATGAAGCCGATGAAACTGCTGAAACGACAGAAAACGTACAGGAAACTGTAAAACAGCCTATTGAAACAGTGACAGACAGCAAAGAAAGCGTACAGAATTTTACAGACGATACTGTTGACAATTCGGATGAAAGTGATATAATAGAAGAGGATAATATTGATCACTTTATAGGTGACAACACCACTGAACCGTACAAGTATGAATATTCTTTTGAGCCTAAGGTTACAGCAGAAGTAAGAGAAGCTTTTAACGAGGAATATCAGAAAGCTGTTGAAATGTATGGCGAGATTGATACTGTGTCCGGCGTTAATGTATTGACGGTTGTTTCTAAAGACGAAGGTCTTTATAATGACAATAGTCAGCGGATTTCTCTTCGCCACGCTGAAAAGAAAAACGGTTTGAAGATTATGGCGAGTGTTGCGCAAGAGAAATATAAAGCCGGTAAGTGGTCTACAGGACATCCAAGACACGCTATGAGGCACGAAATAGGTCATGCAATACAGCTTCATCATTGGTTGTATGATCCTAAGTGGAAAGAAAAATACAGCAAAATAGTAGAAATATTTGATATGGCAATGGAAAATCAGAACGGCTATGCTATCCCATCGTCTTATATAGACGGAGATATAGCAGAGTTTATTTCCGAATGTGTGGCTGCAAGCTATTTAAATCCTAAGAAGCAATCAAAAACCATTAAGGCTATTTTCAGAATAATTACAGGAGGTGTATAATATGCAGGAAATGCCGATTAAAATTGCTGAGTGGACTGAAATTAGAAAAGGTACTGGCAGACGCTTTTTAAAAGATGACGCACCCGAAGATATACGCCGTGCGGCGATAGAATGGGAACGAGATTTCAACCGCAAAACAGCAAGAAGACGAATAGTTAATATTGATATTTGACCTAACCGCCCACAGCAGTGAGCGGTTTTCTTATACCCGTGTGCAATTGATTGCACAAGCAAACTTAATAATTTTACCGCTCCACGAGGGCGGTATTTTTATACCCAAAATCAAAGAAAGCGAGGTAAAGCAATGGAACCCGAAAAGAAAACTCCCGAAGAGGAGAAGAAGCCCGCTCCCGCAGCGGAGCAGAAGGACGAGCCCAAGCCCGAAGAGAAGCCCGCCGAAAACAAGCAGACGGACGATAACGGCACGGCAGAGAAGCCACCGGTAATAAACAAACAAACCGCATAAAAATGCGGTTTGAAAGAAATATGGTCGAGGTGACAAGATTTGAACTTGCGACCTCTGCGTCCCGAACGCAGCGCTCTACCAAACTGAGCCACACCTCGATGTTATCCCTCTTTTTCAAGAGGGAAGAGTATTCAATTAATATTCTACGCCGTAAGTGCTGCGGTACTGCTTCATAGCGTCAAGGTACTGCTTGCCCTCGATAACGCCGCTTTCAATGGCACTGATTATGTCGTTTATATTAACGATCGAGTAAACCTTTACGCCGAAATCCTTGTCTGCAGACTGCACTGCGCTTAAATCGCTGTCAAGTGCTTTTTCCATACGGTCAACTGTTATTACCATTGCCGTTATATTTACATCAGCCGCACCCTTGAGCTTGGGAAGAACTTCTCTTAAAGCCTTGCCCGATGTCATTACATCTTCTATGATAACTACCTTATCGCCGTCGGCAAGCTGTTTTCCTACAAACATACCGCCTTCGCCGTGATCCTTGACCTCTTTTCTGTCAAAGCAGTAGCTTGCATCAACGCCGAACTTGTTGAACAGTGCCACACAAGCACTTACCGAAAGGGGAATGCCCTTGTAGGCAGGTCCGAACAGTACATCGGCTCCAATGCCGTTGTCGTGGATGCACTCTGCATAGAACTCACCGAGCTTTGCAAGCTGTGCGCCGGTCTTGTAGTTGCCTGTGTTTATGAAGTAAGGAGCTTTTCTGCCACTCTTGAGTGTGAACTCGCCGAATGTAAGAACTCCGCTGTCAACCATGAATTTAATAAAGCTCTCTTTATACGTCATACTGTTCTCCTTCTCGGCAGTTACTCCAAAACTTAACGCTATATATTATAGCATATCAATTTTGCCTTGTCAAGCCTTTCCGGTAAAATCATCAAAAGTGAGTTTTTTAAGCTCGTCACATACTATATCGGAAATTCTGGCAAACGCTATGCGATAATTGCAAGGAAGACCGTTTTCGGCACGATTGCAGTTATAATGCCCGTCAAGGCAACGGCTGAACATATATGTACCCTCTACCGCCTCGACCACGTCATACAGCGATAATTCAGACGGCGACCTGCCAAGTTCATATCCGCCCTTAGTGCCTTTGTACGAGTTTACTATACCGGCATTTCCCAGCTTTCGAAGAATCTTCATAGCAAATGTCTGCGGCACATAGGTCTTTTCGGAAATCGCTTTTGCATCGAATCTGCCGTCATTCTTTACCATAAAATCAACTATCCTGATAGCATAGTCGGTTTCCAGAGTAATGTGCATTTCTTACTCCTTATCAGTCCAGAAAATCCTTCAGCTTCTTGCTTCTCGAAGGGTGTCTCAGCTTTCTTAAAGCCTTTGCTTCTATCTGTCTGATACGTTCTCTTGTAACGTCAAATTCTTTACCTACTTCTTCAAGAGTTCTCGGTCTGCCGTCTTCAAGACCGAATCTCAGACGAAGAACCTTTTCTTCACGGGGAGTAAGCGTACCGAGAATTTCGCTCAGCTGTTCCTTGAGAAGCGTTCTTGATGCCGCTTCTGCAGGTGCGGGTGCATCCTCATCGGGAATGAAGTCGCCTAAGTGGCTGTCTTCTTCTTCACCGATAGGGGTTTCAAGCGAAACGGGGTCCTGAGATATTCTGAGTATTTCTCTTACTCTGTCAACCGTGATTCCGAGTCTGTCCGCAATTTCCTGAGGTGTAGGCTCGTGACCGTTTTCGTGCAGGAGCTGGCTTGAAACCTTCTTTACCTTTGTTATGGTTTCAACCATATGAACGGGGATTCTGATAGTTCTTGCCTGGTCTGCAATAGAACGTGTGATTGCCTGTCTTATCCACCATGTAGCGTAGGTTGAGAACTTGTATCCCTTTGTATAATCAAACTTTTCAACTGCCTTGATAAGTCCGAGATTACCCTCCTGGATAAGATCGAGGAACTGCATACCTCTGCCGACATATCTTTTTGCGATGCTTACAACAAGTCGCAGGTTTGCTTCGCTCAGACGCTTCCTTGCATACTTGTCGCCCTGCGCCATACGGGTAGCAAGCTCAATTTCTTCTTCCGCTGTCAGCAGAGGCACTCTGCCTATCTCCTTGAGATAGATTTTAACAGGGTCGTCTATAGCGATGCCTTCAGATGAGAGAGAAGACTCGAAATCGTCGCTGTCGGTAAAGTCAAGCGCACTGTCAAGGTCTTCATCCGCAGAGAAGTCATCGACGATCTCGATATTGCTGCTTTCAAAATCGTCATAGAGCTTGTTGATTTCATCGGCATCAAAGTCAAGCTCTTCAAGCACATCGGTTATCTCCTTCGTTGTGAGCTTACCGTTCTGCTTACCGTGATTAATGAGTTCGTTTATTTTGCTGTCTGCCATATTTATCGTTCCTTTCAAAACCTTCCGGTCATGATTTATTGTTTTTTATTTTGTCTGCGAATTGCCTTAGCTCATCCTCAGACATATCCGCAACA